>Ga0207646_10000376_pt1 | contig 59768 bp, 68 predicted proteins | sample KBSK5502metaG_FD_184343 | JGI IMG/M metagenome (GOLD analysis project Ga0207646, IMG submission 184343) | Corn, switchgrass and miscanthus rhizosphere microbial communities from Kellogg Biological Station, Michigan, USA - KBS K5-50-2 metaG... | ecosystem: Host-associated > Plants > Roots >... | reverse complement strand
ATACCCACTATCAAACCATTCGCACCGGCATGCAGGGCGTATTCCACGAACTGGGAGTGGCTGCGTGAAAAACCGACAACCCACAATTATTTTTTCAGGTTTGGCCTGTAAGCGCCTAAACGGGGCATGCGAGGCAAATGAATGAGTTCACCAGCGCTAACCCTGCATCCTGGCGTAATCCAGCCAAGACTTAGACTATTGGCCTTTTTTTCAAGAAGTTCGCGTCCGGTAACCAAAAGTTAGCCTGCAGCTCGCATCCTGGGGTGACGTGTCCACCCTTCTTCCGGTGCGAAAGCACCGCGTTCTTACAGCTCGCCACGCGATGATTCAAATGTCATAGACCTTCGGCGAGCGAATCACCCGCAGCATGGCAATCTCCTGGCATGAGGCCGATGATGTCGTCTTCATGCAAGTGCACTGTGCTCCGAGATCTGTGCGTTTGAGTTATGTCAGAAGCTGGGATGTTGACCAATCTCCAGGACACCGGATACGGATTGAATTTTCGCGCCATCCTTGATGGCAGTTGGAAAGATTCTATGGACGGCGAGACCAGTTTTGCTAGCGATTGGAAACTGTTCAAACTTCATGGGTCAACAAATTGGCTGGTCCCTTACATGGGAGTCGATTTCCAATCTCTCGAATACAAATCGATCATTCCGGAGTCCAGAGATGCGTTTCTTTACTGGCACTCCCCTGCCTTATGCGACCCACAAGAACCGGTGGACCGGTGGGTACGTTCCAACTAGCTATTGCTACTATCCTCCCAACATCCCTGGTGAGTTTTTTGAACAGGCTCAGCTCGCGCCGGAGCCGGGCCACGTTTTTTTTTGGAGCTACTCCGAGGTTTTTGGCGGCGTTCGAAGAGCGCGACTCGGAAGGTGTACCTTCGTCGCCCATCCTGATGAACCCTGCGGCAGAAAAAATACGATACTTACCTCTCGACAATCCGGAGTCTCTGGGCCCAAACGGTAGAAGGGCTCGCGCAGTCGAGTCGAATCGTAATCGACGGGTATTCGTTTCCACCCACAGATACTGGGCCCCTTGATCTATTCAAGTCCCTGTTCGCAGTTCGTGGCAGTCAGATCAGTGTCGAAATTGTAGCTCCGGGCGTTGATGATATTGCGAAGAGGATTGGGGAAGACTGCCTTGGGAAAGTGAAGGAGGTCAAGCTCCACGACGTGAAGCTGGAGGACTACGTGAGCCTCATATCCCGATCGATGCCGTCTCTGATGCGGCAGGCGGCGCATGAGTATTCCGAAGTACGGGAGTGGCTCGAAAGAATCTACATCGCCTACAAGCTTCAAGGGAGCGGATACCCCTTCTCCGCAGACCGCGAAAATTCGGACCCTACGACAGAGCGGTAAGAGCAAGGCCCCTTTCCGGACTGACACTCGCGAGCGGAATTGAGGCTCGTACCTCTTAATTCAGATAAGAAACGGAAGTAAACGGCTATAAATGGATATCCGCTTCCCTTTGGCACAGCAATTGGGTGAAAATGGGTAAAAATGGATATATAGCCCCATGCACGCCATTAAGAACATCACCATCACGCCCGAGATTCTGAAGCTCATTGCGGATATCGATGAGCTTAAGGGCCGCTGGAAGGCGATGCAGACCCTCGCCCCGGAGAGACTCACCAGTCTCAAGCGCGTCGCCACAATCGAGAGCATAGGGTCCTCCCCGCGCATTGAAGGCGCGAAACTCAGTGACCGGCAAGTGGAGAAGCTGCTGTCTGGAATGAAATCCAAGTCATTCGCCAGCCGTGACGAACAGGAAGTGGCGGGATATGCCGATGCGATGGACATAATCTTCGAGAACTTCGAGTCCATTACGCCCACGGAAAATCACATCAAACAGCTACACGGCATCCTCCTCAAATACAGCAGTAAGGATCAGGACCACCGGGGACATTACAAGAAGGTACCGAACCACGTGGAGGCTTTTGGTCCGGATGGCAAGAGCTTGGGTGTGGCATTTGAAACCGCCACACCCTTTGAAACGCCCGGATGGATGAAGGAATTGGTTGATTGGTTCAATCAGTCGGTAAGCGAAGAAATCATCATCCCCTGATACTGATTGGAATTTTCATCGTCGTATTCCTCGCTATCCATCCCTTCAAAGATGGCAACGGCAGGCTCTCCCGCATCCTAACGACGCTTCTGCTGTTGCGTTCAGGGTACGGATACGTTCCCTACAGCTCCATGGAAGGCATCATCGAGGCGAACAAGGACAGCTACTACCTCGCATTGCGCCGCACCCAGCAGACCATCCGTAAGGAAAAACCGAACTGGGAATACTGTCTGGTGTTTTTCCTCAAAACAATGGCGAGGCAGAAAGACAAGCCCGCTGCCAAGGTCAAGGAGGAGCAAACCCTGCGCGCATCCTTGCCCGCGCTTTCGCGGGTGATCCTGGAGCTCGCCAAGACGCGCGGAGAGATCACGGTCAAGGAAATCGAAGAGTCGACGGGCGCGAACCGCAACACGATCAAAGTGCATGTGAAAAAGCTGGCCGGGGACCAGTATCTGACGCAAGTCGGCAAAGGCCGCGGCGCCCGGTATACCTTGAAATAGAGATGACGTACCGACGTACCCACCTTAAAGCGAAAGATGCGCCTTCCCGTAAATGGCTGAGCCCGCGCTTGTATGTCTGGCACCCGCATGAGGCGATGGGCACGCCGCTCTGTTAGGCAGTAATGTCCAATATCTCGACGAGTCTCTTACCGCGAGGTGTCGGAGCAAAGCCCATGTCTTGAGGTCCCCACGCTGCCGATTCCAGTTGAGCGGATGAGCCAGGCCAAAACCAGACCGCCGCAACCCATGAGCGTAAAGCTCGTATCGCGACTGATTCCGCTTCACCCATTTGGTCCCTCACCGCTCCCAAGATTGGCGACCGTCTGCCCATGGAACCATAGTTTGGGTTGTGCTGGACCGGGACGCTGCTGCACAGCGGATGGGGAATGACACGTCACCCCCAAGATGGGAGCTGCAGGCTAACTTTCGGTTACTGCACGCGAACTTGTTGAAAAAAGGTCTAATAGGCTAAGTCTTGGCTGGAAACCGCAGGATATGGGTTAGCGCCGGTGAACCTGTCATTTTGCTCGCATGCCATGCTTAGCCAGGGGAACGGTCTATGGTGAAGCCGAATCTTCGCACCAGGTCTATTGGGACAAAGGTGAGCGAGGACGAGTATGCCCAATACGAGCGAGCCGCCCAAATGTCAGCCAAGACGGTGGGCGAGTGGTGCCACAAGCTGGCAGAGTCAGGGATTGAGTCGGGCACATTGCAGCGGCATCTCCGCCGCGAAGAGCAGCCCGACGACGGACAGAAACACCTTTATGTTCTGGACGAATCGAGTCTCGCTAGCACGAAAACAGATGAATGAGTTCCTGCAGCGCTTGCATGGCGAGGACCGCGTCCTCCTGGTGGGTGACACACGCTAGCATGAAGCAGTCGAAGCCGGACGGCCTTACCATCAGCTACAAGAAGCAGGAATGCAGACCGCGCGCCTCGATGAGATAGTGCGGCAGAAAGACCCAGCGCTTAAGGGAGCCGTGGAACAGCTTGCCCGCGGCGAAGTGCAGGAAGCAATAGACAATCTCGACCGCCGCGGCTGCGTGCATGAGATCGTGGGCCGCAACGAGCGGCTAACGGAAATCGCGCGGGACTATGCGCGAGAACCGCACGGCACACTGTCGTCCGATAACGAATCGCGCCGCCAGCTGAATGGCCTAATCCATCGTGCAATGCAGGAGCGCGGCGACGTCAGCCAATACGAAGACAAGGTCCGCATCCTCGATTCGCGCCAGGAGATGACGGGCGCGGATCGGCAGTGGGCAGGGCAGTACGAGGAAGGCGATGTGGTACGCTACACGCGCGGCAGCCCAGCGCTCGGCATCGGGCTAGTGAATATGCGCGCGTGGAAACAAGTGGACGCCCCAGAAAACCGCCTAACCATAGATCGCGAAAACGGCGAGCACCGGAGCTACGCGCCGTTAGAAGGTACCCTCGCCTTCTGCCGTGTGTATTCACGGGTGACAGCCGCTGTCAGGGCCGGTGATAAAGGGAGCCATTTTCGCCGGTTGGGGCCGGAGCCAGTGATCCACCAGAGAGAGCCCCGGTCGACGGAGACGCAGTAAGAACTCTACAGCAGTGTCTAAATTGCCTTGCACGCGTAAGCATGCTTCACGTATAACCCGTGCGAGAAAACCAGTTTGGAATCCTTCTCTACACATTTGTTCTACGACAGCGCCAAGGGTCTGCTTGGGCTCAGGCAGGAGGGAAACGCCGGAATCGGTGTCGTGTTTGTCCGGTGAACCAATTTGAAGTTGTCAGGGCACCAAGTCTGTGAGGCTTCTCGGACTACTCCCCTGGGATCACGCTCAGGCCAACAGACCTGCGTGCTCGGGAGAAATAGCCCACACAGCGCGGAGAAATTTTTACCTGCTCACTCAATCGGTCAAGACAGATTCGACGCAACGGGAATTCCGCACGACGGGCTGGAATGGACGGCGCGGGAGGATCATGTTGTGAACTGAGTTGGCGCTGGGACACAAAAATCGCAAATTTCGACTGCTCACGTTCCGGTGTAGCGGCGCTCGCAGCAGTGTGTGCCCGGACAATCGGCAAGCGAAGTGGCTCACCTCAAAACCGGCCAAACTGGCTGCCTTTTGCGTCGGCGCTAACAAGCGGGAGCGGGAGCCCTTGTGTTTGATCCAACCGGCAACTTCGGTGGCACTTTCGCCGGTGCAACGTTGGAAACGAAAGCCGCGTTCGTGTACGGCGTGGGCGCACAATACGCGTTCACGAGGCACTTCTCATTGCGGCTGAATATCGAGGATTGGTGAACAAGGCACCGAGCTTCAACGTTAGAGTAACCTAGAATCATTCTTGCGTTCGGTGCGACCCGAAGCCCGCAAATTGTCGACCGTCTTCCTCAAACGAGCCGCTCCAGGAAGGGTCGCATCACTCGCGCCACCCGGCACACCTTCGCTGCCATGAACAATTCGTCTATTTAAGAAAGGTTGATTTAACGAAAACATTTCGAACTCGCCGCTGTTCCGTGAAACTCGATCTGGCTTTTTCAACAAGAGAGTCTGCATTGCTTAGGAGTGGAGTCGCCTTTTTGGGAGGTCTGAGCCGCGGAGTTTTCGTGCCTGAACTTTGCTCCGTCAGGTGGGTGAACTGCCGTCTATTTCAAGGTATACCGCGCGCCGCGGCCTTTGCCGACTTGCATGAGGTAGTGATCCGCAGCCAGTTTTTTCACATGCACTTTGATGGTGTTGCGGTTCGCCCCCGTCGAATCCTCTATTTCCTTGACCGTGATTTCGTCGCGGGTTTTGGCGAGTTCCAGTATCTGGCGCGAAAGGGCGGGCAAGGACGATCGCAGCGCCTGCTCCTCCTTGACCTTGGCAGCAAGCTTGTCTTTTTGCTTCGCCATGGTTTTGAGAAAAAACACCAGCCAATATTCCCAGTTCTGCTTCTCCTTGCGGATGGTCTGTTGGGTTCGGCGCAATGCGAGGTAGTAGTTGTCCTTGTTCGCCTCGATGATGCCTTCCATTGAGCTGTAGGGAACGTATCCGTACCCGGCACGCAACAGCAGAAGTGTCGTTAGGATGCGGGAGAGCCGGCCGCTGCCGTCTTTGAAGGGATGGATCGCGAGAAATACCACGATAAAAATGCCAATCAGTGTTAGAGGATGGTGTCTTTCTTGGCTAACCGACTGATTGAACCAATCAACCAATTCCTTCATCCATCCGGGTGTTTCAAAAGGTGTGGCGGTTTCAAATACAACACCCAGGCTCTTGCCATCTGGAGCAAAAGCCTCTACGTGGTTCGGCACCTTCTTGTAATGGCCCCGGTGGTCCTGGTCCTTTTTGCTGTATTTGAGGAGGACGCCGTGTAGCTGCTTGATGTGATTTTCCGTAGGTGATGGACTCGAAGCTCTCGAAGATCATATCCATCGCATCGGCATAGCCCGCCACTTCCTGTTCATCACGGCTCGCGAAAGGCTTGGATTTCATTCCGGATAGCAGCTTCTCCACTTGCTGATCAGTGAGTTTCGCACCTTCAATGCGCGTGGAGGACCCTATGCTCTCGATTGTGGCGACGCGCTTGAGACTGGTGAGTCTCTCCGGCGCCAGGGTCTGCATCGCCTTCCAGCGGCCCTTAAACTCATCGATATCCGCGATGAGCTTCAGGATTTCGGGGGTAATCGTGATGTTCTTAATCTCATGCATGATTGGATATCCATTCTTACCCATTTTCACCCGATTCCTGCGGGCGGGCAAGCGAATATCCATTTATATCCATTTCCACCCGTTCTTTAACGAAAAAGGAGCTTTAGTGTGGAAAGAACCGGGCGGGCGATCTGGCATGGCGTTGAGGAGGAAGCGCTTCCCGAGTACCGAGAAATCGTGTGAACTCGCGCATGAAATTTTGGGCTTCCAGGCGCAAAGCATTTCCGGCCATTCTACGACTACGGGACCGTAGCTACAGAAAACCGATTGAGTAAGAGCAGGGGAAGGCCCTTAGGGCTTTGCGGGCAGCGGCTGCCAGAGCTCAATCTTATTCCCATCCGGGTCATAGATCCAGGCAAAGCGACCGTAGGATTCATCCATTCGTTTAGCGTCGATCTTTACTCCCTCTTGTTTTAAGCGGTCGAGCAAAGCATCCATATCGTCCACGATGTAGTTGATCATGAACGGTGCGGGGCTGGGATCGAAATACTTGGTGGAGGCGGGAAAAACAGTCCAAACTGTAACGTGTTCCTTTTGCGGGTCGTCGTGTTCGCGCCACGGAAGCATTGCGCCTTGGCCTTTGTCAGCGAGTCCAAGATGCTTCGAATACCATTCGCGCATCTGATCACGATTAGCGGATTTGAAGAAGACACCGCCGATTCCAAGGATGCGCCCGCGCTGCTCCACTTTGACAGGCGGCTTCGACTTTTCAGGTTGCGGAGATTGCACTTCCTGTCCTCCTTTTGAGCAAACCGAGATGAGCAACAGCGAACCGAGCGCAATTGTGCTCCACGGTGTTCCTTGCATCGGCGGATTATACATAAGTTTCGATTCGAATCGAGAAATCGGTTCGCTCAAGGTTCGCCGCAATTCACCCTTTCTCGAACTGGCTTGGCATCGCCCGTAGAGAACCAGGGCGTTACGAGAGGCCTTTTGCCTGCGCGCACAGCAATGGCGCATAATCCCCCAACAAAGTTAGGGGATTATGCAATGCCGAGACTTTATAATGTCACCGATCATCTGAAAACGTAGTTTTCTGAACTCCTGCCAGATTGAAGCGTAGAAGTAATTATTATCATCGGCGCCGCCAGGCGCACATCTCGCGATCAATCATCCCCTAAAGTTGCACTGTGATGTAAGTTGGCGTGAGAGGTTGTTTTTCGGCAGCGAATATGCCGTGGATGCAGCGCGGTTTTCTTCATCTGTCGCTCCTGTGATCGCGGTCAGCGTTATTGCAGTCCCGGATGTCGCGTCCCAGCCCTTGGCGAACAACGGCGCCGCGCCAACCGTCGCCATCAACACAGCCCCCAGGGCCGGCTCGATCATCGCGACCGTCAGCGAGAGTGCAGGAAGCGCTGCACGCAGAGGTGCGTGACGGGATACATCTTCCGTTGCGCTCACCTCGCCGGGCAATATCGCCGTGTGGCATCCCGAATCCAAAAAGACTGTTATCCGGGTTGGCTTCACCGCCTCCTCACTCTGCTGTCGTGCACTCGCGACCCGGCGAAGGCACACCGGAGAGCCTCCGTGTTGTCCACCTCCTTTGCTTCGCTGTGTTGTTTGTGGTCGCTCTGGTCGTTTCCTCGATCCATCAACATTCCCGCGCCGCTTACAGGAGCTGAACTTTGATGATTAGCGCAGAAACTCGCGCCCAAATCCGGCACTGGTTCTTTGCCGAGCATTGGAAAATCGGCACCATCGCCCAAGAACTCAGCCTTCACCCCGATACCGTTCGTCTTGCCATCGAATCGGATCGCTTCCACCGTGCCCAAACTCTGCGTGCTTGTCTCACCGATCCTTACTTGCCCTTTATCCGACAAACCTTAGATCAGCATCCCCGGCTGCGAGCCACTCGCATTTACCAGATGATTCGCGAGCGTGGATATCAAGGCAGTGTCATGCAGTTGCGCCGTGCGGTAGCCACGCTGCGCCCCGGTCGCCCAGAACCCTTTTTGCGCCTGCATACCTTCCCTGCAGAACAAGCCCAGGTGGATTGGGCTCACTTCGGCGAAGTTCAAGTAGGCCGCGCCCGCCGACATCTCTCCTGTTTCCTCATCACTTTGTCCTATTCCCGGGCCCTATACCTGGAATTTTTCTTCGATCAAACTCTAGAAAACTTCTTGCGCGGCCATGTCCACGCCTTTGCAGCCTGGTCCGGCCAACCGCGCGTGATTCTGCATGACAACCTACGCACTGCCGTGCTGGAGCGCCGTGGAGACCAAGTCCACTTTCATCCTCGACTGCTGGAGTTGTGCGCTCACTATCACTGCCTCCCACGACCTTGCCAAGTACGCGCTGGCAATCAGAAGGGTCGCGTGGAACGCGCTATTCGCTATGTGCGCGAATCGTTCTGGGCGGGCCGTGCTTTCACCACCTTGCCAGAGTGCAATCCTCAGGCTCTCCTCTGGCGAGATGAAGGGGCACATCAGCGGCCCTGGCCCGGGGATGACACGCGCACGGTCGCGGAGGCCTTCGCGGAAGAGCAACCACGCCTATTACCCTTACCGCTACACCCCTTCAACACCGATCTGATTCTTCCCATTCGTTCGCAGAAAACCACCTACATCCGCTTTGATCTCAACGATTACTCCATCCCGCCCGAGGCGCTCGGCCGCTCCCTCACTCTGGTTGCCTCTGATTCCGTGGTCCGCATCCTGCATGGAACTCAGGAAATTGCGCGCCACGCCCGCAGCTACGACCGGCATCAGCAGGTGCTCCATCCACCCCATCAAGACGCGCTACTCCAACTCAAGCGCAAGGCGTTCCACTCCACCCCCAGCGGGCGGCTGGCCCAAGCGGCACCGGAAAGCGAAACCTTGTTGGACCTGGCCTTCGCCCGAGGAGAATCCGCCGGCCCGCAGACCGCTCAACTGCTCAAACTGCTGGATCTCTACGGCGTAGCTGCCCTGCGAAGCGCCATCCGTGAGGCACTCGAACGCGACACCCCGCGCGCTTCTTCGCTTGCCTTTCTGCTTCGTCAACGACATCAGCAAGCATCCTCCTCCACCCCTTTGGTGGTCGACCTCAGGCAGGTCTGGTACGACGGATATCGATCCGGAAGTTCAACCCAGGGAGCACCCGTGCGTAAAACCCATAAGATACCGTTCAGAACTGCCCGCCGCTCCTTCCAGGGCCGACTCCGGCCGTCACGTCGCCTGGCGGGCTCTGGGACTAGGGGGTCGAGGATCTTCCACTGTTGGTCTGTCAGGTCACGTTTATGGCACATTCCTGTGTTGATGCCGTGAAGCAGTCCGCGCAGCGCCCGGTCGGCCGACGATTAGTAGAACTACTTCCGGATGGCCGACAATTCGCTGGGCAGACCACTCGGGTTGCCATGCCGGAGCTCAGTGGGATGTCTCGATTGCGTAGTGGTCAATCTACTCTTGACTCTGCCCCGCCTATTTTCTAGCAAACAACAGCTCGCGGCACCCTTGCGGAAATCATTGTTACCGGATATATTACAGGATATAAAGGAGGCGGGATGTGACCAATACAGCCCAAAAGCGTGCGATTAAGAACTACCGAAGCCGGCTTCGGAAACGGGGCATTGCACGATTTGAGGTTCTCGGTCTCGACTCGGATCGCCATCTAATTCGTTCCCTGGCAAAGCGGCTCGCGCAGAATGACCCGGATGCAAATCGAATTCGGACGGAGGTAATGCGAACAGTCTCCCATACACCCAAGGAAGAAAAAGGTGGCATTTTGGCAGCTCTTCGTCGTTCACCACTGGTTGGCGCCGAGCTGACGATCGAGCGTCCGTTTGATGGGGGCAGAAAAATCAATCTATGACGCGGTATCTCCTCGACACCAACATTATCAGCAACGCCACAAAGCCTCTCCCGTCCCAGCCGCTCACTGAATGGATGGCCAAACAAGTGGACGACGATTTGTTCATTTGTTCCTTGAGCCTTGCCGAAATATATCGTGGCATTTTGGAGAAGCCGTCAGGGAAAAAACGCAGGGAACTTGAAGAATGGTTCAAAGGTCCCGAGGGTCCCCAAGCGCTCTTCCGCGGACGCGTATTGGCTTTCGACGAGGAGGCGGCACTCATCTGGGCACGTCTCATGTCCCAGGGCACGCAGGCAGGGCGACCGAGGAGTGCTCTCGACATGGTCGTTGCGGCGATCGGGGAGGCGAACGACTGCGTTGTCGTTACGGACAACGAAAAGCACTTTCCCGGCGTGAACCTCCTCAATCCGCTCCGCTCGGCGTGATCTCAGGCCTAACGTTGGGACCGAATGGGATGAAAACGGCGCAACGGGCAACGCTAAGTTAAGTTACGAGAAAACATGGTGGCCAGGGACGGAGTTGAACCGCCGACGCCAGCCTTTTCAGGTCTACGTTATGCTGAATTTTTAAACAACTTAAGTGACTTCAGGTGGCCGCCTAAGCACTTGAGAAGTCGAGAGAGACATGAGAATCGTGGGTTGAAATCGTGGGTTCAACAGCAACAGAAGCGCCCACCACCGACCCTGAAGGGAAGCAGTAACTTCGCTGGATTTTATGAGGTCCGCCGAGGTTACTGCCGCCGCGAGCAATCCACTTGTGTATCGCTCTCGATCGAGCGAAATGGCAGGGACAACGGGTTGCCCTGACCGCAGCAAAGGGTGTTCGAACCCGCGCTCCTGCGGTTGACAGCTTTTCATCTCGGCTCGCGAGCCAGAGGAGGTTGCGTGCTTTCCTGATCGCTGATCTCCATCCTGTACTTGTCTGAGGCCAGGCAGACGGCGACGAGACCGATGAGAGCGATGCCGGCCAGATACGTGGCGACAGGCCATGAGGCGCCGCCTGCCCATTGCGTGAGTGCGGTGGCGATGATCGGCGCGAGCCCGCCGCCGAGCACCCCGGCGCCCTGGTAGCCGAAGGAAATCCCTGAATACCGCAGCTGCACCGGGAACAGCTCCGCAATTAAGACTCCTGTAATTCCGTAGAGTGCCCCCTCGGCGAAAATCCATCCACTCATTGCGAGCCAGATCAGAGCTGGCTGCCGAGTGTCCACGAGCCAGAAAAAAGGGTAGGACAGGAGGAAGATGCAGGTGGCACTCCAAATCGCCACAGGCCGCTTGCCCACACGGTCAGCGACCCACGCGAACAACAGGATTCCGGCCGTCTGGGCTAAGCCAGCCAGCAAGAGCCCGATGAGAGCCACACTTCGAGGTACACCGAGCTGACGGATGATGTATGACGGAGTAAACGTTACAACGATGTAGTATCCATAAAGGCCGAGGACGACGCCGAAGGCTAGGATGGCGGCAACTCTGTACTCTCGCATGAGATCGAGCAAAGGTATTTTGGACTGGATTCCAAGCTCTTTAATCCGTGAGAAGGCCGGCGACTCCAGAATGCGCAGGCGGATAAAGAGACCCACGGCTATCAGGACAATGCTCAGGAGGAACGGGACCCTCCAGCCCCAGGAAAAGAATTGTTCGTCTGGAAGCGAGGAGAACACGCTGAACACCGCGGTCGAAAGTATCAGTCCAGCTGGCGAGCCCGTCTGTGGCCAGCTGGCGTAGAAATTGCGGCCCTCCTCAGGAGCGTGTTCGACGGTCATCAACGTCGCGCCACCCCACTCCCCACCCACGGCCAAGCCTTGCAGGAACCGGAGCACAGCGAGGAGGATCGGAGCGACCACGCCTACTTGCTCGAAACTCGGTAGGATGCCGACCAGGAAAGTTGACGCACCCATGAGAAGCAGAGTGATCACCAGCATTGCCTTGCGCCCGATCTTATCGCCGAAGTGCCCGAACACAATGCCGCCGACAGGGCGGGCGAAGAAGGCGACGCCGAACGTGGCAAAAGATGCCAGCGTTCCAGCCACTGGGTTGAACCGAGGAAAGAAGAGTTTGGGAAAGACCAGCGCGGCAGCCGTTCCGTACAAGTAGAAGTCGTACCACTCTATGGCGGTCCCGATAAAACTTGCTAAAGCTACCCGCCGGATTGACGTGCGCTGATCCGCAGTGTGGTCGCGGCCGAGCCCCTTCATACCTACTCCCGATCATCGACCCGAACGCCTTTCGTAAGCAAGCTTACTCTCTTGGCCTGTGAGCCCAGGCCCCGACGAGAGCAATATAAGTAACTACGCTCTTCGATGCCACCTCAGTTTGAATTCTCGCGGGAAGAAGTGATTCGCATTCCTTTCTTGCTTCGCCCGTTCAGTCGACTACAATCGAGACCCACGGCAGCGGAGGCAGCGAGACTGCTAACGGTAATAACGCTGTTGCAGAGGAGCACTGTGCACCCGCGTCCACATTCGCGACGCGAATTCTTGGGTTGCTCCGTAGAGGCTCTCTTGGGAATCGGGGTTTGGCAGGTTGCAGACCACCCTTTGGGCTCGGCCCAGGCAGTGTCTTTAGCAGCGACAACAGCCCTATTTGAGATTCAGAAGGTCGCTGCCGACGTCTATTTTGCACTGGCCCGCCCTTGGGCACTACCGAACTCCAACGCCGCCATTTTTGTGACCTCGTCTGATGTTCTCGTGGTAGATGCTCACTCGCATCCGGCGGCAGCTGCGGCTCTGATCGCACAAATCAAGAACGAGATCACCTCCAAGCCCGTGCGGAGGTTGGTGAATACCCACTTTCATTGGGATCACACGCAGGGCAATCACGCTTATCGAACAACAGGCAGTGAGGTGGATATCATCGCGAGCAACACGACCAAGCAACTCATGTCACAACTTTTGGTGCCACGCTTGAGAGCTGCGCTAGACCCAGCGAGCCCGGGACCTCGCGGATCGCAGCAGGTCGCACGGCAACTCAAAGACCTGCGCGAAATCGTGAGGCGGACAAATTCGGAGACTGAAAAGGCTTCACTACAGGAGCGTATTGCACAGCTGGAGTCCTTTGCGGCGGAGATGAAGGATTTTCTGCCCACACTGCCTACCGTCACTTTTGATAACTCCTATGTGATCCGAGAGAAAAGTTATGACCTGCACCTCGAGTTTCACGGCTTCGGTCATACGGCTGGTGACATCGTAGTATTCTGCCCTCAGAGGCGCGTCATCGTGACTGGCGACGCCTATCACCCTGGTTTTCCGGGATTCACCGACTCGTACCCACAGCGATGGCCCAAGTGTCTCGACTCCATCGCAAATCTCCAGTTCGACCACATCTTGCCTGGGCACGGCATGGTGCAACACAGCAAGCAGGACATGAACGGTCATCGTAACTACATCGAAGAACTGACCGAACGCGTGATTGTCGGGAAGAGGGCGGGTCAATCGATTGCCGATTTACAGCGAAACATCACGGTCACGTCTTTGAAGTCACTTCATGCGCGCGGTCTCACGCTCGCGGAGACATCGGATTCGCTCGAGAGCGACATCAAGAACAATATTGACGGGATGTACGATCGAGTCGAAAAGACTTCGTTCACAGGAACCGAGCCGGTGCGATTACGAGAGTAAAGACCCGGACAGGCAGGGCCGAGAGCTCGCCGCCCTCCGAGTTGGCTGTGGGAAGCGTAGGATGTCGGCCACCCTTAGGTAATTCGCGCAATAATCGAACCGTTCGTGGCAAGCGAACTGTCCAATCGTTTATCTCTGTCCCCACATGCCTCATCGTGGAGCCGACACATCGAGCGCCGGAGTCCCGGAGTGTCCACGGGTGCGGCGTAGTCCGAGTATCAGCACGGCTACGCTCGCATCGAATGTCGCGAGCAGAACGAAGGCAGCGTGGTATCCGCCCGTCGCTTTGAACAGGAGTCCTAGAAGGGTGGGTCCAACAAAGCCACCGAATGTAGCCATGGAATTGATGAGTGCGAACCCTCCGGCCGCTGCTGCGCCCGTCAGGAACGATCTCGAAAGTGCCCAGAACGGCGGATCCATACTTTTCCGGCACGCCAGCACCCCGAGAACCAGCGTGCCGAAAATCAATCCTTGGACTCGACCGAGCATCAGCCACCCAACACAGGTCAGGAGTACAGGGATCGCGGCATGCACGTAACGCTCGCCCCGCCGGTCCGAGTGTGCGCCGTTGGCGTATAGAACAACGGTGCTCAGAATGCCCATTCCAGAAACCACAAGGCCCACGCGCATGTCGCTTATACGAAATCCTTTGAGGATCTGGGGCAGCCAGAGTATCTGTGCGTATGACACAGTCGTCGCTAGGAAGAGTGTCGCACCGAGCAGCCACACGACAGGGTTTCCGAGAGCGGCACTAAAGCTCGTGCTATTGTTCATCTCATGCGCTCGGTCGCTGGCAAGTCGAGCGGTTAGCCATTCGCGCTCCACCGGTTTTAGCCAGTGAGCCTCCGCGGGATGCTCGGGCAGCAGACGGAGCACGAGGATCCCGAGAGCGCAAGCAGGAAGTCCCTCTACAAGGAACAGCCATGGCCATCCGGCGAGCCCGAGCCGACCGTTGAATCCGAGCAGCGCACCCGCCAGCACGCCGCCCAATGCCTGGGCGACCGATGCACCGGTACTGAAAAGCGCGATGGCCCGCGCACGATGCGAGACCGGGAACCAGTTCCCGAGGTACCAGAGCACGCCGGGGAAGAATCCGCCTTCCGCCGCGCCCAGCAGGAATCGGAGCAAGTAGAAGGTATGGGATGTGCGCACGAACAGCATGCTGGCCGCCAGGACTCCCCAACTGAGCAAGATTCGCGCGAACCAGCGGCGTGCACCGACGCGCACCAGAATGAAATTGCTCGGCACCTCACAGAGCGAGTAGCCGACGAAAAAGATTCCAGCACCGAAGCCATACACCGCCGGGCCGAAGCCCAGGTCGTGGTTCATTTGCAGAGCGGCAAAACTCACGTTGGCCCGATCGATGCAGGCGGTCAGGTAAGCAAGAAAAAGCAGGGGAAGGAGTCGCCGGTTCAGAGCGCGCACTGTACACTGCTCGGTGATGGCCAAGGGGTTGCGCCTTCGATCGCCCTTCATGAGTGCGTGATCGGAACTGCGAATGTCCACGGACACCTTTAGCGCGAAATCTTATCATCATGCACTCAAGATCAGATCTGAACAGTCGCTCTGTCGATGGCTACCCAGCAGCTTTCACACTACGCCGACCTTGGCTGGCCGCAATCCCGGAGACTGCCGCTCTCCCCGCGCGCTGAGCGAAATGTCGGCTACACGGAAGTAATCGAAACGAGACCCGGATTAGTTAAGGGAAGTCGGCATAGCGCCATAATTTCAGGATCAGATGGATGCCGGAAAAATGCACGCCCTGGGCGTTTGTCGATACTAATCCGACGGATGAACCGGTCATGGCAGTCACCGTGCCGCAATCCGCGCGGATAGGCCAAACTCGATCGACCACGAGCGCTCGTTCCGAATTGTCTCGCCCTTGACGTTTCTCTGCCCGGCCTCACTGGTCTCGAACTACAGAAGCGCGTCGCCGTTGAACGGACGGACATGCCTATCATCTTCATTACTGGCTATGGCGATGTACCGAAAACCGTCCAGGCCATGAAGGCGGGCGCTGTCGAATTCCTAACGAAACCGTTCAATGACGAGGTGTTGTTGAGCACCGTCCGGCAAGCCCTTGAACGAAGCCGTCGCGCTATTGCTCACGACACGGAGATGCAGAAACTCCGGGACCGTCACGCCTCTCTTACTCCACGCGAACGGCAAGTCATGGATTTGGTTGTCTCTGGCCTGTTGAATAAACAAATCGCCGGCGAACTCGGCATCAGCGAGATCACAGTAAAAGCGCACCGAGGGCAGGTCATGCAGAAGATGAATGCCGATTCTCTCGCCGCACTGGTAAGAATGGCAGCAAAGCTACGCCCTTAACGTTCGCCGAATGCCAGATCATCAAGCTAAAAAGCGCTATTCTGGTCCCTGGGAGGACCAGGTGACTGAGCAAGGTCACGACGAACGCGCAAATCTGACGACGCCCATCTCGCCACCAAAGGAGCAAGCAACTGCCGGCGATTCTCTTCCTCCCAGATGCGCGGTCATTGAGGTGCACGTAGGGGAACTGAGGCAGTTGTTCAACGCCATTGATCCCTCGCCGTTTCAGGACAAGGATCTGGACCCGAAGGCCGAGGAGTTCATCGTGGGTTGGGCCAAGGACCTGCCACGAGATGCGGTGCTTGCGCTTGTGGTTGATCTCGATCGGCAAGCAGGTCTGCCGGACGAAGCGGCACTCTTACGCGACGCGATTCATCAGTTCTTCACGCAACGAAAGCAGATCTACCGACAGCGTCTGCGGGAATTGTTTCGTGTTGGCCGGACGAGTCTTGTCATCGGTCTGTTTGCTTTAGCAGCGGCCATTGCCCTCGGCGATTTTCTCGGCAATTTGATGAAGGGAAGCCGTATAGGCGAGATCTTGCGCGAAAGTCTCACGATCGGCGGCTGGGTTTCCATGTGGCGTCCGCTAGAGGTGTTCTTATACGACTGGTGGCCTATTCGCAATGAAGCGAGGCTCTCCGACCGGCTTGCCGCTATGCCCGTACGCATCAGGTACATGAGCGAAACAGCTCCCGACGCCTGGAGGGTAGACTGGCCCGCAGTTTCCCCAAGAGGTGAGCGAGTGACCAAAGAGGGCCAACGTAAAGACGTACATGAGTGAAGGCTTTGGAGCGTTGTAATCTTTCGCTTCCGCAGACAGAATGGGACTGATTCCATTGGTATCCCCAGCGGGATTTGAACCCTTATTCTTCAATGCCTGAGCTTTGGGAAAATCATTCGGACTTTGTCTCGCATTAACTTTTTCTCACAACTCAATAGATATAGGCCGCTTAAAGGGCTAGAGCGCAAAATCGATGGAAGGCTGCGCTCTGCGACGATTCGCTCGCGGCAAGTCGATGCCAATGAAAATGGAGGCTTTGCAGTCGACGGTAAATACCGTAAACGATATTCGACGGCAGAGCTTGTAAGGCGCGAGTTCTTGATTGTTCAAGTCTGCTGCCGCCGATGCCGAGACGTTCTATTGAAACGGTTCACCAAAATGAAACGCAAGCACGCTCCCGCGTTAGCAATCGGCATAGGCGCAGCAGCGGGTTTGCGCCCTATGACGGTACTCGTAGTGATCGCCTGGGGCTTAAGGCGTGGATGGATCCGGCCAGGTCGTTCACCATTTGCCGGGATAGTTTCGGCTAGCGCCTCAAAGAGACTGGCTGAGTTGGCGATAAGCGAACTGATTGCGGACAAGTTGCCCTTTACGCAGAGCCGGTTGAATCCTGCACCGCTCGCGTCACGTGTGGTGTCAGGCGCAATCTGTGGCGCGGCGATACACGGCACATTGAAGCAACCGGTTTCCGAGGGAGCCGTTCTTGGCGGACTAGGAGCACTTGCGGCGGCTATAACTGCGTACTATGTTCGGCAGAGACTCAATCGCGAGATGTCTGACTTTGCAGTTGCGCTATTGGAGGATGCATTGGCGGTAGGTGGGGGTGCTGTCACAATCGCCGTGATGACTGCCGCTGCAGAGTAGTTCGGCGACCTCGAATATATTCCAGGCCCCTCAACTTTTCGGTGGCGGGCAAGAATGGTGCTCTGGTGGATGGCGAGCCGATGGTCCACGTTCTGCGCTGCAAAGAGTGACGGAGCCCCGGCATTTGTTAAATCCAAAACGACCAGAGACTAACGGATGCGTCGAGCCGTTGCTGGGGATTATCACGCAGAAATCTGGGTTGGGGCCTTCCTCGGTTTCTCTTATGGATTCCGCCCTGGGCGCAGCCAGCATGGCGCGCTGGATGCACTGTGTCGGGATCAGGCGGAAGAAAGTGAACTTGATTCTCGATGCCGACGTTCGTGGTTTTTTCGATACCTTATCGCACGAATGGATGGTCAAGGTCATCGAGCATCGCATCGCCGAAGGATACTGCGCTTGATCCGGAAATGGCCGAGGGGGAGTCTCCGAGGAAGGTAAGTGCTCGAAAACAGAAGTTGGAACGCCGCAAGTAACACTAAGTGTTTCGGCGGCACTGCGAAGGCGAGCGAGGAATGCAGTGAGGGTTTCGGCCAGGTGCAGGAATGCAGCCCGGTCGTTGGTCTGATCGGCGAATCGCCGGAGGTCCTACTCCGGGGATCTGCAGCAATCGCCGACAAGCTGGGTCTTGGCTGGCGATCGCATCGATCTCTTCGCTGACGCGTTCGATTTGGGAGCAGCGCAAGATGCTTTGAACATGGCCGCAGAGGCGCTCAACGAAAACGGAGTGTCAAACCTGGCGTTCTAGTCATCAAACCTGTGCCTAAGGAACCTATCCGAAAAATGACAGGCCCGGTCAGGCGATAGCTATCTGCTCTCAAGCCCGACGCTGACGGGTGGCTTCCCATAACACCAAATTAAATTAAATTAGTCCGTTTTTCCGTATCGGGTCGCCAAAATCTTACTCTGCCTACCGGATATCGCCTTCCTCATACGTTCGCTCAGCTATCTCAGCGGATGAAGGCGTTCTCCATCTCCAGCTCGGGCAAAATACGGAACCCGCACCTATCCGTATATCGGCACCCGTAAACGTTGCGGCCTGCGAGACAATGCGCTAGGTTTTCCGACCCAACCCTACCGCTTCCCAAGGCACCCAATTGTGCAGGGGTCGCCCCTCGCGCGAGGTGTGCTTATGAGAAGAACTCTCTATCACGTCATATTCGCCTTACTGCTCTCCCCTCTGGCTTTGGCGCTGGACAACTCAGCAGCCCCGATTTATCCGGACACTGCTCATCCCCAACAGCAACCCCTATCGGATCAGGACTCTGCCCCGCGGCAGATGAATCAACACACGGAAGTTCAAAGCCAGGACATCCCCGTCTTTCGCGTGAGCGTGTTCGCCCGTACCACCAAGGCGGTGAACTATCGTCATCGCGGCGGTTCCACGATCGTCGATTTTCGCGGCACTGACCTTATGCCAGCAGTCGGGGGTCATGCCAAAGTCGACGGGAAAGCCGGGCGTCTTGCAATCAGCGCGGAACTCACTCACCTGCAGCCTGCCAGCGGCTTTGGAGGCCAGTACCTCACGTATGTACTGTGGGCGATTACCCCTGAAGGCCGCCCGGTCAATCTCGGGGAAATCCTTCCGAGCGAGGGCGGCAAAAGCAAGGTCGATGTCACCACCGATCTGCAGGCTTTCGGATTGATCGTCACCGCGGAGCCTTACTATGCCGTCGTTCGCCCCAGCAATAAGGTCGTTGCGGAGAACATTCTTCGGCAGGAAACCAAAGGATTCGAAGAGCCGATTGACGCCAAGTTTGACGTGCTTGAGGGCAGCCAGTACACGATCGACGTCCCTGCCGAGCAGCTTCCGGCCTCTCATGCCGGTCCCAATGCTCCTCTTGATTTACTCGAAGCGCGAAACGCTGTTGCTATTGCGAAAGCCGCTGGAGCCCAGCAGTATGCTCCTGACAGCCTGGCCAAAGCCGAAGACATGCTGCAGCGCTCCGAAGACTACTTGCAGCGCAAGCAAGGCAGGACTCCCATCGGCACTGCGGCTCGCGGTGCATCCCAAATGGCGGAAGACGCTCGCGTTCTGACACTACGCCGCAAAGAACAGGAACGCCTTGATGCGGAACGTCGGGCCCACGAGGAGGCGCAAGCAAAAGCCGAAGCTGATGCAGAGGCTTCGCGCCGAAACGCAGAACAGGCCCAGGCGCAGTCCGACGAAGATGCGCGGCGTCGTGCGCAAGCTGAGGCGGCAAATGCAGAAGCGCAGCAGCGCCAAGCCGCCGCTCTAGCCGCTCAACAGCAAGCGCAAGCCGAGGCTGACGCCGCTCGCCAAGCTGCTCAGGATGCCCAACGGCAGACAGCCGCTGCCGAACAAGCCCGACAACAAGCCGAGCAGCAAAAAGAGGACATGCGAGCTCGCTTGCTCGCCCAACTCAATCAGGTACTTCAGACTAGAGACACCGCCCGCGGCTTGATTGTCAGCATGCCCGACGTGCTGTTCGACTTCAACAAATACACGTTGAAGCCGGAAGCCCGCGAACGTCTGGCACGGATCTCCGGAATCGTGCTCGCTTATCCGGACCTTCACTTGAACATCGAGGGCTACACCGATAGCATCGGCAGTGATGAATACAATCAGATTCTTTCGGAGAAACGTGCCGCCACAGTTCGAGATTATCTGATCAGTTCAGGAGTCTCGATCAATAACGTGGTCGCTCAAGGTTTCGGAAAAACGAATCCGGTTGCCGACAACAGCACTCCAGCCGGGCGCAAGCTCAATCGCCGTGTGGACATGGTCGTCTCGGGAGATGTGATTGGGAAACAGAACTTGGAATCTCCGTCGGTTCCCTCGACGCCCCCGCAGTGAGAACGCCGCTGGAGCTGAATGTGGGCGGAACAGTCAAGGGCATGATTGAGAGTTGATTTGGCGCTTGAGGTTTCGCCGGTGAAGCAATGCAACGACGCGACCGGGAAGCCGCTGGCAAAGAATTATCTTGAAACACGCTATGGGGATGCCTCAAGGCCGGTGCGACTTCGTCAGCGCCAATGCCACTGCTCTGGCATTCGCTGTGCACACGATAGTTGGAAGGCCCGAGTCGATTTATTCTGTTTTAGAGTAAGGTATCATCGAGTCGCGCAGAGATACAGCAGTTGCTGTAGCGCAGATTTTCTCGGTCGCCTCCCGAAAGTTCCGCTCGCTCGTCGCCTCGCCCCTTTACCCAGCACAAAACAGGCTGCAATCTGATGGCACGACTCGTGCTCTCGGGGGAGTGAGCAAGGCTGGGAGGAAACCACGCTGGCTCTTCGCATTGAGAAAATAGGCTGGCGGTGGGTGAATGCGAAGGCAGAGTCGTGCGGAGCGAAGCCGCCGTCACATTACTTGAAGCAGTGACGTCGCTATGAAACGCGCGAATTGTTGTCCTTGATTTTTCGGAAGTACGCGCGATAGAAGGCATATGAAACGGAATTCCCTCTGGTTCGCGGGACACTTTGTTTGTCCAAGCGTAATGCTCTTAGCTTTTGCAAGCCTCCCGTGGGGAGCTGAAAGCGAACGGCGGGAAATCGGGAAACGCCTAGATGCTGCAGCTACCGTTTTGGGTGAAATTATGACAACCCCTGATAAAGCCATTCCGGGCCCAGTTCTAGAGGAAGCAAAATGCATCGTAGTCGTACCGGGTATCGTTAAAGTGGCGCTCGGAATTGGTGCTCGGCGGGGGAAAGGCGTGGCGACTTGTCGTACGGCGAGCGACTGGAGCGCTCCGGCACCGGTAGGCTTTCGCGAGGGCAGCGTGGGTTTTCAGGTCGGTGGTAAGAGTGTCGACCTGATCATGTTGGTGATGAATCGGGAGGCCGCCAATCGCCTACTCTCGAGTACATTGAAAATTGGCGGAGATGTTTCAGGTACTGCGGGCCCGGTGGGGCCGAATGTTTCCAACAATCCTGAATGGAGAGATTCGGAAATCCTCAGCTATTCGAAGTCTCGCGGAGCCTTTGCCGGTATCGATCTCAAGGGTGCGGCTCTTAAACAAGACAAAAGTGCGACCATTGGTCTTTACGGCAGGTACATACCTTTCGGGAGCATTTTGTCCGGTAAGGTTCGGCCTCCGGCAGATAGTGCCACTTTCCTGACAGCGATTCGCAAGTACACGCGAAAAGCGTTATGAAGTTAGCCACCGTGGAACTGGCTGTGGGCTCGTGGGGAGTGCTAGGTCGCGAGGCGAATTACTTTTGCTTTTGCTCTTTTTCTTTGCCCACCGCTCTCGCTTGCCGAATCGCCATCAGTCGCAATGCGGTTGCCGCTGCCGTGTACTTCACCTCTCCTTCCTGATCGGATAAGTACAATTCCACCGTAGTGAGAACCGATGGGTCAGCTCTTTTGGCAAGGGCCTCCAACGCTGCCGCTCGAATAATCCAATTCTTGTCTCCAGTTGCATTGGCGAGGGCTTCCGTTGTTCTGGGGTCAGGATCATCAGAGAGGATCGTTGCTGCCGCCGCACGAGCAGGCGAAGAGTCTCCTTTCCTTATGGTCTTGAACGCCTTCCAGCCGAGTCCTGCAAATGGAATAAAACCGATGCCTTCTTGAAAGCCAATCTCGGCCAGTTTCTTAGGATCACGAAGACCGGCTGCCTGGGCGAGCAGTCCCTTTCCGGTTTTTCGTTCTCCTGCGAGGATTTCGTAGTATACGTCGTAACCGGAATCATCTTTGAGCAAGATGAGAGCGTGCGCCGAGGCCAACGCCACAGATGGATCTTTGTCGTCAGTTGCCGCTTTTAGTTTGGGGATGCTGACACGCGAACGCATCTCTCCAAGCGCTGCCGCCGCCGCCGAGCGCACCTCCGGAGCATGGTCAGCTAGCGCCGTCTCCGCTATCTTCCGGGCATGTCTATCGTTCCGCAGCAGCCCCAAAATGTTAATGGCAGCTGCCCGGTCTGGGGTTTTGTCAGCTTTGGCCCCCGTTTCCAGGATCTGCCAGGCTTGTTCTTTTGCGGTGTGGAGTGCTTCGGGTGCTTCTTTCGGAACGCTTGTTTGCGGATTTGCGATTTGCTGTCTATCAGTACTTTCCTGAAAGGTGAGTTCCCGCCAGCCGGGAATCGGTGGCGGGAACTCCGCCGCAGCGAACAGCAAACCGAATGCAATCAGCATTAGTAAAGGTCTGCATAGAATGACCATGACGCCCCCATGCCACTCAACTCGGTTCGGCCACAACCGAATTGTTTCTTCCTCTTCGAAAAGCACGGCCGATGGGATGCACCGGCGGCGGGAAGATTACGTCAAACCCATGAATGCAACATAAGGAAGCCACGCCTCGCAATCCCGGAGTGTCCTGAGAAGTCCAGCCTCCGGGGAGCTTGATCGAGGAAAAACCTCATACCATCTCTCTGTCCCACAACAACGACCAGAGGTTTCTGGTACCGGGCAGCAAACTGTCGTTGGGGATAGCGTTGGATCACTCGAGCAATTCTGGTTCGAGCGCGAGGGCGGTTGCAGACTTGCATATCCTTCTTCGCGTATCCTTCGCGCCTCCTGTCGCAGCAGGCCGGCCTCGTCCCCTTTGGCGTGCCCCGCGGCATCTTCAATCAACTCGGCTCCAACGAGAAAATTGACATGGACATCCTTGTCCGGCGGCGATTCGTTTGCCAATACCGTCGCGCCAAGTTGGGAAGCCATGAATCCATCCTTCAATTGTGCATCGGTGCCGCCTCGCTTTCGGGACCGAAAACGCACCTCGCCAGCGATTGTTACCCGGCGATGTCATAGGTCACGATTGCCACTCTTTGTCGCCCTCGCGTGAATAAAGTGGCCGACAGGTGATATGGTCAACGACCATCCGCAAACACACATGGGCCTCCACGACTACTGTTTCGCCAGCTACGCGTTTGATAGGGAATCGGCCGCAATCAATTTGTGGTTGAGACCCTCTCAATTACTGCACAATCTCTTCCATCGAGCAGTCGCGATATTTCTTTCATTCTTGCAAGCCTTTCACTCCTACAGAGCACTGAGTACCCCTACATCCTGACCTGAGTTTGATGCAACGCTCTAAGCGGAGGGCCAGTTTTCTTGCAGACTTTTTGTCCAGAATCGCTACTTAAGAATGGCCATCGCCGCAGACTGCATATTGTTGCAGAAATATTGGGAGCACGAAGGCTCTCTCGGGGAGTTTCCTTTTGCCACGGTGAGGCGGGCCAGGTTCGGGGACCCGCCCGCTGTAACGAGGTTTATTCAGGCAGCCTTGCTTGCAGCAATCTTAATGGGTAGTTGAGGTATGTACGTCAAAGGTGCGAATCTCGGGTTCGGTCTCAAGGAGGGGCCGTACGATATCGTGAATCTTCTGATACTGTTCTTTCCGATATTCCTCGGCATCCTCTCGCTTATTCCAAAAGCTCAAGGCCAAAACCTGGTCCGCCTTTCCAGACGAGACCAGCACGATCTCATCCACGAAGCCTCGTTGTTTTTTCAGGATCGGCACCGCTTTGTCATTGATGGTGTTGGCAAGCTCTTGCGATTTCCCTGATTTGCTGGTCATTTCCACTACGCGTGTGAACATATCCTTGCTCCTTTCCTCGGTTGGGGGGGTGAAACGAACCCGCCGCTGGCGGGGCGGCGGAAGGGCTATTCGTATGAAACCATCACTTACCGCTGCGACTTCGTCGGAGTCAAATGCCAAAACGTGATGCAGTGGCAATTCACGCCGCCTTCCGTGGTGGTACCAACAGGCGAGATAAAGGCAGCTTAGAAAAGCGATGAACGAAAGCCACATGGGACATTTGTCCCGATTCCGCCTCACTTTCTCCCGATCCCGAATAGCTTCTTCGAATGACCGAGAAATGGACGTAATCGTAGATATCAACGTCTTCTATCGTGACCTGCAAGCCCGTTGGGTCCCCGCAGATGTCACCTCTGGCAAGTTCAAAATCGCGCATCATTGCATAACCTCCAGTTTGTCGAAAATGTAAACAGCAGACCTTCTCACCACCGACGACTGTTGGCGGAGAGTGGCCCATACTCCCGTAACGGTTGGGGCTCTAGCGCGCGGCGCGCTTTTCCGAGCAAGACAGAAATGTGCTCAAACTTTGATACGAGCGCGGACGCGCCCGCGCAGCGGGCCTCTTTCTCGGTGGAAGAACCTCTGTACGCGCTGAACATGATGACTGGCACTTCCGGCATTATCCGTTTCAGAACACGTGTCGCGTCTAGCCCGTTCATCACCGGCATCGAAAGGTCTAGCAGAATCAAATCAGGGTGCAGTTCCTGAGCTTTCTCCACTGCCTCCCTTCCGTTTTCTGCCTCCCCACAAACGTCGAAATCCTCTTCCCGCTCGAAGACATTACACAAAGCCTCCCGAATGAATGGGCTGTCATCCGCGATCAAGATGGTGTGAGACATGCACAGCCTCCGGACCTTCTGGCAACCCGGTGGCGGCGCTTCAAGGGCGGTGGCCAGGCAAGGGCTACTTCAACCCTTACGCTCTGAGCCGCCGAACGACATCCGGCAGACACCGTAATAGAAAGGGCGCGGTTCCCGTAAGTCACCTTACTGGCGAGGGATGCCCAGCACTGACCAGGACTATTTGTCTTTAGATTGAACAACTTCAGCCTACAAGGATTGGCAATGTTCCGGAGGATCTAAGGCAGTGAAATCTGGCACCCCGGTCCAAAAAGGGGGCTCGAAGCGCCCAGAAATGTCCGAAAATCAGTTGTTTCTTCGCGGCTTCGCGGATTACGCGGCGGCAGATCGACTCGAAGAGTTGAGTGACGTTCGTTGGCGCGCCTCGGCGCAAGGTAACCCGAGGCCAGTTACGTCCGTGCCCCCAACATCGGAGCCATTCCCAAGGTCCCGACGTGATCGCAAACTCGTGTTTGTCAATCTACGGCAAGCCGGAGAGTGGGCCATGTTCAGTCTAAGAGAAGTTGAGGACGATAAGTTTATTTATCGTTGCCATCAGTGCGGCTGGGAATCAGAAATCATGACAACAGAGCAGGCAGTCACATATAGTCGGTTGCACCAATGCCCACCAAAATCCGCCAGCCCTGCTATCACAGAGTCTCCGAAGGCCAGCTAGCCAAGCAGCACTTCCCCGTAGTGTCCGGAATTGTCAAAGACGGCATGTCTCACAAACTTAGCGCCAAGGCTCACGCTGACGTATCTTTTGCCGATGGTCACGCCCGTGCATTGAATGCTGCTAGGCCTCGTGCCGTTCTGTGGCAGGGACAGCGGCTATGTTGAAGTCCTCGGAGTGCTTCAGCTTAACGTGCGTGCGAAACGCTTCATAGAGCATTTCGCTGGTTTGTTGCTGAGTACTCGGTCCATCGGTCACGGCCTTTTCGACGCAGATGATCTCATGGCAATCAGAGCACTTGCCAAAGCGATGACTGGCACGATCCATTTCGTCCCTTGGTCCAAGCCAACCCACGTCGGTCAATTCTGGCTTTTTCATACTCCAAGTCTCCCACAGCCCAGACGTTCTTAGCTACCAGGTATTCAAACTGTCGCCCAACCGAAGGGTCTAGCGCCAGTTTGGTGCAAAAACTTCAGCAGCGCGGGTACGAGAACGTGTGGGCCCTTCAGGGCGGATTCCGAGCATGGCAAAGTGCTGGATTGCCAATTGAGTCAAAACGGCAGGCAGCTTAGCGGGCACTCCCCCGTTTTCGTTTTATGGTTAAGCCAACCCTTCAGAACATTGGGCTAATTCTATGCCGACCCCCTCTGACTGATCTATTTCGAGTCGTGCAACGGAGCCGATTTCGGGGTTGTCGGTTGCGTCGGATGGGTTTTCGCCTCGTAGAAAAGGAAGGCAAGACAGAGGATTATAGAAAGTACCGCGATGTACAGCCATATCGACCTCCCTGTCCGTCCTCCGGGAACAATCATCGTTGATACCCAATGGCTACGCCACAAAGATTTTTCCAGTTTGACCCTTTGACCTCGCCTCTTGTCCGAACATACGGAAGCCTTCGCCGGGAAGGGATTTCGGCATGCGCAGAAAAATAACACCTTCATGACCTCCGTAGAGGCGTCTCACTTTAATTGTCATCAGTGCGCATACCAATCAGAGTGCCGCGACCAGCGGCTACAAAGAAAGACACTGACTCGAGGCCCACTGGTGAAGACAGGCGGGGCACACTCTTCCCGTATCGGACGTATTCCATTCATGTCCGCAAGTGCAAAACCAGAGGTCGTCCTTGCACGGCGACGAGCCGCAGTGTGAGCAGCGGATGCGAGGGCCGGAGGGATCGGGCCTTTCTCTTTCTCAACCTCGTGATGCTGAAACAACAGACAATTTGGCGGGGACATCAGAGATGGCGCACATGCCACAGTCGGTCCTTGAATTAGCCTGTTGCAGCTTTAACAGGGCTGGCCGAAGCAGGTTGTAATTCTTTAGGTCGACCATGAACGCCTCGTCTGCTTAAGATGACTCCGAGACGAGCCGAAGTCTCGGATTCCAGGTCAGCGAGCCCGTCTGCTCTCGACGATCTTGACCTTGATTTCCTTGCCAGTACCGCAGCTCGTTCATCCCGTCGTTCGTGTACTGACAGGACGTACCTGGCATTCCCATGCGGCCAAGTAGGTTTACCGAAGAGCACAGCGGAGGGTTTACGAACGGCGGCTTGTCCGGTGAGTGGTGCTGCTGATGCCTGAACGCCGCCGTGACAGGGCAACAATGAGATGTAACTCATTGATATTAAACGGTGTCGGCGGACGTCGTTTGATGTGAAATGAAACCGTACAACACTCTTATCGTCCCCTTAACGTCCCCAGAACTGCCTTTCAGGAAAGATTTCCATCTTCGCATCCACTCCTGCCTTTTTGAGCGCGACAGCCAAGCTCGGCTGTCGTCCAGCAGCACTTCGAAGCCCGTCGACTTCAATGTACAGCACTCTCGACGGCCTCAGCTCAGGTAGTCTGGGGGGACCGAGAAGATCACTTTCTCCGGATCGGGCAGGTCCTTGACACCGCCGGGCAGGAGGGCCTGGGCCACGGCGACCGGGTTCAGAGACTCCCGCAGCAGCTTGATTCGGCCGTTCTCGGCCACGAGACGGGCAGTAAACAGGTGATGGATGGTGCGCCCGGTCGCCGCCGCCGTCGTGTGGGCCATGTATTCGGCGAACACCTGCTCCGGGGTGTCGATCAGGACGTGGGTGTCCTCGGGCTTGAAGGCGAAGTCCAGATAGAGCCCGGCAAGAGAGTCTTGGAGCTCGCTGATCGCCTGGCGACCCCGGTGGCGCCAGGGGATGCCCACCGAATGCAGGAACGGCAGTTCGACCGCCCCGTCCTCGGCGAACAGGGCGGCGGCGTCTTGGCCGTGCGTGACGGCGGCGAGGAATTCGAGCAGCAGGGTCTTGGCGTCCAAAACAAGCCGTTTATTTTTCTCACTTACGTTGTTCATTAAATTTTCCTTTCGTGAATGGTCTCCACTCTCGTCACAATTTTTTTCTTATCCTGCCTACGCGACAGAAGACTTGATCGAGTCCTGCGAACATTTCCGCCGCCTTCCTCGGATCTCTGACCGAGGAGGCGGTGTATTCAAGCATGAGTTCCTTCGCGTTTTTCATGGACGTTCTCCTTTTCCTTAATAAATGTGAAGAGACAACGCACTCGCTGAAAGCGGCTACTCGCTGTTCAGAAATCGGTTTGTCTCGAAAACAGAGTCCTCGTAATTCTCGTACCACGAACCGTGGTTGGCGTCGGGATACACGATCAGCTTGGCATTCGGCATGTTCCGAACGAGATGAAGCGCGTTCACCGGGTAAATGATGACGTCGTGATTTCCGCTCACGACCAGCGCCGGCTGCTTGATGTTCTTCAGATAAGCGAAACGCTCGCCCTTGACAGTTCCCCACTCACCGATGGCTGCGATCTGCGCCGGCGCGACCTTATCTTTGACCGGTGCATCGCGGTTCTCAGTGCGTGAGAGATAGCGCTTCAGGTAGGCGCGAACCAGCTTCTTGGCTCTTCGTCGAATCGGTAAAAAAGCCCTTGAGCCACAGGTTCTCGGGTGGATTGTGGGTGGCGGCGAAGATCGCCGCCGTCTCCGGCGTAATGTGCCCCTGGCCATTTCCGGCATCGAAGCCACGCGGCGCAGTTCCGATTAAGATAAGCTTGCGGATCAGTTCAGGACGGTCGAGCGTGATCTGCTGCGCGACCATGCCGCCCATGGAGAAGCCGAGAAGGTCGATCGGCTTCAGCCCCAGAGCGTCGATGAAGGCTTCTGCATTCTGCGCCATGCCTGCGACGGTGATGGGCACCTCACCGGTCGAACTGGCGACGCCTGCATTGTTGAAGATAATGACTTCGCGCTCCTTGGCGAGGCCGTCAAGGACGGCCGGATCCCAATTGTCCAGATTGCCGTTGAGGTGGTGGTTGAAAACAAGCGGAAGCCCGCTCCGCCTCCCCCAACGCCGGTACGCGAAACGAATTCCGTTCGCCTCAACAAACTGCGTTGGGGCCGTGACTGCTGTATAGGTGCTCATCGTGCGATCCTCTTTTCTCTGTGGTTGACATCGGCAATTTTCAGAAGCTGCTTCTCAGAATTCTCGCCTCCAAAACAGCCGCAGCCGGCGCCGCCTGGGCGCTGAGCCGTCGAACGCCTTCAGGACGATTGCGTTGTTTTCGGCTGTCACTTGGGGAATCTGTCGCCAAACATCGGGTGCCCACTTTTGGATTGCTCCTTCGTTGCCTCATCCTGAATCACATCCCAGTGCTCGACCAAAACACCGCCTTCCATTCGGATGATGTCCGTCACGATCCAGTTCGCCGGAAACCCCAAACCCGAGAAACGACCGTGCACGATCACGTAGTCTCTTTCGGCCAGGATGACCCCAGGCTCGTACTTGGCCGTTGAGGGCAGGCTCTTTATCAGCCCGAGTAGACCATCACGACCTGCCGGGATGTGTGCGCTGTGTTGAATGTAGTTCGGTGACCAGAAGCGTTCCGCTGCAACGTAGTCGCGTTTGTTGAAGAGTGTGTCGAACGCTTCCATGACAAGGGCCTTGTTTTGTTCGGGTGTAGTCTTCGTTATTTCAGCCATCTGAGTTGTTCCGGACATTTGAGATTCTCCTTTTTTATGTGATTTGCTCGTGCTTCTTGGTTCCAAAATTAGCCCGCGAGCATCCCTCCATCCACCGCCAGGGATGCACCGATGATGTAAGAGGCCTTGTCAGACCCAATGAATACGATGGCATTTGCAATCTCTTCGGGCGTTCCCATGCGCTTGGTAGGAATGTGTGCCTCGAGGAAATTTGCTTTGTTTTCCTTCGTTTGCGCAAAGCGGTTGAACATCGCTGTTTCCGTCGGACCAGGGCCAACGATGTTGACACGAACGCCTGTGCCGGCAAGTTCGATCGCCGCAGACTTCGTGATCCCTTCCACGGCGTGCTTGCTGCCGACATATACCGCTGCCGTCGGGCCGCCGACTTTGCCGTACGCAGACGAGACGTTAACGATGCTGCCTTTGCCTTGCCGAAGCATCGCTCGAATCTCGTACTTCATACTCAGAAGCACACCCAGCACATTGGTGTCGAAGATGGCTTGATAGCTCTCCGGGGTTACATCGCCAACCGAACCTGGAGTGCCCTCGGTGCCAGCATTATTGACGGCAATGTCGAGGCGACCGAAACGAGCAATGGTCTTGTCGACGAGGTTTTTGACTTCGTCTTCGTGGCGCACATCGGTGCGTACAAATTCGGCCTCAGCCCCGAGGTTGCGCAGTTCAGTGGCTAGCTTCTGGCCTGCATCGTCGTGCCGACCGGAAACAACGACCCGCGCTCCTTCATGCGCGAAAGCCAGAGCCGTGGCACGCCCGATGCCTGTCAGTGCGCCGGTAATTAAAACGACTGGTGAATCCATAGCTGACTACCCCCTTTGATCTGGCACTCATGCAGCTCAGACATGACGTAAACGTCAGCCAAGCCGCTTTCGAGATAAGCTCAAACCACTTACTTAGATTGCGTGGTTAAGCGTTGGTAGCGTGCTTGGAGCATACTTTATTAAAACTGATACCAATGCCTTACAAGCATGGGCTAGAGATTGGAATTACGACCCCACCATTTCGTCGCGGCTGTCGAGGCAGTAAGTCCGACGAGGCAGCAAAAGGCCACAACATCACAATTTTTCGCTAGGTCAACAGATCCGAGATCCTGAGGTGGGTGCACTACTCTTTACGCGTCGTACCGACGCATATTTCAGATAAGATAAAGTTGGAAGTGGTTGGGTGGAGACACTCAGCAGGGGAAACCGGCGGAATAAAGGGCGACGAGTTTCGTTTGCCGACAGCTTCGGAATTCTTCCCCAAGGTCCTTAAAGCCAACTTCCAACCTGCCCGTTATCCTGCCAAGACCTCAGAAGGAGCGGCACTTTGATCTGGCCGCGATATGTTCGAATCTCAGTGCGCCTTCTTCGAGACGCGAGCGACCAACTCGTCCAATCTCGAAAGCAAGAGCTTAAGGATGGGAGACTGGTTCGACTTTCTGTAGCCGAGGACCAAATCGACAGTTGGCGTATCTCCCTTCAAAGGGCGACTTGTCACAGACGAAGGGAGAAAGTTCTGTGCGTAAGTAGGTAACAGCCCTACGCCGCGCGTCGACACTATTAAGGAAAGTCCCATGGTGACATTGTCCGCCTCGTGAGCTGGCGTGATATTGATTCCGGACCGCTTCAGGTAATTGTTGATGACCGTTCGCAGTACAGGAGCCGTGCCCGAAACAATCACGAATGTCTCCCCTACCAGATCCCTCGGGCTGATGGCTTTGAGCGCAGCGAGATCGTGGTCACTAGGCAAGATCACCATCAAAGGCTCTTTCACGAGAAGACGGAACGCCAGGTCTGGCATCGCTCGTTCCTTTCGAAGAAACGCGGCATCGATTTTTCCTTTCGAAAGGCCCTCCGCAAGCAGCGGGGAGTATTGACTCGATATCATCACGTCGATGTTAGGCAGTTCGTCGCGCAAGATCCGCAAGGCTTCGGGCATCCATGTCAATTCGTGTCCGGTCAGAAAGCCCATGGTGAAGCACGGCTTGGCGGGATGAACGACCCGCCGCGCAGCTTCACCTGCCGCTTCTGCCTGCGATAGTACGACACGGGCGTGATCGAGAAAGGCTCGACCCGCCGGTGTCAGTTCGATCCCGCGAGCGCGGCGCGTCAGGAGTTGGGCGCCGACCTCGTCTTCGAGATCTCGGATCTGCCGACTCAACGATGGTTGCGACGTGTGCAGCATTCGCTGGGCCGCCACCGTCAGGTTTCCCGCATCCGCAACCGCGACGAAGTAGCGAAGATGTCGTAATTCCATTTCCAACTCCCATGCTTCGGAAGCATTGATGCCAGCTTAACAAAGTATGCTTCAAGAGCGCTACTGCGAGCGGGCATCGCAATCTAACGAAGTGATGGCCGATGATGTATCCCATGCCTAAAGGTTGCATAGCTAGAGATCAAAGGGGGTAATGCGATGAACCATCGAGGAAATACGGTGAGCGAAATAGAACATCGCACGGTGGAAACGAACGGCATCCATATGCACATCGCCGAGAGTGGAGCAGGGCCCCTGGTGGTGCTGTGTCACGGTTTTCCCGAATCCTGGTATTCGTGGCGCCATCAGTTGCATGCGCTCGCAGAAGCTGGATTCCATGCGATCGCGCCAGATATGCGAGGCTACGGGCAGACGGATCGCCCAGAACAACTCGATCGGTACACGCTGCTCCATCTTCTCGGCGACGTGGTCGGCCTGCTCGATGCTTTAGGCACAGAGACGGCGGTGATCGTCGGACACGATTGGGGCGCCCCCGTCGCGTGGTACGCCGCGCTTTTGCGGCCCGATCGCTTTCGCGACGTGATCGGTTTGAGCGTGCCGTTCATACCGCGACCACCCGTGCGTCCTACCCGCATTATGCCCCAGACCGAGGACGCGCAGTTCTTTCGGCTGTACTTCCAATCCCCAGGCATCGCCGAGGCGAGTTCGAAAGCGATGTCCGTCTGAGCATTCGCAGCCTCCTCTACTCGGCTTCAGGGGACGGCCGGGATGACGGTGTAAAGGACGGCCTCGAAGTCAGTATGGTGCCGCGCCGAGGTGGCTTTCTCTCGCGCTTGACGAATCCGGCATCGTTGCCTCATTGGCTCACCGAAGCGGACGTGGATTTCTACGTAAGCGAATTTGCGCGCACGGGATTTCGTGGGGGGCTGAACTGGTATCGCAACATCGACCGAAATTGGGAACTCTTAGCGCCTGTGTCTGGAATGCAGGTGACAGTTCCGGCGCTGTACATCGCCGGGGACCGCGATCTCGTTCTGGCCCGTCCTGGGATGGACCAAATCATCGCCAACCTATCGAAGTTTTGTACCGCAGCTCCGGAGAAAACTTCTGCTTCCAGGTTGTGGTCATTGGACTCAGCAGGAGCGAGCCCAGGAGGTCAACCAGGCTGTAATTGAGTTTGTCCAGGGCCTGTAGGCCAGCATCATTAACGCCTCACCAGACCCCAGAGGCAACATGCAAAAGCTAATCGCCAGAGATGGTTCGGAAACAAAAGGAGAATCACCGATGGACAGTCAAAAGATTTACCTGCTGGCAGAAGTTACCGTTCTACCCGAATTCCTGGATGACGTGAAAGGCGCGCTCAAGCAAGCGCTCATTCCTACGCTTCAAGAGGCCGGTTGTGAAGGGATGTTCGAGACGTCACGCGAGGGCGACCCGCATAAGCTGGTCTTCTTTGAGATCTTCTCCTCTTCGGCGGCACATAAGTTTCACTTTGAACAGGACTACATGATGCGGCTGCGTACAGCATTGGAGGGCAAGTTGGCTGGAGCCACGATCATAACCAAGTTGATTGCACTCTAGCGACATCGCGAAGTGTTCAGAAGTTCACTAAGGCGAATCGCATCGGGAGAATGGAATTACTCACTCCCATGCCGGGTGTGGCGGAGATCAATATACATGAAGGCCGTTGGATACAAAAGACCATTGCCAATCTCCGACCCTGAAGCTTTGCTTGATATCGAGCTACCAATTCCGGAAGCTAAGGCCAAAGATCTCCTCGTAGAGGTCAAGGCTATCTCGGTCAACCCAGTCGACGCTAAGCTGAGAGCCGCTGCGGGCCCATTGCCCGGAGATGTCTATCGGGTCCTTGGCTATGATGCCGCGGGAGTCGTGGAAGCCGTTGGTCCCGAGGTCACGCTCTTTCAATCGGGCGACGAGGTCTGGTACGCAGGCTCGATCATTCGCTCAGGCACCAATGCTCAGTTCCATCTGGTCGACGAGCGAATCGTTGCTCACAAGCCAAAGTCGCTCGATTTTACGCATGCGGCGGCGCTTCCGTTGACCGGCATCACCGCCTGGGAACTCCTCTTCGATCGGTTTGGGTTACAGCCCGGCAAGTCGGCGGGAAAAGGAAGTCTCTTCATCATTGGGGGCGCGCCGGCGGTGTTGGCTCGATCCTTACCCAGCTTGCCCACCAATTGACTGGTCTGACAGTGATCTCGACGAGTTCGCGACCGGAGACGAGGGAGTGGTGTCTGGAACTGGGAGCCAACTTTGTCATCGATCACACAAAGCCGTTCGCTCCGCAATTGAAGGCGATCGATGTTCCCGAAGTCAACTATATTGCCGCATTGACCGCTTCCGATAAGCACTTCCCTCACTTGGTGCAGGTGCTCGCGCCTCAGGGCAAGATCGGAATGATTGACGACCCACCCTCCTCATGTGGAGGTGAAGCCTCTGAAAGATAAAGCCGCGTCCTTCCACTGGGAGTTAATGTTCACGAGACCCAAGTATCCAACACCGGACATGCTTGCCCAACACGACTTGCTGAGTAGCATTGCGAAAATGGTCGACGAGGGCGGCATCCGCACCACGCTGGGCGAACATATGGGCACGATCAACGCTACCAATCTGAAAACATCTCATGCAGCGCTTGAAAGCGGCCGGACCAAAGGAAAGATCGTCCTCACCGGGTTCCTGACTGGCGCGATAGCTTACACGACACACGGAGGCGCGTGTAGAACAATCGATAAGAAGAGTCTCAAATTGATCCAGGCATACGACTGGCCTGGGAACATTCGTGAACTACAAAATGTAATTGAGCGTGCCGTCATCCCGTCCGAGGGCGAAACCTTTTCGGTGGACGAGACGTGGCTCAGGCGGGCACTGCCCGTTGCCCCGTAGGAGGAGCTACGCTTAATGGCGCGCTCGTGCGGCAGGAGAAGGAAACATGTGTCAGATACATTTATGGTACGGGTGCCGGGTGTCGAGCCACTTCCGAATATTCGAGACGGTATCCTCGTAGAACGTGCTGTAAAGACCATACGATACGTACGCGATATGCGGCGTTGCCAGTACGTTGTCCAGCGTCCGGAAGGGGTGAGACGGAGGCAGCGGCTCGATGTCGAATACGTCGATCGCCGCGCCCGCGATTTGCTTGTTCTTCAAGGCGCTGATCAAAGCCTGCTCATCGACGATCGGCCCGCGTGACGCATTGATCAACCGGGCCGTTGGCTTCATTCTCTCCAGCTCCGCGGCCCCTACCAGGCCGCGTGTACGGCCGCTCAACACCAAATGGATCGTCAGGATGTCGGCCTGCTCGAACAGCTGGTCCTTGGAAACCAAGATTGCGCCCGCCGCTTTGGCGAACTCCGGCGTCATGTTCTGGCTCCAGGCAATCAGCTTCATTCCAAAAGCGCTCCCGATCCGCGCGACCTGTGATCCAACGTTCCCAAGTCCCAGAACGCCAAGGGTCTTTCCACGGAGATCCGCGCCCACTGTTTGCTGCCAGCCGCCGGAGCGGACGGAGTTGCTCTCCGTCACGATATGGCGCGCGGAGGCCAAGATCAGCGCCCAAGTGAATTCGATCGTCGGGTCCGATCTATACCCCGTGTGAACCACTGCGATCCCATGATCGCCCGCGGCGGCAACATCAATCGACGCGTTTACAGCTCCAGTCGAAGCAATGAGCTTGAGATTGGGAAGGCGCTCAATGACGTTGCGGGGCAGCGGGGTCCGCTCGCGCATGACACAAACCACATCAAAAGGCAGCAACCGCTCAATCACGGCGTCTGGATCGGCGAGGTGGTTTTGAAATACGGCGATGTCCGCTCGATCACGGAGCACCGACCAATCGGCGCATTCAAGCGCCGCATTCTGGTAATCGTCCAGAACAGCGATCTTGTACTTCTTCATTGGCTTTTTGTTCATGTATTTCCTTCGCTTATCAAAGGCTGTCAGATTGTGAGAACGACCCTGCCGAAGGGGCGGCCCTCAACGAGGTAACGCAGAGCATTTGCCGCCTCAGTGAGCGAGAAAGTCTTCGCCACGATAGGCTTGACCGCGCCGGAGTGAAGTAACGAAAAAATGACGCTCCATGCGGTGGCCCATGCTTCTGCAGCTTGTGCGAACAGGGAGAAGCTCTTCATACTCGCGCGTTTCCAGATTAGATCCGTGACGTCGATGGTTGTTTTGCGCCCTGCGGAGTAGCCCAATGTTGTCAGGCTTCCTCCGGTCGCGAGCGTGCTGAGAGCCTCGCTCAGGATTTCTCCGCCGATTGCGTCGATTACGATATCGGCACCATAACCTTTTGTGATCCGCCGAACGCCGTCGCTGAGCTTCTCCTCGGAAAGGTCGATCACTTCGTCGAAGCCCAAATAGCGTGCTTGTTGCGCCTTTGCATGATTGGTCGTCGTTGATATGGCATGCTTCGCCTCCTGCGCTCTAGCCAACTGAGTGACTGCATTTCCGACCGACCCTCCAATCGCAGGCGACAGCACCGTCTTGCCTTTTGCGAATCCGGCGAGGCCCAGCGCCATTTGGGCGGTGAGATATGCGACAGGAACACCGGCAGCCGAAACGTCCCCGATGTTCTCGGGAATTAAGCAAAGGTTCTCCTTTCGGACGGCAAGCCACTCACTGTAGGTTCCATTCTCCGAAACGCCGTAAGGACCGGTAAACATCACACGTGAGCCGACAGGAAACGCTGTTCCTCCTCCCTCCTCTACCACGCCTGCTCCTTCTCCTCCCAACACCAGCGGCGCTTTCGCTCGTGGGTATCCCCCCGACAGAATGGTGTGCTCCAGTGGCGTGACCCCGGCCGCCGTGATTCTTATCACTGCTCGTCCATCCGAGACTGACGGCTTTGGAATGTCCACTAGCTTCAAATCCTTGTAGCCGCTAAATGCTTCTGCTCTCATTGCACGCATGATCGTTGTCCCATTTCACCTTGGTTTTGTTGTGACTACTGCTTCAACGCATTAAGATTAGCCTTCGCGCCCCGTTCGATTGCCAAAAGAAGGTCGGCGGAGAGGAATCTTTCCTTCATGGTATTAATAAGGCTATCCGGATCTTTGGCGTTTTTGAGTTCTTCTTCAAAGACTAAGAGATAGTTTTCCGTAAAATCTGCGGCGCTACTCGCGTCAAGGGCAGCTCCAACCTTGCTATGCCCAGGGATCACAATCGAAGGTTTCAATTCTCTGATTTTCTGTAACGAGTTCAACCATTTCCCTCTAGCCTTGCTGTCCGTTTCTGCGGTATAGACGTGCATGTTATTGAACAAGACATCACCGGCAATGAGAATTCTCTGTCCAGGAATCCAAAGCATCGTGTTTTCATCGGTGTCGCCTTGGATGTTTTTAAGGTCCTCTATTTGTGAGCTCTCAAATTTAATGAAGTTGCCGTCGAATTTGCTAATAGGAACTGCATGGGAGGCTGCACCTGAGCCCAAGATCTTTTTCCATTTGTCTATTTTCTCTTGATAGACCTTGTTAATTCGATCTACTACCGTGGAAGTCGCAATAATGCTCACTCTCGGATATGCCTTCTTAAAAACCTCCAGACCAAGAAATTGATCGGCGTGCGCATGGGTAATGTAGATAATAGAGAGTGGCTTTTTAGTCTCTTTGATTTGCTGTAAGACTTTTTCAGCGCTGGTTCTTGTTAACTGCGCGTCGACCAACATCACTTCATGTTTTCCCTCGATAATGACGGAGTTAGTCCAAAACTGATCGTCGGGGGAGGTGAACACCTTGATTGAAAAACCGTGCTGACCACTTGCAAATGCAGATGGATGCGAAAGTAGAAATAAGAGACTTGTCACCGCTGAACAGATAGCAAGACCTCTCACAAATCTAGATCGTAAATTTCCGTGAAAACTCGCTTTTTGTGACAGCTCCATAAAATTCTCCAATCCATCCCGCGGGATTGATTCGAGCGTTCGCGCCGCGCGACGCAGAATCCGGTGTAAGCGAATTAAGCCCCCGGCCCCTGCGTCATCTGCGTCGTAATGGTTGCCTTGCTACTTGCCGTCCCATCGATCGGTAAATACCACCGGCACCCAGCTATATCCACCCCCCTCCTCGCGCATGCGACCCAGGGCAGGAAATAATGACGTGTGCGGCGTCGCGATCAAAACATCCTCGCGCGCGAGCTTAGAAAGTAATTGATGCCGCGTCGCCGCAGCCGCTGTCTGGTCGATGTCGAAAATCGCGGTGACCTCGGGATGCTGCAGCTGGACGCGCTGCGCATGGACGATGTCTCCCCAAAACAGGATTTCTTGTCCCTTTGACGAAAACTCATAGCCGGTATTTCCCGGGGTATGACCAGGCAGCGGGACGACTTGCATGCCGTCGACGATTGGCTCGGAGCCACTGAACTTGTGCCACTTACCGGCCTTGATGTACGGCGCTGCGATGGCTTGCGCACTCTGGAAGAACGGTTGCGCATCCTTCGGCGCCTTAGCAGCAATTTCCGGTGACAGCCAAAAGTCGCTTTCGGCCTTCGCTACGTAGACATCGGCATTGGGAAAGACGCGCTTTCCGTCCTGAGTGGTCAGGCCGCCGACGTGATCGGAATGGAGATGCGTGAGCAAAACGATGTCGACTTGTTCCGGCGTGTAGCCTGCGCTGCGGAGGCTGCCCGCCAAGCGCCCGAGTGCTCCCCCACCCCACCAGGTGCCGGCGCCCGCATCCACGAGGATTAGCTGCTTGCTCGTGTTGACTAGGAAGCCCATATCAACAACATCCAACATGTGCGGATCTTCCTGCAGTGCCTTTACAACACCATCCATCGTCGCCTTCGTTCCGTTCAGCCAGTGCGGATCGAATACGCCGGTGCCATCGTATAGGGCCGTCACTTCGAGGTCGCCGACTTTCAGTCGGTAGAAGCCCGGCACCTGATCATGATGCTGCGGTGCGGCAGCCAGAGCCGCGTTCGGACCGGCGACAAAGATTGCCAGCGCTGCCAGGAGAACGGCGGCGAAGCACATCGAATTTCTCTTGAGCACGCTTCTCGTCGTCTGTGCGCAGACTTCCACTGCTTTGTCTATGCTTTTCATTGGTATGTATCTCTCCTTTGAGGTTCGATTTGGCTCTCGTATTGCATTTCGGCTCGTGCAAGCGGATCAGTCGGTCGACGTGCCTTCTTCCATTCTGGTTGCATTATGCAACCACCCATAGGATGCCCTCTGCTCCGAGCCCTTGTAGCTCGGCAACTAAATCTTGCCCTTGTTTGTCTCGACGCCCGGACACAACAATGTTTGCCCCTTCTTGCGCAAAGATTATTGCGGCAGCACGACCGATTCCTATCAGCGCGCCAGTAATCAACGCCACGGGACTTTTCATCACATTTCTCCTCAAATTCAGGGCGAACCAACGAAGTTCATCAGTCGAGCCACATATTCATCGTCGTCTCCCTACAGTCCCGATGATGGACCGACAACATTTTGCGAACAACCCTCGTTAGAGTTCTTGCTTGGCTACTTAATGAAGGTGCGTGCGAACACCACTATTGAGGGAGAGCGACACAACTCTAGCGATCTGCGATGTCAGTACGCCTTCTTTCGAAAAGCCGCGCGTCAAGGGACGAGATGCCGGGGTCCAAGCATTGCCAGCGCCGCGCTTACGACCGCTAGCACTATGCAGGTTCGCAGATCGTCAGCTCTCGATAGCGCCGTCCATAGTTCAACGTTTGGGTTGCTGTCCTTGTTGGAAAGCCGAGCGTTCGTTCCTCGTAACAGAATCTTAGTGCGCCGGGTCGTTTCCAATGCGGAAATGGTCCGGCGCACCCTCCACGCGTTAGCGTGCTGCAACAGGCAGCGCGCCTTTGGCCGCCTTTTCAATCAACGTCGCCACGGCTTGCGGCTGCGATACATAGATCGAGTGGCTGCCTTTTTCCTCGACGATCGTCGCACCGGCGCGCTTCGCCATCTGCCGCTGGGCGTCGGGTGGAATCATCTTGTCCTCGGTCGTAAGCAGGTACCAGCTAGGTTTCGCTCTCCATGCCGGCTCACTGACCGTGCCTTCCAGGGCGTTCACACCCCATGGCACTTGCGAGTCGGCCATGAATGCGGCCTTCTCCGGGCTCACGTCGCCGGCGAACGAAGCGGGGAATTTGGCCTTGTCGAGTAGTAAGTAGCCGTCCACGGGCGGCATGATCGGTGGCACCGGCGCGCCAGGCGATGGATTCTTGATCAGCGTGGATACGGACTCACCCTTGTCGGGCGCAAACGCCGCGATATACACCAGCCCAGCAACCTTCGGATCGTTGCCGGCTTCGGTGATGACAACGCCACCGTACGAGTGGCCGACGAGAATGACCGGACCGTTCTGCTCAGCAATCGCGCGCTTGGTGGTGGCGACGTCGTCGGCGAGGGACGTGGTCGCATTCTGAACGATTGTCACCGCGTATCCGCTCTGCTTCAAGGCGTTGTAGACGCCTTCCCATCCGGATCCGTCCACGAATCCTCCGTGGACCAGCACAACATTCCGCACTTTCTCTTCCTGATTCGTCTGTGACATAAGCCCCTGTGAGGCGAACAACAGCATCGCAACTGCAAAGATTCTTACGAGTGTCTGACCTTTCATTGGGTTATTTCTCCTTTGAGTTTCAATTTGGCTCTCGTATTGCATTTCGGATCGGTGCAAGCGGATCAGTCGATCGACCTGCCTTTCCCCAGCCTGGTTGCATGATGCAACCACCAATAAGATGCTCGCATCTGGTATAATGATGCAACCAGATTTCTGAGGGGATTAGATACGAGGAGAAGCTATGCGACACAAATCCTTCAAAGCCAACCTGTGCCCCGTGGCACGCTCGCTCGATACCATCGGCGAATGGTGGTCTCTGCTGATCGTTCGTGACGCCCTCTCTGGCATACGACGGTTCTCCGATTTTCAGGAGAACTTGGGAATGGCAAAGAACGTCCTGAGCGCGCGCCTTAAGAAGTTGGTTGCGTGTGGAATCATGGAACAGGTGCCGGCTTCGGACGGCAGTGCCTACCGGGAATATGCTCTAACCCAAAAAGGCCGAGAGTTGTTCCCGGTCATCGTTGCTTTGCGCCAGTGGGGAGAAAGTCATCTCTTCTCCCGCGGCGAGAAACGTCTTCAGGTTCTGGACAAACGCACCGGAAAGCCCCCTAGACTCGAAGTGCAAAACGCGAAAGGGGAAACCGTTACGGCGGACGATCTGGAATTGGTTACTGTTACGAACGGACGTTCACGCCGTCCAACCTCCTCCTAGCGCCCGGTTCAGCAGATCGAATCAAATACCCAACGCAACTGCCTTAGTCGCTAGTTTGGAAATGATGTTCTTGAAGCGATCGAGCGCGGCAGGGCCGTGTTCGAACCTTCATACGGAGAATATTGCGCCCTCCCATGAAGCCAGGAAATACGGTGATGTCCGCTCGACCGCGGAGCACCGACCAATCAGCGCTCTTAAGCGCTACATTTTGGTAATCGTCCAGAACAGCGATTTTGTACTTCTTCATTAGCATCATCCGGCGGTGATTGATTCGACCGTTCACGCCTCACGACGCAGGTTTCGGTGTAAGTGAATGGACGTCTTCGGCCCCTGCGTCGCCAGCTCGTGTGGTCGCGTCATTTCTTCTCGCCCCATTGATCATTAAATGCAACCGGCTCCCAGTTGTAGCCACTCCCCTCGTTGCGCAGGCGACCCATGGAAGGAAATAACATATGCGGCCCCGCGATCAAAACGTCCTCGTGCGCAAGCCTAGTCAGCAATAGATTCCGTGTCGCTGCGGCCGCAGTCGGGTCGACATCGAAGACGACCGTGACCTCGGGATGCTGCAACTGGACGAGCGGTGCATGAATGGTGTCGCCCCAAAACAGGATTTTGTGCCCTTTCGATGAGAATTCATAGCCAGTGTGGTCCGGTGTATGACCAGGCAGGGGGACGAGTTGCATACCGTCAACGATTGTCTCGGAACCGTTAAACGTGTGCCACTTGCCGGCCTTGATGTATGGCGCCGCGATCGCTTGTGCACTCTGGAAGAATGGCTGTACTTCCTTTGCCGCCTTAGCAGCGATTTCAGGCGACAACCAGAAATCGCTCTCAGCCTTCGCAACATAGATCTCGGCATTAGGAAAAACGCGCTTTCCGTCCTGAGTGGTCAGGCCGCCGATGTGATCGGAGTGGAGGTGCGTGGCCAAGACGACGTCGACTTCTCCCGGCGTATAGCCTGCGCTGCGGAGGCTGCCTGGCAACCGCCCCAACGCTCCCCCGCCAAACCAGGCGCCCGCGCCCGCATCGACGAGGATCAACTGCTTTCCAGTGTTGACCAGGCAGCCTGTTTCGCCACCATCCAGCATGTGCGGACTTTCCTGCAGTGCCTCAACAACACCATCCATCGTCGCCTTCGGCCCTTTTAGCCACTGCAGGTCGATTACGCCGGAGCCATCGAATAGCGCCGTTACTTTGAGGTCTCCGACTTTTCAATCGGTAGAAGCCCGGCACCTGATCATGACGCTGAGGTGCAGCAGCCAGAACTGCGTTCGGACCAACGACAAAGCTGATTAGCGCTGCGATCAGAGCGGCAGCGAAGCGCATCGAATTTTTCTTGAGCACGTTTCTTCTCCTAACAACTGCTGAAGTCATAGCTCTACCTCCGTCGAACTGGAGCCCCCTGTAGGTCAGGCATATCTTAACTTCTGCCAAAGCTGCTTCCGGGGATAGCTCAGATCACTCCGTTAGATTGCGATCACGCTCGCGGTAGCGCCCTGAGAGCATACTTTGTTGAGCTGGCATTAATGCCTCGCAAGCATGGGACCCGGAACAAGCTAAAACAGGTTCGCTATTTCGCCGCGGTTGCCGAGTTGCTGGCAGGGTTTTTATAGTCATCTCATTGCTACGCCGTTAATATTCTGCGACCACACGGTCTCCTCACTACTCTATTTTGAGAAGAGCTTTGGCGATCTGCCTTCCACAGACGATCGGCGGGAGTGCGCGAAGGATGGACATGGATCGAAAGAGAGGGCTTATTCCAGTGACAGCGGACAAATTATCAGTACAAGTGGCAATTAATTCGTGGCGACTCATCTTGGAGAGAGCTAACAAGACACTTTCAAATCTTACGGATGACCAGCTTTTGAAAGAAGTAGCGCCAGGAAGAAACCGTCTCATCTATCTATTGGGACACCTCACCGCCATTCACGACGCCATGTTCCCGATTCTCGGTCTAGGCGAGCGGTTGCACCCTGAACTCGATGCGATCTTCGTCTCCAGTCCTGACAAGACAGGGGCACAGTTGCACGCTGTGGGAGAGCTGAGAAAATATTGGGACGAAGTGAACGGCAAACTACTTTCGCAGTTTGCAAGTCTTTCCGAGGACGAATGGTTGCAGCGGCACTACGCAATGTCCGAGGAAGACTATGCCAAAGATCCGACTCGGAACCGATTGGCCGTTCTGCTGAGTCGAACCAACCACATGTCCTACCACTTGGGGCAGATAACTCTGGCTCTCAAATAACGTTTCTCTTTCGCAGGTGAATGACGGTCCCACCTTCCTCAAAGCGAACTTCATCCATTACCGCCTTCATCACGTGGATGCCACGGCCGTGAACCGACCCGATGTTTTGTGGAGCTATAGGGTCCGGGACACTATCAATATCAAGCCCTTTTCCTTCGTCCTTTACCGCGATTGATACTTCGCCAGGCTCACAGCGGCAGGTAACATGGACGTGTTTTCTACGATCCTCATGATTTCCGTGAATGATGGCGTTGGCCGTGGCTTCCCGCAATGCGATTTCAACGTCGCTCACGCCCTCGGGAACACAGCCGCAATTGCTGAGCAAGAGCATGAGTTTGTCAACGAAGGGATAAATCGCAGCCACTTCGCTTGGCACGGAGCACTCCAGAGCGATGTGGGGCCCGCGGTGGACTTTTTCTTTTAGATCATGCGCTGTCGTCATTCGGAAACCATCTTGAGCGATCGAAATAGGTCCTCTCTATGACTGAGGCAAATTCGAGACATCCCATCCGCCGCCCATAGCCTTGATCAAGAGCACGTTCGCTTCGAGGCGTCGTCGCAGAATGTCGATGTCGTTTCTCTCGTTCGTCAAAGCTGTTGTCTGTGAAGTGACCACTTGCAAGTACGTGTCAACGCCCCCGGCATAGCGGTTCTGAAAAAGCTTGAGCGATTCTTCCGCGGCACTAGTGGCCTGCTGTTGTTGCGTCGATTCAGTGCTGAGGACGCGCAGAACTACTAAGTTATCCTCGACTTGCTGGAATGCATCAAGGACAGTTTGCCGATAGCTGGCCACAGTGCCGTCATATCCCGCGCGAGCTGATTCAGTGGTCGCCCGACGCCGACCCGCGTCGAAAAGCGTCTCCGACAGTTGCGGTCCCACAGCCCAGAAACGGCTAGGCCACGTAAGCCAATTCAAAATCGAAGAGCCCTCTAGTCCCGCACTCGCGGCTAGATTAAGAGTCGGATAATAAGCGGCCCTGGCAATGCCGATTTGTTCGTTGCTAGACGCCATGCGCGGTTCCGCTGCAGCAATATCTGGACGACGCTCAAGAAGCCGCGCCGGCAAAGTAACGGGAATGGCGGGCAGCACGGGCGCCGCAAGATTCAAGGGAGAAACAGCCAGATGGAATGCCGCCGGAGGCTTTCCGATAAGAATCGCCAGAGCATGCTCGTGCTGCGCGCGTTGAACAGTAATATCGGACGCCAGAACTTTGGCATCTTCAAGCTGCGTCTTCGCCTGTGCCACATCCGATTTCGGCGCTGCCCCGCCCTCGAAGCGATTTTGTGTCAAGCGCAATGCTTCGGTATAGGCCTTCACGGTATCGTTCAGTAGTCTTTCCTGGGCATCGGCGCTCCGAACCTCGAAATAGTCGATCGCAACTTCGGCATGCAGGCTCAAACGAGCCGTTTGCAGGTCAGCGGCGCTTGCCTGGGCCTGCTGTCTGGCAGCAGCTACGCTGCGACGAACACGCCCCCATAAGTCGACCTCATACGACAGATCAAGAGGAAGAATGAAATCTCCGCTGCCATTGTTGACTGAACTGGGCGGAAAATAAGGTTTGTTACCGGAAACTCGAATGTCGGAGATGCTGGGAGAACTTCCAATGGTCGGTGCTTGCGCGGCGCGATTGAAGCGAATCGCTGCCCGGGCTTGGCGTAGATTCGCCTCGGCGATCTTCAGATTTTGGTTGGACGAGTCCACCTGCTCTTCGATCTCGTTTAACGTTGCATCGCCGTACAGCTCCCACCACTTTCCGCGGATAAGGTCGTCGTCTGGTTGTGCGACCTTCCATCCGTCTCCCTCTTTCGACTCCTGTGTCTCTTCAAAGTTCGGCGTCAGCGGAACGGTAGGTTTGACGTATCTGGGACCAACCATGCAGCCGGACAGAAGAAATCCCATGGCACTCACGAGAACGACGCCATAGCCTCTCATTGCTTTGCTCCGTTGCCGTTCTTAGCGACCAGCTGTACCGCGGCTCCATTTGCAAGCGAGTCGGACGGGTTCACAATCACGGTATCGCGCGCCGATAGTCCGGAGATCACCTCGACCGTGCTGCCATAGTCCTGCCCGATTGAGATAGGAGTGAGCTCGACATGACCATTGCGAACAACTCCTACCCGCAATCCCTCGGCACGGAAGAGCAAGGCGTTTGACGGGACGGTGACCGAGCCGGGATGGGGAGGAACGCGGAGATGCACAAAGGCATAGGCGCCGGGCAGCAGGCGCCCTGTTGGATTGTCGACGTCCACCTCAACGTTCAGTGTGCGTGAGGTCGCATCAATCGCATCGGCGTTGCGCACGATAGTGCCCGTCAACGTTTCGCCCGGAAGTGCATCCAGCTTAAGCTTTGCCTGTTCTCCGGTCTTCACAAGGACGGCGTAGATCTCGGGCACGGCAACGTAGACACGCAGCGTCTGAATGGCTGCTATGTGAAACAGCTCTTTCGGTCCCGAATTGTCGCCGGCCTGCACTAACGCCCCGATATCCGTGTTGCGGGCTGTAACCACACCATCGAAGGGAGCGGTAACGCGCTCGAAGGCTTGGAGTTGCTCTAAGCGTTCGACATTGGCTTTGCTGGAATTCACCAGAGCCTGTTTCGAGTGGAGATCGCTGACGGCCTGGTCGGTTTCCTGGTGTGACACAGAATCGGTCTCAAGCAGATGCTGCCAGCGCGCAGCCGTGGTTGTCGCCAACTGGAGATTCGCCTCGGCATTCTCCAGATCGGCCCGTGCCTGCTGCAGTTGCTGGTCGAGTTCCGGGGTTTCAATCGTGGCCAGAAGTTGGCCTTTTTTTACGCGGGCGCCGATGTCCACGTACCAGTGTTTAACGTAGCCGCTCGTCCGCGCGTAGATGGGAGTGTCATTGAAGGCTGACGTACTCCCCGGCAGCGCGATTTCATCGGCGTCGGCACTCGCTTTCGGAGAGACCACGTCTACATACGGAATCGCCGAAGCTTGTGCGCTCTCGCGCAGTCTGGTTTCAGCCGTAAGCCGTGAGTGTAGTCCGGTGACAATGGCCAAGGCAGCACACGCGGTAAGGACGGCGGTGATCGCGATTGCTCGCTTGCTGAATGCACGTCGTGGGTTGTTCGGAACTGGATCCTTCCGAACCGGTTGCGTTGCAACCGCAAGATTCTTGGTTTCATTTGTTGTCATGGCTAGAACCTTTCCATTCTCCGTGGGCCTGATCTTGAACACTCTTGAATAGTTCCAATGCATCATTCGACTTGCGTCGATGAAACGCAGCGAAGACAGATGGGACGAACACTAGGGTTGCTACGGTGGCGCAAAGCAAGCCTCCTATGACCGCACGTCCCAGAGGTGCGTTTTGCTCTCCTCCCTCGCCGATACCTAGCGCCATCGGCACCATGCCGATCATCATGGCAAGCGCCGTCATGATGACCGGACGGAAACGGGTGACGCCCGCTTCGATTGCGGCCTTAACTGAATCGCCGTGGATTTGTAGCCTTTCCTTGGCGAACGAAATCACAAGGATGCTATTGGCCGTCGCCACCCCGACGCACATCAGAGCGCCCATCAGGGCCGGAACGCTCAGGGTTGTGTGCGTGAAAAACAGAAAAAGAACGATGCCCGCCATGGCAGCCGGCAGAGCAGTAATAATGATGAAGGGGTCGAGCCAAGACTGGAAATTCACGACGATCAGCATGTAGACGAGTACGATGGCGAAGCCCAGTCCGATGATTAAACCGAGATACGAACTGCGCATGGTCTCCACCTGGCCGCGAATCGTAATAAATGTTCCCCGTGGCAATGATTTTCGATTGGCATCGACGATTCGTTGCACGCCCCGGCTTACCGCTCCGAGATCGCGGTCCTGAACTGCTCCGTAAATATCGACTACGCGACGGATGTTGTAATGGGAGACGATGGCCATTTCGCGCGAGCGCTGCATCGAAGCCACGTCAGCCAAAATCTCGGGATTGGCTTTGCTACCGCCCGCGATGGGAATGTTCTGAACATCCTTGAGTGTTTGGAGGCGATACTGCGGTGTCTGCGCGACCAGGTTGTAACTCACGCCATTGTTCCAGTTGACAAAGAACATTGGGGTTATCTGGAAGCTCCCGCTAAGCGAATTCAGAACGCTTGAAGCCACCTCCCGCTCCGTGTAGCCCGCCTGCGATGCCTTGGTTCGGTCCACGTTTATTTCGAGAGTCGGATAGTCGAGTGGCTGCTGGATATGCAAATCCGTAAGACCCGACACCTGGTGCAATTCGGTCAGGATCCTCTCCGCGATTTCGTGGCTGGCCTGCACATTCGCGCCTTCGATTTGCACATCAATGGGTGCAGGGAGACCGAAGTTCAGGATCTGGGTCACGATGTCTGCGGGTAGAAAATAGAAGCTCACACCGGGAAACTCCCGAGGCAGCTCTTCGCGTAGCTCGCGGACGTAGTCAGCCGTCGCCCTGTGATTCTTGCGGAGCGAGACGAGCACATCGACATCGTTCGCGCCAATAACACCCGACGTCGCATGCATCGTATTCAGCGGGCTGTACGGCAATCCGATGTTGTCGAGAATGTTGTCCAGCTCTGCCGGCGGAACTTTCTCGCGGATCACGTCTTCGACCAGATCCGATAGGCGCGCAGTCTCCTCGATGCGGGAGCCTGTCTTCGCGCGAATGTGGAGGATGAATTGGCCGGCATCAGACTGCGGGAAAAAGTCCTGGCCGAGCCAAGGCACCAAGAGAAAAGCACACAGACAAATCCCGAGAAACGCTGGAATGAAGACCCGTCGGGTTTCGACACATTGCGTCAGGAGGGCTCGATAAGAGTTGCGAAGCCGTTCGAAGCCATTCTCGAATTTCTTCTGAAAACGCACGAACAGATTGCGACTATCCCCGCGACCCTCATTGAGTTTGAGCATGTACATCACCAGCGTCGGCACCAGCGTTCTCGAAAGAATGTAGGAAGCCAGCATCGCAAAGACCACCGCCTCCGCCAGCGGAACAAACAGATACCGTGCTACTCCGCCAAGCAGAAACAACGGCATAAAGACGATGCAGATGCACAGTGTGGAGACTAGGGCAGGTACAGCGATCTGCTGGGCGCCGTCCAGAATGGCCTGCCGAATCTCGGTCTCGCGACCTTCTTCGAGGATGCGGTTGATGTTTTCGATCTCGACCGTCGCGTCGTCCACCAGAATGCCGACTGCCAACGCTAATCCGCCCAGGGTCATGATGTTGATCGTCTCGTGCAGAAAACTAAGCACCAGAATCGAACTCAGGATCGACAACGGAATGGAGATGGCGATGATGAGCGTGCTTCGCCAACTGCCGATGAAGAGCAGAATCATGACTCCAGTCAGGGCAGCGGCAATGACCGCTTCGCGAACCACACCGTCGATCGCGCTCCGCACAAACAGGGACTGGTCCGCGATAGGACTAATTTTCAACTGCGGCGGCAAGGTCAGCGCAGCGCGGGGCAAAACCTTTCGAATTCCGGCCACGACATCAAGAGTCGATGCGGTTCCGGCCTTGAGAATGCTGACCAGCACGCCGCGATGGCCATCCTGTCGTACCACATTGGTTTGAAGGCCAAACCCATCGCTTACCCGCGCTACGTCCCTCAGGTAGATCGTTTTCGCTCCGACCTGCTTGATGGGCAGATCACCAAGCTCCGTGACCGTGCGAGGTGTGACGTTCACGCGAACGTCCAATTCGCTTTCGGCGATCTTTGCCGTGCCGGAAGGCAAGATAAGGTTTTGCGCATTCACCGAATTCAAAACGTCGCTGGGCGAGACGTTTTTGGCCTGCATCAGGTTCTGATCCATGTTGATCATGACCTGCCGTGGTTTGCCGCCGTACGGTAAGGGAATGACGGCGCCCGGCACCGTAATGAGTTGAGTGCGCAAGAAGTTGAGCGAGAGATCGTTAAGCTGCTGTTCCGACATTCCGGGTCCGGAGACACCTAGCTGAAGGACCGGGACACTAGAAGCGCTGAAGTTGATGATCTCAGGCGGCTGCGTGGCCGGAGGGAGAAGCCGCAGAATGAAGCCGGAAAGTGCTACCACCTGAGAGTTCGCGCGGTCCACGCTGGCGCCGGGTTGAAGATAGACCTTTACGACGGCAGTTCCGTTGTACGTCGTCGATTCGATATGCTCGATGTTGTCTACCAGTGTGGTGAGACCCTTCTCGAAAGGAGTGGTCAGTCGGGTTTCCAGATCCTCAGGATTTAGTCCTGTGTACGTCCAGGCGACCGAAATGACCGGGATGTCGATATTCGGAAAGATGTCGGTGGGGGTCCGAAGAATGACCGCCGGACTCAGCAAGAGAATGAGGATAGCAAGAACAACGAACGTATATGGGCGGTTAAGAGCTAATCTGACTATCCACATGGACGTACCTCTGCTTGGCTAACGTTCATCGGAAGATCCGACGTAGGCGCGCATGCCTTCAGTTCCTTCCGAAGTTCTACGAAACCTGACGACGATTCTCATCGCCGCTCGTTTCGCTCCGGTTCCTGTTCGATGCATAATGGGACCGATTGGTCTCATTCATCTCGCGCCAACACGGTTTATAACTAACTCCTTTGATCCAGATATCATGCAGGCTGGGCATGCATAAGGTTTGCCAAAGCCGCTCGGAAGCCCAGATCACCCTCTTAGATGGCGCGGATCGGTGGTGGTAGCGCCGTCGAAGCATACTTTGTTAAGCCTGGCAACGATGCTTCGCACGCATGGGAGCCAACAGATACTTTATGCGACCGACCGGTCCCTTCTGTCATCAACAGCGTGAGTTGGTCCAACGGTCCATATTTCCCAAGGATCTACTGCCGTTCGCGGTGATAACCGCCCGGCGCTCCAATATGGGAAGGGAGTAAGAGCGAACTTAGACTTCGCTGCATTTCAATGAGCCATCAACGTGGTTTCGTCTCAGCCGATCAGTTTTTACCCCGATCCGTACACACAATCTCGGACTGCGGAGCGTACCCTAAACGCTGCCATCGGCCATGCTGACATCAGCCGAAGCTACGAAGAATATCTGGAACTCTTCGACCAGTTTTATGCCGACGATGTCGAGGGAAGCAGCGAAACCACGGAAGAGCCGATTCGCGGAAAGGCGGGCGTGCGCTCACTTGTTTTCGGCTTCCTGGTTCCACTTCATGCAGTGGCCGAGGTCGGGGGTGTGTCGATATCCGTTCGACAAACGCCGATTCCTGGAGATGTCGTCGACGAGACCCATTCTGCGTGGACACCGGAGTTGGTCGGGGCGACAGGCCAAGTCTGCACTGTGAGCTGGCGCACCTTCAGGAAATGGAACGAATCGCGTGTAGTGCTGGAGCATCATTACGACCACCAGCAAAGCGGTGAGCCATTGACCCACGGTGACCTCAGGTTCGATGCGCCTGACCCGGATGTAGGTTCGCGAAGGCCCACGTAGGTTTTTCGAAGCCGACGTAAGCATCTGAGAATGGGTAATTCCTCTCACTAGTTGCATATCAAATGCGACCTGGGACCGGTCGGTCTCATCCAACTACTTGTATCGTGCGGTCAGCGACCGTATTATCGCGGAGTTGACATTGCTCGGAGCAGAACGTGCGCAAAGGCGAGCAGACGCGGCAAGAGATCATTCGTAAGGCAGCGCCGATCTTCAATCAAAAAGGATATTACTGCGCTTTCCGATCTCATGCGAGCCACTGGTCTGGAAAAAGGCGGGATTTACAGGCACTTTGAGAGCAAAGAAGAGCTTGCGGGAGACGCCTTCGAGCACGCTTGGAAAGTCGCAATAGAAAGGCGCTTCGAAGGCACGGAGCAGATTCCGAATAGCGTTGATCGTCTCAAGCAAATCGTGCGGAACTTCCGGGACCGACGCACCGGACTGGTACCGGGAGGGTGCCCGTTGCTCAACACGGCCGTCGATTGCGACGTCGGCAATCCCAAGTTGCGAGCGAAAACTCGCCACGCTCTCAGTTCCTGGCTTCACCGTCTGCAATCAATTGCCGAGATGGGCAACGACGAGGTGAGGTGCGTGCCGATGTCGATTCGGCGAAATTGGCCAGCTTGATTGCAAGTACGCTTGAAGGCAGCCTCATGGTGAACCGTCTGCAGAAGAAGGAAGAGCCTCGTGACCTTGCCGTCCGTTATCTGGAGGAATACCTCGAAACCAAAGTTCGTGCGCGGAAATCGAAGGCCGGAGCTGACAAGTCATGAGTACCCAAGAAATTCCCTCGCATGCGGACTTCAGGGAACGAGCAAAGACGAACGACGTTCCCATCGCGCGGCTGATTGGATTTCAGGCAAAAGACATTGCTGACGGACGGGCGACGGTGGTATTGACAGCCGGGCCACAGCATGCAAACCCCATGGGAACGCTGCATGGAGGGATTCTTTGCGATATTGCTGATGCCGCGATGGGCATTGCGTTTGCAAGTACTCTCGCCCCAGATGAATCCTTTACTACCGTGGAACTGAAAATCAATTTCTTTCGCCCGGTCTGGCAGGCACAACTCAAAGCGGAAGGAACGGTTGTGCGGCGGGGTCACACGATCGGCTACGTGGAGTGCACCATTACCGACGAGGAAAACCGATTGGTCGCGAAAGCGGCTTCCACGTGCATGGCACTTCGCGGCCAGAAGGCCGAAGGACGGTAATCTTCTTACGTTGCCCCCTGCTTCTTTGACGTCTGCTCATAAAACAGCTCTCTCAGGCTAGCACTCAATAATTCATATCCCTTCGTTCGAACTCGCCGAACAAATTTATCTTGCCGTCGATCCGACCGATCGGTTTCATCCGTGATCTGATCGGGCTAAGAGGTAGGTTAACGTCGAGAAAATTGGAAATGGCTCTGGCGCGGCACAAATCGCGACGAGTTAATGTAGCTTCCATTCCACTGGCATGCGAGGTTTGCCGCGAAGGACCAGTCACGACCCTGGTTGTGGATTTCATCTTCGCCTGTGATTCGTGCGCGAAGAGGATTGCGAGCGCTCTATGGCATGGTCGCCAAGAGCGCGTAGTTGTCGGAGAGAATTTGTCCTCTGATCGCGAAACGAACCGGTGGGTTTATTGATTTCAAGTTAAGTGCGAAACGGTCAATGAAAGGCGGGATATATGAAGCTTGCAAAAAGAACACTTTCCTTCCTCACGGCTGCCACCGCGATGCTCCTTGTTTACGCGACGAGACGAAGAAGAGGCGGAGTGTCGCATCATTTCGCCAATTGAAAAGGCTTGGGCGCATCTACCGGCGCCTGACTTCCCCAACTATGCCGCGGGCAGTGAAGGACCAACCTCGTCGCAGCAACTGCTCGAAATCCTGCAAGAAGTTGCCGAACGGGGGATAGGTTATGGCAAGGAATGGGTTTGCTGCAAAAAGTCCCCTAGAACCCAAAGTGCCTGACGGTTGTTTCTCAATGCTCTAAGAAAGCTTTAGGGAGTCATCCGTGTCGCGTGTTTTCTGTTCTAGAATTGGCGAGAATTTGCCCGAGTCAGAGTACTATCATTCTGCTTTGAGATGGTTCGACGAAGAAAGAGACGAGCTTGAGTCTTCGCCAAACAAGACGAAAGCGGTCAGGCTTCGCGTGTTCCGGAATTTTATACCTCGCCACGGCATTACTCTTTGCTTCGGTCCCGCTAGCCGCTCAAGGCCAAAGCGTTCACCAGCTGTATCACCGGAGTTGGACAGTTCGAGAAGGTGCGCCGGGCAGCATTACCTCGATCGCTCAGACTGCTGATGGCTTTCTTTGGCTCGGAACGGACAATGGCCTCGTTCGATTTGACGGTGAAAGTTTTGAAGCCTACCATCCGTCAACCGGAGGAGATCTCCTCTCGAGCTATATCACGGTCGTCACCGCGATGGCTGATGGTGATCTCTGGATCGGCTACCAATCTGGCGGAGCTAGCGTTCTGCAGAATGGTCGTATCACGAATTTCACACAGGCCCAGGGCTTCTCCGCAGGCAGTGTCCACGCATTTGCGAAGGACACGCAAGGCAGAGTGTGGGCCGCGACTTCTTATGGGCTGGAACGCCTTGAAGGTTCTCAATGGCACAGCGTTGGACCCCATGGAAGTTATCCGGAAGAGCATCCCGACAATGTTTTTGTCGATAGCCGAGGAACGGTTTGGGCCAACACGAGAGTGGGGCTAATGTTTCTCTCAAAAGGCCAGGAGAATCTCCAAGTCGCAGACCCACTCATTTTTGAAAATGTTGATATCGAAGAGGCTCCTAACGGCACGGTATGGATGGCTGCGTCGAACGGCTCCGTTCGTGTCGTCAGTACTCGAGGTGGGAAATATAAGGCCAATGGGCCCTCTATCGATGTGAATTCAGACGGAATCCATGTAGCTAATGACGGGAGCCTGTGGATTTCCACTATCGGTAGAGGCCTTCTGCAAGTGCAATATCCCGATAGTCTGGTTGGCCATCACAGTCCGGCAGACCCCGCGGTGCAGAGCTTTTCTGAACGCGATGGATTGACCAGCAATTTTGGCTTCAAAGTGATAGAGGATAGGGAAGGCAGCATCTGGAGCGCGACCACAAGAGGTATCGATCAATTCCGCAAATCAGTTCTCACCCCGGTGAACCTGCCCCAGGGGGCCGCAACCTATATTGCGCTGGTAGCCGATGCAGCAGGAGGACTGCTGGTCGGATCCGACCGGCTTATGCGTGTCACACATGGATCGGCAGAAGTAATTGATGGTGCTCCTAAACATGTCGAGTGCGCCTATCGAGATCCGAGCGGGGTGATCTGGCTGGGCGGACGGAATGGCCTTTGGCATGTCTCGGGTACGCGCTTCATTTCTACTCCATTGCCAGCTAGGCTCAATCCTTCGGCTCATAACGTCCAGGCAATCACAATGGACCGCGCTGGCGCGCTGTGGGTCTCATTTGTGAACAGCGGTGTATTCCGATTGGATCACGGTACTTGGTCACGCTTCGGTAGAGTGGCGGCGTTGCCTCAAATTCCTGCTATCACAGAAGCGACCGATTCAAAGGGACATATCTGGTTCGGGTATACGGCGAACAGAATCGCAATGCTCGACGGTACCCGTGTTTCCATGTTTGGCTCCGGCGATGGACTGGATATCGGAAATGTAATTTCCATTCTGGAACATGATGGGGACATCTGGGTCGGCGGCCAATCGGGCCTTCAACTATTCCAAGACGGGCATTTTCGCCATCTTCAGTTGGCAGGCACTGAGCAGCTTAGAGGTGTGTCTGGAGCTGCAGCAGCCAAGAATGGCGACCTCTGGCTGAATCAAGCATCTGGCGTAGTACACATTGCTGCTGATGAGGTTAGCCATGCGCGCAAGGACCTGCACTATCAGATGCATGGCGAATTGTTGAACCATCTCGATGGATTGACAAGCTCTCCTGAGCAGTTACGCCCACTCCCAACCGCTGTCAAGTCATCAGATGGCCGCATTTATTTTGCTACGCGAGGCAGCGTGGTCTGGGTTGACCCCGCCAATATCGTCAGAAATACACTTCCGCCTCCTGTTTGGATTCGATCAATCACGGTGGACGGTAAGCTGTACAACGGCCTCGAAACAGTGACAATTCCTGAGAACCCACAAAACGTCGAGATTAGCTACACGGCGCCGAGTCTGTTGGTCCCGCAACGCGTGCGCTTCCGGTACAAGTTGGAGGGCTTCGACAATGAATGGCAACTTGCCGGTGTGCGGCGCCAGGCGTTCTACTCTAAGCTGACGCCTGGGACCTACACATTCCGTGTAATGGCTAGTAACAATGACGGCTTGTGGAACGAGGCTGGGGCGAGTTTTGGTTTCACTGTCCCGCCTTCCTTTAGCCAGAGCGTCTTATTTAAGACTCTTTGCGCAGTGGCGGTTCTTGCACTGCTGTGGTTGCTCTACACCATTCGGTTACGCCAGCTCACCGGACAGGTCAGAACGCGCCTCTATGAGCGGCTCGCCGAGCGCACCAGAATTGCCCGAGAATTGCATGACACGCTGCTGCAGAGCTTTCAGGGGCTCTTACTCCACTTTCAAAGAGCTCGTAACCTACTTCCGGAGCGCGCAGCGGAAGCGATTCAAACGCTGGAGAGAGCGTTGGATGGTGCGGAACAGGCGATTGTGGAAGGACGGGACGCGATCCACGACCTACGATCCCCGGCGCCTGCCGCTAAGGGGCTGGTGGAGGAAATCACAGCACTTGGAGAAGAACTTGTCGCGAAGAACGGAAATAAGGATGCGGCACAGTTCCGAGTGGTGACTGAAGGAACGGCGCAAACCTTGAATCCAAACGTCCACATTGAAATCTTCCGGATTGCGCGTGAGGCGCTGCGGAATGCTTTTCGCCATTCCCAGGCCCGCCGAATCGAAACTGAGGTCGCGTACAGCAGCAATCTGTTTCGACTGAGAATCCGAGACGACGGAAAAGGCATGGATCCCGATGTGACGAATCGAGGGGAGCGGATAGGGCATTGGGGCTTGGAGGGTATGCGCGAGCGCGCGGAACGACTTGGTGGAGAATTGGAATTGTGGAGTGAACCTGGAGCGGGCACCGAACTTGAGTTGCGTATCCCCGCCTCGATTGTTTACCAATCATCTGCCGCTCGAAACAACTTCCGGTTATTTTGGAAACAGCCAAAGAACGATCATGAACACAACGCCTAATCCCATTCGCATTTTATTAGCCGACGATCACCCGGTGTTGCGCCAAGGGATACAGGCGCTTGCAGCAGACGAGCGTGATATGCAGTTCGTGGCGGAAGCGTCCAATGGGCGCGAAGCGATCGAACAGTTCCGAAAACATCGGCCGGACATCGCGCTGATGGATCTGGAGATGCCTGGCGTGAACGGTATCGATGCGATGATTGCGATTAGAAACGAATTTCCCGACGCGCGCATCATCATCCTTACGACGTATGCGGGCGATGCTCGGGTTTCACGAGCACTCAAAGCCGGCGCCCGCGGTTATCTGCTAAAGAGCCTCTTGCGCAAAGAACTCTTGGACACAATTCGCGCTGTCCATGCCGGCCAGAAGAGGATTCCGGCGGATCTTGCCACGCAAGTTGCTGATCACGTTGCGGATGACACCTTAACTCTCCGAGAAATCGAAGTCCTTAGAGCGATTGCCGCTGGGAACGCCAACAAATTGATCGCCGATAAACTGTCAATCACCGAGGAAACCGTTAAGGGACACGTCAAGAACATCCTCTCGAAACTTGGCGCGAACGACCGAACCCACGCGGTCACTATCGGGCTGAAACGGGGAATCATCGAACTGTAGCCCCTCGAAAGAGGTGTATCCCAGCCCCGGTTTTTGGGGATTCGACTGCGCTGCGCTATCCCTAACCTTGTCGTTGAGGTCTTCCCTGCAACGACTATTCTCCATGTTTCCCAACGGTTGGCCGGGGAAAGGTCTTCTACTCCTGCGGTTAGGGGCCGGAATTGTCCTGACCCACGATGGAGTCGCCGAAATGCTGATGGCATCCGACTGGCATGGAATCATATGGCAAGCCCTCGCGACCATAGGTGGCGTTCTTCTTCTTATCGGCTTTTTTACACCTATAGCGGGAGTGTTGGTCGTAATCGTTGAACTATGGACGGCCCTTTCGAAAGCTGACAATCTGCGAACTTGCATAGTGCTAGCGGTCGTAGGTGCAGCCCTGGCAATGCTTGGACCCGGCACCTGGTCCGTTGACGCGTGGCTTTTCGGACGAAAGCGTATTGACATCGGTGGTCGCTAGAGCTGAGTCGTTCCCCCTCAATGGTAGTGTTCGCACCCACCTTCATTAGGTAGCCAAACAAGGACTCTAACGAGGGTTGTTCGCAAAATGTTGTCGGTCCATCATCGGGACAGTAGGGAGCCAACGATGAACATGTGGCTCGACCTGATGAACTTCATCGTTTCACCCTAAATCTGAGGAGAAATGCGATGAAAAATACCGTGGTGTTGATTACTGGCGCGCTGCTTGGACAAGGCGTGACAGAAGTTGATGCAACGGCGGAGGTAAGAATGGTTCAGCACAATAAAACTGCACTGGTGAATCGGCAAGCCCGAAGACGTCGCAGATGTAATCGCGTTCTTGGCTTCTGACAAGGCGCGCTGGATCACCGGTGCCAGTATCCCTGTGGACGGTGGATCAAAGCTTTAGGAGGAGGCAGACGCAGCAATGAATCGTACAGTTGAGCCAAGAAACAAAGCTCTTGTCCTGGAAGCGTTCAATACGTTGTTCAACAAGCGTGACTACGCGGCTGCCGAGAAGTTTTGGTCACCTCACTACATCCAACACAGCACACACATCGCTCCCGGTCGTGAGGGCCTGTTCGATCTCGTCAAGAGCCTTCCACCGACTCTCAAATATGAGCACGGAACGATTGTGGCTGAAGGGAATTTTGTCATCGTGCACGGACGATTTTCGAATTTCGGCCTCGCTGTGGACTGGATTGCCGCAGATATTGTGCGCATTGAAAACGGAATGCTTGCCGAGCACTGGGATGTAATTGTTTGGTGACGAGTTTAATAAATGATCCGCCCCTGCGAGGCATGGGTTGGTCCAAAGGTTGTCATGCTCGAGAAACGAAAACTTTCAAGGGATGCGGAAACGGACCGTTGCATTCAACTCGCTGACGGTTTTCTCGTCCTGGCTGAGAAAGAGCTGTCGGCCTTCATCCACGCGGTAGACAAGTTGTTTGGCCCTGAGCAGGCTCGGCAGTCGGCGCTGCACTGGATCGAAGAACTAGAGCTGATGGATTGGCCGTCTGGGGAATCGATTCCAGATTTTCGTCGGGCTACGGTGGGCGCAAGCGCTCGGCTTGGCGCTTTGTTGTCTGGCAGTGGCCGACTAAAACTTGGGAGATTTTTGTGAGCGCGGCTTCCCAAACAACTTGGAATGAGAGGCCACGGATGAGTACCTCTTCGATGATACTGGGCCACTCACTCAATTCTCAGGAATCGCCGAGTGGAAGACCGGAATTGCAACGCGCGCGCGATCGACTGAAGCTGCTCCTGGACCTGACGAACACACTGGTCTCGACCTTAGAGTGTCGCGATGTCCTCCGCACGGTGGCGGCGAGCATTCGGCAAAATATGCATTGCGACTTCGTTGGGGTGTGGCTGCCAGATGTGGAGCACGTCTATTTGCGCCAACTCGCTATGGACTTCCCAGAGGGTAAGGGATTCGCTAAGGAGGATGCGTTGCAGCCGATCGGGGGGTCCGTGATGGGCACAGTTTTCAAGACCGGCAAGCCTGTCGTATTGGATTACATTAGTCGACAGCTGGCTCTCGACGAAGCTAGTGAAGTTCGCGCTGAAGCCCTTGAGTCTGGCTGCGCTCTGCCCCTCATCAGCCGAGGTCGCACGCTCGGTGTGCTCACGCTCGGCAGCCGGTTCGAAAACTCAATCCGCCCGGAAGACGCCGACTTCCTGATGCGCGCCGCGGGACAACTGGCGATCGCCATCGAGAATCGCCTGGCCTATCGCGAGGTAGCCGAATTGAAAGACAACCTCGCTCAGGAAAAACTGTATTTGGAAGATGAAATCCGTGGCGAGCTAGACTTTGAAGGAATTGTGGGACAGAGTTCGGCTCTCCGCCATGTTTTGAATCTGGTGGAGACTGTGGCTCCCAGCGACTCGACTGTTCTCCTTCTCGGTGAGACCGGCACGGGCAAGGAATTAATTGCGCGCGCCATCCATGACCGCAGCCGGCGCAAGGATCGGACGTTCGTAAAACTCAACTGTGCTGCGATTCCCACCGGACTGCTTGAGAGCGAGCTTTTTGGACATGAACGAGGCGCCTTCACAGGCGCCATTGCGCAGAAGATTGGACGGCTGGAGCTGGCTGATCAGGGCACTCTCTTCCTGGATGAGGTGGGAGATATTCCCATCGAGATTCAGCCCAAGTTGCTCCGCGCTTTGCAAGAACGTGAGTTTGAAAGGCTGGGCAACAACCGAACCAAGCAAGTCGATGTGCGGCTGGTGGCGGCAACCAATCGCGATCTGGAGAAGATGATGGAGGACCGCGAGTTCCGCAGCGACTTGTACTATCGCCTGAACGTGTTTCCGATCCGCATCCCGCCCTTGCGCGAACGTCCGGAGGATATTCCGCTGCTGGTCCGATACTTCACGCAAAAGTACGGGCGCCGCATGCAGAAGCAGATCGAATCCATTCCTGGCAAGGCCATGAAGAAGCTCTGCATCTGGCATTGGCCGGGAAATATTCGTGAGCTGGAAAACTTTATCGAGCGTTCGGTAATCCTCACGCGTGGGACAGCATTGCAAAGTCCGATTGCTGAACTAGGCCACAATGGCAAGCACGCTCCAGTGGTGGGCACCCGTGAAGCTTTTGAACGCGACGAGATCGTCCGTATCCTGAAGGTCACGAACGGGCGAGTAGGAGGCCCGGCCGGCGCGGCAGCACGCATGGGGATCAAACGAACAACGCTGATCTCACGCATGAAGAAGTTCGACATCGACCGCGCAACGTATCGTGAGCCTGCATCAAGCAGGCCTGCTTGAATAGGCTTCCACCGCGATTAGTAATGAGAGGTCGGCATAGCGC
>Ga0207646_10000375_pt1 | contig 59832 bp, 41 predicted proteins | sample KBSK5502metaG_FD_184343 | JGI IMG/M metagenome (GOLD analysis project Ga0207646, IMG submission 184343) | Corn, switchgrass and miscanthus rhizosphere microbial communities from Kellogg Biological Station, Michigan, USA - KBS K5-50-2 metaG... | ecosystem: Host-associated > Plants > Roots >... | reverse complement strand
CATGCTGACTTTGCTGAAGACTGGATTTTCTCTCTCAGCAAAAGCGAAGCGTTGCTCAAGGCAGGTGTGTTTTCAAAGAACTTTTGGTTGCAGTCTTTTTTACAATAAATTTTGTATAGTCACTTAGGTCGCGTTTCAAAAGCGATGATGCTATCGCATCCGACTCAACAAAATTGGCCTTGCGCGCATTACTATCATCATTTTTAGAATACGACCCATTAGATCACTTCCACTGGAGGCCGGCTTGCCTTGCGGCCACATGTATAAAAGCATTCCATTGATTAACATAGAACCAGTATGTAAATGCCCCTTCTGATATCAGATCGGGGAGCTCACTTGATATTGGGATCTGAGTGGATTCCCTCGATCCTGCATCTACCCAAAGCGGTTTTGCGGATTGATAATCATATTGCTGCCTTGGTGGTTCGATCACACAGAAAAAAAGGTCGGATAATGTTAATAGTGCAGCACGATAATCTTCGCGCATACCCTCATCACTTGATGAAAGATCCCCGACCAAAATGTCCATACTGAATTTTACCTCCCGCTTGACATAGTCAATGGTTATACAGTGTATATAGGCATCATGAAATCCATTCGGAAGTGAATTTTCAATTTCAGCTAAGGTCATAAAACCTCCTCATAGTGTGACCTGGCCGGCCTGCTTTTATTAAGGACAAGCCCTAGTACTACAGAGATGTTGTGCTGCCCCTTCGCATTAAATTGAGTACAACAACATCCCTTTCAATATAATATAGCTGGCTCGGGGAATGATAGGCGAACTCCTACTGGGCGTGGCCCCGTAGGTCGAACTCCCATAGGTCCTAAATGCGGATTTAATGGCATGACAGGAATTCCAAGCTCATCTGCCTCCCTAGGATTAACAGGTCTCCCATTGTCCCAGACTGGGCCAGGGTAAAAGGGATCGAACTCTGGAGCCCCTACACGTTTAGGAGGCTCTTCAGGTGCCGGTTCCGAATCGGGGACTTCAATTTCTTCTCCTGGCTCATAATGTTTTTTCTCGCAATTATAGTGCCAATGGTCATTTTCCCTCCATGTCTTTTTCTTCCCGCCTGGCCTTGACCTGCCTTTGTGGAAATCAAGAATATCTCCATTTGGATGCCTGTATCGTTCACCATACGGGTTTCTATGTGTTGGATCAAGCTTCCACTCCGGTGGTAATTGTGAAGGGTCGGCTGGAAGCTTAAGCTTGTCAAGCCCAGTCGGGTCAATCTGGATAACTGGGTTATTATCAGCGTAAGCATACAGGTTCAGGCCACCTCTGAATCCGATCGGATCTTCTGTAATGAATCTCCCTTGCTGTGGATCGTACCACCGTGCTCGGTAATACAGCAACCCCGTGGTTGCGTCCAGTTCCCGGCCCGTGTAACCGTAGCGGGTCAGCGTGCTGCCGACACTCGCCCCGAATGCCTCATATTGCTGCCGCTCGACCACACCGCCTAGGCTATCAGTCAGTGCCGCTGTACTGCTGAGATGATCGTGCAGGAAGTAGAGATTACTTGACCCGGTGCTGATCTGCCGCAGTTTCTCATCGACCCCTGCCCCGTTGAGGTAATCGACCGTGGTGCTGGCCCCCACCCGGTCCAGCACCACCTCCGCCCCATCGTAGAGGAAGGTGGTCGTCACCCCGCCCACCGTCCGGCTCTTACGTCTGCCGAGCGGGTCGTAGCTATAGCTCACCGTCTGACTGTTGGGCAGCGTCACCTGCGTCAGTCGCCCCCGCGCATCCCACTGGTAGCCGGTCGCGCCTGTGCCGTCGGTCTTGGTCGAGGTCTGACCTTTATTGTCAAAGGCGAAGCTCGCTGCCCCGAACTGCGCGATGTGGTTGTCCGCATCGGCCGAGCTGACGGTCTTCGTTTGCGGGACTAGCGGCGCTGAGGCAAGTGAGGTGATGGTGGCAATCTCGTCGTCGGCCGTGTAGGTATATTGAAAATCTTCCAGCGCTGCGCCCTTGGTGTGCGTCAGGCGGGTCAGCCGGCTAACTTCATCGTAGGTGTAGGCGGTTGTCACCCCATTGGGCCGCTGCAGACTTGCCCTCCGCGAGAGCGTGTCGTAGCCATAGGTGAAGACCTCACTACCTTGCGTGATCGTTTGCAGCCTGCCTGCCGTGTCGTAGCCATAAGTCACCGGCGTGCGGTCGGCTGCTGTCATGGAGGTCCGCTGGCTTGCCGCGTTGTAGCCGTAGGTAATAGTCCCAGCTGAAGTCGTCTCGGTCAGCAGCCGGTTGGCGTTGTCGTAGCCCCAGGTGATGCTCCCGGACTGCGTGTCGTCGACGCGCGTGCGCCTCCCAGCCGGGTCGTAGGTGGAGGTCAGGATCGCATCGGGGTAGCTGACACTTTGCGGCCGATTGAGTTCATCGTAATTGGCGGTGACCCGCCGGCCGAGGCGGTCGGTGACGACGGTGAGGTTATCGACGGCGTCGTATTCGTAAGCAGTGAAGCGCCCGAGCGGGTCGCGCCACCCCGCAAGACGGAACAAGGCGTCATAGGTGAAGGTGGTGGTGTTGCCGCGTTGATCGCTGAGTGTCGTCAGGTTCCCTCGATTGTCGTAGGTGTAGCGGATTATTCCTCCGAGTGGGTCCGACATCGTGGCCTGCTGCCCGCGCTGGTCGTAGGTATAAAGCGCCGTGCGACCTGAGGGCGAGGTGATTTGGAAGATCTCGTCCTCAGTATCGTACGCGATCCTCACCACCCGCTTGATAGGATCAGTCTGCGAGGTTAACCGGTTCTTCGCGTCGTAGGCATAGGCCCACTGATTCCCCAACGGGTCCTTGACGCCGGTCCGGTTGCTATTGGCATCGTAAGTGAAGGTGGTGATCGCTCCAGCTGGATCCGTGACCGTGGTCAGGCGACCAAGCTCATCGTAGCTCTGGCTCATCCGCCGCCCCAGCGGATCAACTACTGCTGTCAAGCGCCCCATCCCGTCGTACTCCAGCGTCACCCGGTTATTGAGTGCATCCACCTGTGCGGTCACATTACCCTGGGTATCATACTCCAGACGTCTGGTGTGACCCAGCGCATCAGTGGTGCTCGTCAGCTGTCCGAACCCGTCGTAGGAGAATGTCGTGGTCTGGTTTAGCGCATTGGTGATGGAAGTCAGATTGCCAAGCGCATCATAACCGAAGGTCGTCATCCGACCGAGTGGGTCGGTAAGCTTAGTGACTTGATTGAAGACCGGCTCGAACTCCATCCGCGTCGTCTGGCCACTGCGGTCGGTGAGCGCGGTGATGTTGCCACGCTCGTCAAACTGGCGCGTCGCTTCCGGGCAGCCGCACGGGCCGGTCGTCGAGGTTGGTAAGTTGGTCCCAATGGCTCTATCAATGCTGGACTTTTGGCCGAGCGCGTCACTCTCTTCGATCACATATCCGGCAGCGTTGAAGCGCTTGGTCTGAACCCGGCCGAGCGAGTCAGTGATGGTTACGGCAGTAATGAATTGGCCTGAGAGTGTGTAGCTGTAATGGGTGACTCCGTTATCGGCAAACTGCTGATCGGTCACTTTCCCGGCCGAATCATAGGTGATCCGCTTAGCCACGTTCCCGCGGGGGTCAGTAACCGTGATCAATTGGCCATTGGTGTCATACCCGTAGCGAGTGACATTGCCCAGCGGGTCGGTGACCGCAGCTAACATGCCACTGGCGTCATAAGTGTATTGGGTGAGACGGCCGAGCGGGTCCTTGGCTTGCGTAACTCGGCCCTGTGCATCGTAGTTGAGCGAGATCGCCCGGCCCACCGCGTCCGTGATGCTCGTCAGGTTCGATCCCGTATAGCTGAGCGTCGTCGTGTTGCCGTTCCGGTCGATCTTGGCCACCAACCGTCCATTCCCATCAAACCGCATGACCTCGCCGTTGGCCGTGCGGTATTCGAGCGTGGCACTGTTGATGCGCCGCACCTGATCGCCCAATTGCTGGCTGGTGGCGGTGGTGGTAAAGACCAACGCCCCGCTTGAATCCGTGCCCGCGTAACTGAACAGGCGGCCAGTCCCTTGTTCAGGAAATAGGACACGGCCTGTCCCCCGCTCCTGGAAACTGCCCGTGAGCTTAATGTCATAGCTATCTTTGGTCCCTCGGCCGAACCGGCCAATGATGTTGCGCAGCCCTAAGGCGCTGGTGTAAATCCGCGTCAGTTCCAGACCGCCGCGCGCCCCCCTGAAGGCAATGTCAGTCACCGTCTCGATCTTGATCCCCCGCGCCAGATCAACTGGTTTGTCAGTGGGATTTCCGCACCCTGGGGGAGCGGGATTTCCATCTGGGTTGGCACTCGGGAAATGCCAGGAGAAGTCACGTAACCCATAGGGTTGATTTGTTGTGGGATCAATCTCCGGCACGATGGTCCGGCCGTCAGCGCTCACTCGCCCGTAGCCGTAGATGTACCACTGCACCGTATCGTGATCAAAAGCGTAGAGCTCCATCCGTGTATTCGGATCCGCTCCGGTCAGGTTCGGATAGATGACCGGCATCTTCGGGCCAGTGGAGATACACTGATTTTGTGCATTCATGACGCAGGCCCCGCCAGGCTGGCTGGTGTAGACCATTGCCGCGCCGGCATTCGAGGGCAGCGGCGTCGGAGTCCGATCAATCGCCAGCGGCGTGATCGAGACGCGCGTCACGGGCGAGCCATCGCGGTTGCGCAGGTTGGCCCCGGCTGGCACGGTCATCTGGAGGTTCGCCACCCGCGGGTTGGTCACCGTCGTGGTTTGCGTTGGGACCAGCGTCACCTCATATTGGGTATCAATCGGCGGCAGGTAGAAGGTGAACGGCACGACGTTGGCTTGCCCCGCTACGACCGTGGCCGGCTCCGTGATCACCGGGTAAGTCCGGTTCGGGGCGCTCGCCGTCCGCCCGTCGATCATCACCGGTCGGTTTGATCCCGCCGTCACACCCGAGAGCAGGAAGGCACCTGCCGCGTCGGTGGTCGCCGTCCGCCCGTCGAGCGAGACGGTCGCCCCGATGATCGGTTCGTTTGAGGTCGAGAGCACCCGCCCGGCCAGTGTCGTCTGCCCGCCGGCCGTCACGCTGAGCGTCGCCCCAGCCATGCGGACCAGATCGCTGCCGTCGACCTTCGCCGTCCCACTCACGGTGAAGGAATAGCTGCCGGCTGCCAGTGTCCCTGACAGACTCAGGCTGAGAGTTGAACTTGCTCCGGCCGTGATCTGTGGCGGGTTGAATGTCGCCGTCGCCCCGGCAGGCAGGCCTGTGGCCGACAGGCTCACCAGTTGAGTGAAGGTCGCCTGCGGGCTGGTGACGGAGACCACATAGGTCGCCGTGCTGCCCTGCACGGCGGTGGCCGTGGAGGGGGCGAGGGTGAGCGTGTAGTCTTGTTGGGTTTGGACGAAGTAGGAACTGCTGGTGGTCGCCTTGCCGCCGCTGGTGGTCGAATCAATCGGGCCGGTGACGGCGCCATTCGGCACAGTGACGACTACCTGGGTCGTGGTCGCCGAGGTGACGGCCGCGGTGAGTCGCGCCCCACCTGTGCCGGTGAACGTGACTACCGGGTTGGTGGTCGCATCTTTGAGCGACGTGCCGGTGAGCGTGACGCTATCGCCGACATGGCCGCTCTTCGGGTTGAAATCGGTAATCACAGGCGCGGGACTGCTGACCACGAAGTTCGTGGGGCTGGTCGCCGTCCCGCCCTGGGTTTGCACCGTGACCGGGCCCGTGGCCGCATCGGCCGGGACTGTGACGGTGAGTTGAGAGCGCGTCGCCGCCGTCACCGTGGCCACCGTCGTGCCGCCGCCTGAACGGGTGAAGCGCACCGTGTTGCTGCTCGGCCCGCGGCCGTCGAAGTGGTCCCCGTAGATCATCACTGATTGACCGGCCAGCCCCTGTGAGGGGCTGAGTGACGTGATGACGGGAGGGATGAGAATCTGGCGCAGCACCTGATTGCCGGTGTCGGCGATGATGATCGCGCTGGAACTGGCGACGGCCACGCCCTTGGGGAGGGAGAAGCGCGTCACGTTGCCCGCCCCATTGACCAGGCCGCGATCGCCCGTGCCGGCCAGAGTCGTGACGGCTGTCGGGTCACCGTTGACGGCCAGGACCGGGTCAATCTCACGCACCAGGGAATTGGTCGTGTCCGCCACAACAATGTGTCCGGCCCCGTCCACGGCGATGCCCGCAGGATTGGCGAATCGTGCCGCGCCCGCCCCGCCATCAACAAAGCCGCGATCCGCCCCCGCGATCGTGAAGACCGTGTTGGATGAATCCAGGCGGCGAATCTGGTGATTGCCCGTGTCCGCCAGATAGACGTAGACGCTGGCGCCGTCCACCGCCACGCCCGCCAGGCCGTTGAAATGCGCGTTGGGCGAATCGTTCGAGCCAACCGTGCCGTCACCGGCTGCCGTGCTCACCACGCCCGCGGGAGAAATAACGCGGACCGCCGAATTGCCGGTGTCGGCTACATAGATGGACCCCGAACTGTTCACAGCTATCCCGCGCGGGGCGTTGAAGCGGGCGCCGGTTCCCGTGCCGTTGACGAGCCCTGCGGTGCCGTCGCCGGCGATCGTGCTGACCGTGCCGTCAGTCGCCACCCGCCGGATCCGGTGGTTGTTGGTGTCGGCCACATAGACCACGCCGGTCGCATCCACCGCCACGCCCTGCGGGTAATTGAATTGCGCCGAATCACCGGGGCCGTCATTGAAGCCTGCGAGGCCGTTGCCCGCAACCGTGGTGACGGTGCCGTCAGTCGCCACCCGCCGGATGCGCTGGTTGCCGGAATCGGCGACATAAACGATGTCGCCGGGGCCGACGGCGATCCCGGCCAGGTCATAGAAGCGTGCTAGTGTCCCAGGCCCATCAGTCCACCCTGCGGAGCCCGGGGTTCCGGCGAGGGTCGTGACGGTCGATGCGGCAGGTCCGGGCGGGGTGACGGCCGCGACGACGAAGGAGTCGGTTGCAGTCACGGTCTCATTGCCGTCACTGTTAGACCGCGGCGTGGTCACCGTCACCGTGCGCGGGGACAGCGCCGCCGTGGGAGAGGCCATGACTTGCGCCACGGCGGTGGTGGGACTCGTGACTTGCACCGGGCCAAAATCGCCGTAGCTCTCCCCGCCCACCGAAACCTCACCGCCAAATGAGGCGCGCGTCTGCCCGACCACCCAGTGAGTATCGTGCCCGGTCAGCGTCACGCTGAGGGTTTGTCCCTGATTGCCCCGTGCCGGTGTGGGAGGGTCAAGAGTCGCACCCACTGCCGTGATCGTGATCGTGACGTAGGAGAGCGTCGGGCCGATCAGTGAAACTTCAATCGTGTTGTTGGCCGAGAGTGAGACCGGGCGCGTGATCGGTGACACGGCAAAATTATAGAAAGACGGGATGAAGAGATCATTGCCGTTGATCCGCACTCTCACGCTCGTAACTTTGTTGGTGCCGCCGATGCTGCCGTTAGACATCGTCAGGCTGTAATTCGGGACTGCCGCTTCCGGGCGCGCAAACTGCGCGACGTAAGTCGTCACAAAAGGCTGCTGAGTGATCCTGGTCGGACCGAAGACCGTAATCGTGCCACCGGTTTGTACCGCCGGGGCGGCCTTACTGGTGGGCCGCGATTCAACCGGTCGTCCAACACTCTCAGCCGTCGTCGTAGCTGGGGTCACCGCCGCGTTCCAGATGAAGGCCAGAGTGAGCAGCCAGCAGAGGCTGTACCGCAGACCGAATGCCGAGGGCCGTGACCCAATCACCTTTAGCACCCGCTTTAACATCAGACTCTGAAAAACCTGCCTCATCTTGTTCATACGCATTGTTCAGTCCTCACTCAGTCACTAGTGCCATTGCCGGCGGTCCAATGTATACCGTGATCGACCGTTGTCTTTTTGCTTCGGCCTAGCCACCAATCAAGAGAGAAAAAGTACTTACCTGCCCATACCCATCCGCCAACCGATCATGGACTGGTCACGCTCACATTCAAGCTCCCGGTACTAGACCCACTCGGATCAATACGGATGGTGTGGGCACCTGTGGTGGATAAGGTTTGGGTTGACAGGTTAAAGCCGCTACTACTCGATTGCATAGAAGTCAGCAAGGGAGGTGGAGTCCCCGCACTGGTCGGTGGCCCGTATAGCTCTACTTTAACTGTGCCCAGAGCGTTATTCGCAATTCGGACTGTCACCTGCTGGCCGCTTGTGCCGTTAAAGGTGAGCAGGCCATTCTGGCCCGGAACTGTCGTAGTGATGCCCACGGAGGGGCCGCCCACTGTGACAGTATTCGTTACATCCGCCGGCACATCATAGAGGTTTAATGTCATGGCGCCGGTGTTAGCGTTTTTCGGCTTGATCTTAATATTGTATGTGTCAGTTGTAGGTAAGCCATTGGCATTGGTCTCGATGAACCAGGTGTTGGGGTCTGTGCCCACGTCCTGCCCGACAATTAAGGCATTGGTACTGGTGTTGTTGTTGATCGACACGTTGCTGCCACAACAACTTGATGCCCCGATAGTCACATTACTCAAGACCAGGCTCATGCGGTGGCCCATCGACCCGGCGAAGGTTAACGTGGCTTGTTGACCCGGCGTAGTAATGCTAACTGGTACTGGATCGCCACCCGGAGTGATGGTGCCTGTAATATCGGGAGGCACATTATAGAGACTGAGGCTCATGCTGACAGTGGCGGTAAAAGTTGGATTTACCACGATCTTGTATGGCCCCCCGATTTCCAATGGTTGAGTGGCCGCAATAAACCCTTCCGGTGGATTAACCGGATACAGAAAAGCTATCACCTTTTCATCTTTTGGGTTTGGGGGAGCAGTCCCAATAGTCACAAGTGATGGGCCGCCAGTCACATTGCTCATTGCCAGGCTGAGGCGCTGCCCGGCGACAGCATTGAAGGACAAGACAGCATTCTGCCCAGGCGTAGTGGTAGTGACTTGAACCGGCGTGCCGTCAGTGTTGATAGTGGATGTGAAGTCAGTGAAGGTGTAGAGCGTAAACGTCACGCTGCCAGTTTGATTTCCAAGCGGGTTTACCTTGATTGTATATGTTCCGGTGGTAGGTAAGTCCCGAGCATCCATGTAAGCGTCGAATGGGACATTGTCTGCGGAGGCTAGCAAAGCCTTGCCATTCTGGGTCTGGTAAGTGATCCCGAAGCTATATGGCCCCAAAGTTACATTGCTAATTAGCAAGAAGACGCGTTGATTCATAGTCCCACTAAAGGTCACAGTGACATTCTGGCCTGAGGTGGTAGTCGTAACCGTAACAGGCGTGCCGTTGGCACTGATGGTGGCAGTGGCATCGGCAGGGACGTTGTAGAGCGTCAAGGTCACGCTGCCGGTTTTTTCAAGTCTGGGGTCTACATAGATTTGGTAGGTGTCAGTAGTAGGCAGGGTAACAGCGTCGATAAACTGGGTTGAGTCTCGAACCGCGTTGGTAGCAGCGAACCCTCCCTCGTCCGCCCCGAGAACATGCCCGTCTGGCTTGAGGATATACACAAAGGCCCCAACCTCATCTCCAGGGTTAGGTCCAGGGATAGTTACATTGCTCACCATCACACTTACCCGCTGTCCCATCGTGCCATTAAAGATTGCTTTGGCATTCTGACCTGGGGTAGTGGTAGTGAGTGTCACGGGCGTGCCGTTAGCGCTGATGGTGGCGGTGGCGTCCGCCGGGACACTGTAGAGCGTCAACGTCACGCTGCCGGTTTGATGGAAAAGAGGCGCGATCTTAATCGTGTATGTACCGTTGGCAGTTAGATTGATGGTGTCAACGAACCCATTGGTACCTGGGGGAGGCGTGCAGCTAGATGCCGACTTCGTCTTCCCGTCCGGGTTGATAATGAATACATCACCGCCGCAGTTATTAGACGTCGGGATAGTCACATTACTTATCAACAAACTGACACGCTGACCGGCGGTGGCGTCAAAGTTGACTATGGCAACCTTATTCGGAATGGTCACCGTCACTGTGATCGTCTCCCCAATGTTCATCCGGCCGGTGAATTCAACATCTCCTGAATCTACCGTGAATGAATTGGTACTGGTGGCCGCGCCTGACGGGGTGGTAACATTGATCAGGCCGGTGGTTGCCCCGGGTGGCACGGTGACTACCATCTGCGTCGCAGTAGCTGAAGTGATAGTGGCAGTGATCCCATTAAACTTGACAGTGTTCGCGCCCGCCGTGGTACTGAAGCCTGTGCCGTAGATCGTCACTGACGTGCCTATCGCCCCTCTGCGCGGAGTGAAGTCGATGACGGAGACGTCAGTGACGCCGAAGTGTCTGATGGATGTCACATTACCCGCCGCGTCATAGTCATAAACGGCGGCCTCACCCGCCGGCGTAATTACAGCGTGCAACCGGCCGTTATCATCGTACAGATAGCGAGCCGTGCCACCTTGTTGAGCCGTGGCTGATGATAGGAGGGGAAGGCAGGCAATGGATAGGATCAGCGTCGCCGCCGCACGCAGTAATGATCGGTTAAGATGTGAGAGCATCATCAGGCTACCTCTGGGTCATAAATGTTGAGATTCGGTCAACAGGACGAATTAACGGTCAGGTGCGGCAAACGCCCCGGCTATCACGGGACGGCGCGGCGAATTATTGCCATGCGTATGTGCGCCGATACGCTCGTCCACCCATTCGGGATGGGCGGCGAAGAAGCGGGCGGCCACTCCATCGGCGCGCGGGTCATCGCGCCACAGCAGGTAAAGCGAGTGGGCGCGGTCGGCGTCAACCTTGCGCCCTTGACTCGCGTAGATTGAATCCAGGAACTGGTAGGCGCCGGCGTCAGTCGGGTCAATGGCCACCACCCCTTCGAAGGCGGCGCCTGCCTCGCCGAAGCTTCCCAGCGCGAAGAGTGTTTGCCCTAACTGCCGGGCGATCTCGCGGTCACGCGGGTACTCGCGTGCGAGCTTTGCCAACTCATCAACTGCCGCATGCGTCTTCCCTTCAGCGCGTAATACGAGTGCTTTGAAGTAACGCGCCCGTGCCCACGTTGGGTCAATCGATAAAGCGCGGTCTAACAGGGATGCAGCCTTGCGCAACTGGTCCCGTTCAGGGCCGAAGCGCTCGGTCTTCATCTCAGCGATGGCGGCGCTTGTGAGCGGATTCGGATCGCGCGGGTCTATTTCGCTCGCTTGGCGGAAAGCTTCGGCTGCTGGGCCGTACTGCGCTTGCTCCAGCAAGCCGATCCCATAGTCATTCCACCGGCGAGCAATTGAAGACGGAGGATTGAGCGCCGCAAAGACAGCGGTGGTAGCACCTCCTCCGGCCCTGACCTTCACCTCAGCTCCAGACATACGCACGACGGGAATCGACAAATGTGCCTGCTGCCGTTGCAAAACGAAGTCAGTGTACTCTTGAAAGAAGCGCCGGTAATTGACACGTGCGCGCAATGTGATTGAAGCGGCCCCGTCTGGCCCCGTCTTCACGTCTTTGGGCACACGAAACCGGAAGCGCACGAGGTCCGATCGTCCGGGCGGGATCGTATTGTCATAAGCCTTGATCGTCGCCAGCCACACTTCGTGACGCAGGAGCGGCTGCCCCCAAGCATCAAGCAGAATGGACCGATACACGTGCGCGCTTTCATCCAGCATCCCGTCCGGCTTGAGGAAACCGCTGTGAAAGATCACCTTTCCTGAAACATCGACCGCCTCGAACTCAACCCAGGCCTCGTAGAGGTCGCGCAACTCGGGAGGGAACGAGTGAGCCGCATTACGATTAGCCACTACTACCTCAGCCGTCACTTCCTCGCCGGGTGTGAGGGCCACGCGATTTTCGTTTTGCGGATCGAGCGGCGAAGTGCAGGAGCCGAGCGCCTCATGTTTGAGCGCAAAGATGTCGAGGCTCAGGACATTGGCCTGGAGAAAGTTTTCAGTGATTTTCACCTGTTCCGCTTGCCGATAAAACAATGGCGCGGCCGTGTTCGCCCCCGGCCATCGGTGTGAGCTGATCTGGCCTCCCTTGGCCGCGCGGTCGTCGGCGCTCGCCACCTTCGGCATGTGGCAGTCACGGCAGTCTGTACGTTGCGGGCGACGGTAGAAAGGCGCCACCGTTTCGTGCGACGCCCCTGACTGCTGCCATTCGTCATAGGTGGAAAAGCCCCGCGTGAATTTGTAGTCATTCAGCTCCGGCGGCGCACTCGATTTATGGCAAGAAGCGCAAAACTCCGGCTGCCTCAGCAGTGGACGCATCATGGCGCGGCGATGGCCGGCAACGTCAGTCAGGATCTGCTCGTCTGACACGTCGCCATAGACCGGTGTGCCGTCCTGCCGCGCGATCAATGCTGGTCGGCGGATGGTATAACTGCCCGTTCCGTCAAGGCGAGCTTCGGTGATCGAATGGCAGACCGAACAGGTCACGCCCTCATCATCCAGGCGGCGCGATTCTTGGCTGCCCTTGGTCAAAGCGCCGGAGAGGAGGGCCACCGGAGCGTGGCAGGATTCGCAATGGCGCGTGAACTCGATGCCCCGCGTGCGGAGCAGAATGTCAACGCTCTCTTTGTAGAACGGCTCGCGCCCTGCGTTGCGGTGCAGCGACTCGGACCAACCGGCGTGAGTATCCTGGTGGCAAGAGGCGCACCGGGCTGCCGGGAAGAACTGTGCCTCAGGGATGAGCTTGCCATCCTCTGTTCGTGCGTTCGATGGGCTAAAAAGCCCGCGTGGCACAGGCGGCGCAGTTACTGCCCCATATCCGCCATGCTCGCCATCGGCTGAAGCACGCCCGCCGATGGCAGCCACGCAGGCGCTTAAGACCAGGGCGACGAGCGCCAGTTTGATGCTGCGCACGGTTATACGCTGACGCCGCAATTCTTGAGAGGACACACTGATCCCTTCCCCGCTCAGGAACGGACGAGAGACACACGCAGTTATCCGCTCGGATGCGGGCATTAGAGTTTTGATGAAGGCTGGTCGCTAGCTGCTCAAGGTAAAGTAACCGCGGGCTGAAGTCTCAGGCTGAATGCAGTTAGAAAAAAACGACAAGCCGCAAACGAAAAGATCGGATGATCGCATCAACGCACTGAAACAAGATACAGCGGATGTTACAGTGGAAGGAAGGTGGCTGATTCTGCCCTGGTGCAATTGCTGTTGTCATATCTATCGGGGGTGATCAGTCATCGCACGCGAACACGAACAGGCGCAGGGTAGGGTAGGCCGCAACATTTGTCAAGAGCGATAAATATTATTTTGGCGCCCGAGCTACTCCTCTGACTGACAGTCTACTTATAACATCTCACCTACCTTCGATATACTAACGGCGCTTGCCACCTGAAATAATTTTATGGCCGTTATCACATGGTGAGCCTGACTGCCTGACAAGACAAAAATCCGCGGGATGTTATGTTACGCGCTAAGATCGCGCCAGGATGTTACCTCCATCCCAAGCCTCACTGCGCCTGCGATCAATCACCACCATACCGGATCTCCATCCGCCGAATCCGATAACTCGCAAACACGAGCACCACCGCCGTCACCGTGAGCAGCCCGGGGACTGAGACCCAGGCCGGCGTCGGTTCGGCCACCAGCGCGAACGGCCCCTCCGGGATCGGCACCGGCACGAGCGAATGCAGGTAGTGGATGACGCTGATCTTCTTGAGCAGCGGCGGCAGCAGGAAGTTGATCAACTCCCAGACGTAGATAATCGCCGCCGGGATCATCGGGTTGCGGAAGAAGAGGCCGATCACCAGGAAGAAAGCGCCGTAACCCAGACAACCTAAAATCGTGATGCCGAGATAGGTCAGGACCTGGCCGAGCCCAGGCCCGTCCAAGAGGTATTGGACGTTCGCCGGGTAGCCTTTGGCCAGGTAGAGGAAGAGGAGCGAGCCGGCCGTCGTCCCGGCGAAGAGGACGATGGTCGTGACCAAGCCGGAGATGTATTTGCCGGCCACCAACACCTCGCGCCGGACCGGGCAGAGAAAGTAGTAGTGCAGGCTCTTGTCGACGACCTCGCCGCGGAAGAGGTTCATGAAGATCCAGGCGCAGCCGAAGAAGACGACGGTCCGCAGAATCAGTCCTTCATAGATGTTGGCGTAGATGATATTGGCCTGCCCGAAGTTCGAGCTGATGTCGCGTTGCGCGTTGGGCGGAAGGATGGTCAGGGCCGCCATCAGCAGCACCGGCAGGAGCGCCAACAAGTAAATCAGCAGCGCCCGCTTGCCGAGAAAGTTCTTCTTCACCTCGAGCCGCAGGATGGCCACGACTTGACGCGCCCAGAGCGCCCACGGCAGCACAGTTGAAGTTTTCTCTGCGGGTTGGACTTCGACCATCGAACTCATTTACTCCCTCCGTTCGAGCCAATCAGGTACTGGTAGACCGCATTCAGGTCGTCGTCGACCGGGGCCACCGACTCGACGTTGAATTCATTCTCGATCACGACGCGGTTGAGCAGCAGGTAGAATTGGTCGGCGTCGCGCGTCTTGACAAACAGCCCCTGCCGGTCCTCGTGCAGCCGGGCCTCGACCACATTGTCTTGCTCAAAGACTCGGGCCGCGAGGATCGACGGGCGGTCGCAGCGGATGAGGATCTGGATCGGGTGCTCCTCCATCTCGTCGCGCACCCCGTGAATGTCGCCCTCAGCCACGACGTAGCCGTTGTTGAGCAGCACCACGCTGTCAGACATCATGTCCACTTCGTGCAGGATGTGGCTGGAGATGATCAGGTGCAGGCCCTCTTTCGCCAACTGGCGGAAGAGCCGGATCACTTCTGCGCGGGCCATCGGGTCGAGGCCGTTCAAAGGTTCGTCCAGGATCATCACCGCCGGCTCGTGGGCGATGGCTTGGGCCAGCCTGACGCGCTGCCGCATGCCTTTGCTGTAGCCGGCGACTTTGCGATGGGCCGCTTCGGTCAGCCCTACACGCTCCAGCGCTTTCCAGGTCAACTCCTCCGCTTCCTTCCGCGGGTAGCCGTGGACGGCCAGTAAGGATTTGATGAACTCGTAGCCGGTCAGCCCCTTCGGGAAGGAATCGAATTGAGCGCAGTAGCCGACCTGGCGGAAGAACTCTTCGGGTCGAGTCGGTGAGATGCCGAGCATGCTGAGGCGCCCACGCGTCGGCTGGATCAGCCCGGTCATCAAGTTCATCAGCGTCGTCTTCCCCGAGCCGTTCGGGCCAACGAGGCTGGTGATCCCTGGGGCAATCGAGAGATTGACGCGATTGACCCCGAGGATCTCGCCGTAGAACTTCGAGACGTCCTCAAACACGATCATCTGATCAAAGTTGTCGCTCATCACTTCACCACCTCGTAGGCCCGCACCTTCCGGGTCAACAGGAACAGGCAGAAGGCACAGATGGAGAGCAGCCCCGCCCACGCGGCCCCCACTGGCATCTCCAGCCAATCGTCCAGCCCGAAGGTATTCGGCTGGCGGAAGAGGCTGTCGCCCACGGTCTGCAGGAGCATGCCGATGTCGAGCAGGTTCCCCATCCAGGTGCGGAAGAGCCCGGCGACCATGAGGCCGAAGACGCTCGGGATCATAAACACCCCGAAGAGCGCGGCGCTGGCTGCCAACCGCCACTTGATCCAGGCCGAGAGGGTCACGGCCAGGAGCGCGAGCGTCATGATCAACATCACACTCGTCACCACCACCGCCTTGGCGATCCAGAGGTTCTCCGCCATCCAGCCGGCGCCCTCCAAATAGGATTGGAAGCCGAAGAGCAGCAGCCCCGGCGCCCACGTGACGGCCGAGAGCAGAATCAGGATGACCGAGAGTTTCCCCGTCACGTACTCGGCCCGCGAGAAGGGGCGGCAGAGGTAGAGGGGCAGGGCGTTGTTCGAGAGGTCGCGCGAGACGAGGGCCGGGCCGACAAAGACAGTCAGCCAGAAGCTCAGGACGCTCTGCACGTATAAAAGGATGCGGAAGAAGTAGGAGTTGACCGGGATCAGATCACCGCCGACCCTGGCCTTGAAGATCGTCAGGGCTTCCAGGTTGTGGTTGAGGTAGATCAGGACGGCCGCGATGAGGGCCGGGACGAAGCAGACGGCAAAGAAGGCGGTGAAGAGCTTCGACTTGAAAACGTCCCGGTAGGCATGGCGCGGGATGATCAGGAAACGCGACCAGGTCGGGGTCAACGGCCCCGCATACGGTCCATAGGTGTGTTCATAGACTGCCATCGCGGCCCTCCAAAATTAGGAGCAAGGAGCAAAGCGCAAGGAGCAAGGAGCAAAGAGCAAAGGAGGTAGCTCTTCGCTCCTTGCTCCATGCGCTTTGCTCCTTGCTCCTTGCCCTTTGCATCTTTCTTTACTCCATCGCTTTGAGGAAGATGTCTTCGAGCGAATCACGCTTGTAGTTCAGGCGGCGGATCTGGACCTGGCGCTCAGCCGCGAGGCGGTAGAGGTCGCGAATCTCGACGCCGTCCTGCAAGACCAACTTGATCCGCTGGTCGCCCGTCAGAGCGTACTCACAGCCGAGGCCGCCGACCGCTTCGGCGAAGGAGCCGCTGTCGCCGCGGGTCTCCAGTTCGAGGAACCTGCGGTTGGCCCGGCGTTCCTCTTCCAGGTTGCAGTAGACCGCGATGCGGCCTTCCTTCATGATCAAAATCTCTTCGCAGCACTCCTCGACATCGCGCAGCAAGTGAGACGAGAGCACGATGTGGGCCTGGCCGCTGTCGCGAATCTCCCGGATGAGTTCCAGCATGCGTTGGCGCGCCGGCGGGTCAAGGCCGTTCGTCGGCTCGTCGAGAAAGATCAGCTTCGGCCCGTGAACGATGGCCTGGGCCAGCTTGGCCAGTTGCTTCATGCCGAGCGAATAGGTACCCAGTTTGCGGTAGCGCGCCTCACCCAATCCGACGTAGAACAACGCCTCGTGCGCCCGTTCGAGAGCGGCGGCAGAAGGCAGTCCTGAAAGCTCCGCCATCAAGCGCACGAAATGCACGCAGGTCATGTTGGCGATGAACGAGTCACGCTCCGGCATGTAGCCGATGAGGGTGCGGATTTGCTTGGCCTCTTTCGCGATGTCGCGGCCGAAGATGCGGGCCGTGCCGGAAGTCGGAGGGTGAAAGCCGAGCAGGGTATGAATCAGCGTCGTTTTGCCGGCGCCGTTCGGCCCGAGCAGGCCGATGGTGCGGCCCGCCAATTCCCCGCGCAGGTCTTTCAAGATTGGCCGCTTGCCAAATTCAACTCTCAGGTTATCTAAATCAATGACTGGGTTCATTGGTCATCCTTCGCCCATTGCTTGAGATCTCCGACAAATGCGGCGGAATTCAGCCGAGGCCCTCGCGGTTTAAGCCGCCTCAGGGGTAGCGCCAGTCTTTCGGTTACGGTAGTAGAGAGGGATTAACTGTTCGGCGCGCAAAGAGGCGAAGGCGTAAGCCTCGCCCGAATCATCGCTGAATTCAACTTCAAAGACGCCGGGCGCCAGCGCTTCGACCACGGTCCCGACTTCGCCCCGCCGCAAGCCTTGCTCAGGTAAGTCCTCAGTGAGCGCCACGACGTCTAATAGTTTGATGGTGTCCATTCACGACCTCCGGATAAAGCAACTGGTCAGGCGTGGAAAGTCCTCGTCGTTGCGGATGATCCAAGCTGAGCGTACTGTGACTGGCCCACTCAGCCCCGCGACTTCCATATCCACCGCAAAGCGCTGTCCATAGGGAGTCGGTGTGCCCGGCATGGCCTCGCACGTCAAAACCGCCTCCAATACCAGGCGCCGCAGCCGTTCAGCGTCTTCAACCGTGAATCCCAGTGCCGACCGAAACACTCGCGCTTTGTGCTTACCTTTTTCATGCGTCGGGTTCAGGGAATAATTGCGCAGTTTGGCAAGATCTACGAAGGCGCGTTCCGCATTGGGCAATCTCTTCGACATTGGGAAACATCACCCTGGCCCGACTGCTCTAGCTATATTCTACGACAGCGCCTCTTGCCGGTCTTCAATATTCGTCGCCTGCCCAATTCAACCCTCAGACTATCAAGCTCAATCACTGAACTCATAAAGCGCCCCAAATTTTTCCATCCTCACTTAGAACTCGGGATGATTGTGCCTTGCCGAGTCTCCTGACGCAAACACGTTTACGCCAACCAGCAGGATGAAGTTCCCACTGGTTGGCGCAAGCAGTACACAAAAATGGCGCAGGTCGTTACCGCGAGCCTCCCCTGAGAATCTGCTGCAACCCGAATGAGCCAGGCAATCCGAGCAGACTACTGGGACTCAACCCGATGGGGCCGCCCTCGCTGTTGGCCGAGAGCGTGATCCGATCACCTTGCGCGTAGACGTAGGCCAGGGCCGGCGCCGACGAGGCCAGCGACTTGAGCATCTGCTGCTCGTTGCTCGCCCCTTTCTTGGCGCCGCCCATCGTCCGCGCCACACTCTCAACCAACGGCGCCAGGTTCTGGTAAAGGAGCGCCGAGAAGTTGGCCTGCCCGTCCTCAGGCAACGCAGCCGTGAAGCGGGGCGAGCGCAAGAGCGTGTAGCCCGACTCGCGATACTTAATCGCGCGATCGACCAAGGCCCGGCTCGGCGCCGCCACCAGGTAGCCGTTAGCGTAGGTGTAATCCATCTCGACGGGGAAGTCGAGCGACTTGAGCGTGTAGAAGGTCCGCCCGCTCACGTCGGCCTGCTCCAACTTGAATCCAGCCTTGCCCTCGCTGGCCGCCCACTCGCTCAGCTTCTGCGCGAGGCGCTCCAGCGACTGCTGGAGGTGCGCCTGATCGTAGACCTCAACGACGAGCTTCCACGAAGGGATGGGGAGCAGCGGGCCGTCCAGAGCGAAGGCGAACTCGCCGCCGAGCGGCGCCGCGATGTCGTTGCGAATATCGACGCCGTGCGCGGCCTCTTCATCCTTGAAGCGCTGCCAGCCGGTGGGGTCCACCGTCTTCAAGAAATTGAAGAGGTCGTCCACGAGCGCGACCGGTTGCTTGACCACAAAGGCCGCCGCGACGTTCGCATCCGGTGAGATGAACTCCAAGGCCCCCATCGGGCCGGGCGCCGCGAGCCAGGAGGTCATCCCGCGGTGCGTCTCGTTGAAGGTCAGGACCGCGCGATTCTGCGCCTTGCCCTGGCTCTCCTTCAACTCGACGATGAAGTGCTTGAGGTCGAAGACGCCCAGTTGCTGGAGCGCCTGCGTCTGCCGCGTGTCTTCAGACGATTGCCGATTGCCGCCGAGGCCGTGGGCGATGATCTGCTCCAGGTCGGCCGCGACGATCAAGCCGGCGCCTTCGCGGTAGATCTCGGCGAGGCGCGCGTAGAAGGCCGTCTGCGAGAAGTGATTCGAGCCGGGCGTCTTGAGACTGGTGGCGAGTCGCCCGAGCGTGACGAGCTTCGGCGAGGCCGCGAGCAGGTCGCCGTTGATCCAGACGAAGATCTCGTCGTGCGATTTCCCGCTCTCCGATTGAGCCACTGCCGTGAGCGGATCATCGACGATGCGCACGGCCGGCCCCTTCTTGCCTTCGGCTTTGAGCTTCTCAAGCTGCCCCTCCAAGTAGGACCGGAAGCCTGAGGCATTGCTCAACTCGGTGAGCACGAGCGGATCGCCGGGCTCACCTCGCTCGTCCATCGCGGCGCTGACCACGATCTCGGCCCCCAGATATTCGCCGAATTCGCGGACTTGCTCGATGACCCTACTCACCCCCGGCCGGCCTTTGGACGAAGCCTCTTCCTTCTCATACCACTCGCGCAGCGTCGGGTTCTGCTGAATCCGCTCTTGCAGCAAGCGGTTCGCTTCGCTCAAAGTGGCGCTCAAGTTCGGGATCGCCACGTAAAGGACCGTGCCCTCCGGCGCCAGGTCCAGCAGCCGAGTCGAATACCTGACGCCGGGCCGCGCCACCTGCTGGTCGATCTCCTGACGGACCTTGGCCGCCTCCGCCAGCAGCCGCTTGTATTGATCCGCATTGCGACTCCAGGCAATCTCCTCCCTGATGGGCACGCGGTCGAGGCTCTCGGCCGTCGAGACCTGGTCCAGAGGATGGAGAACGTGCTTTTCGCCGGCGTGATCGACGTGCACTTCGCCCTCGACCACCGACACGCGCGAGCCCTTGGTGCCGCTGTTGACCGAGAAGATCGTGCCGGTCACCGAGACCAGGCTGTCGCTGGTTGCGACGTAGAGGTGGCGCGAGCGCTGCTTGGCCGCCTGGACGATGATGTGGCCGCGATCGAGATGAATGGTAGTGCCTTCCGAGTTTTCAGTCACCGAGAATTCCGAGCGCTCCTTCATCTCGATCAGCGACCCGTCGGCGAGCCGAACCACGGCGCCGGCCTCCTTGGCCGTGCGAATCTTCTCGCCCTTCTGCAACTCCTCGCCCGCCGCAATCACCTGGTTCTTCGCGTCAGCGACCCGATACACCGGGCCGTTGGCGGCCTGCACGATGGCGTGGAGGGTGCCGAAGGAATAGAAGAAGCGCTGGAGCCAGGGGACCAAAACTAAACTGAAGCCGATAACGAAGACGGCGGCGATCCCCCACCTCAGCACCGTGGGAGAGATGCGGTGCGTCTTCGCCGGGCGGACCTGTGGCTCCTGGGCCGCGGCGCCGCTGCCGACGCGGGCCGCTTTGAGCGCCTTGCGACACGGGATGCACTCCAGCGTGTGGTCTTCAAGCAGCATCGTGCGGGCGGGCGACAAGCTTCCCTGCAAATAGGCCGGGATGAGCGTCTGGAAATCGGCGCAACTCCGAATCTGATCGGCGGGAGTAACTCCCGCCTGCGCCCCGGCGCGCTCACTCGTGAGCCGCGTCCACACCCGCTCGGCGGCGCCATCAACGACCGCAGGATCGATCACCTCGCGCCGGACCTCGGCGGTCAGATCGTCTATCATTCGATTCAGCTCTTTGTTAGTTCGCTTCATGACTTCCCTCCAAAAACTCGCTCAGCTCTTTCCGGACTCGGGCCCGGGCACGATGTAGCAAGACGCCGACGACCATCTGCGAGGTGCCGATCATCTGCGCGATCTCGCGATTGTCATAGCCTTCGAGGTAGCGGAGCACGAAGATCTCCGCGGCCTTCGGGCCTAATCGGGCGATGGCCTGCCCGATGAGCCCCCGCAGTTCACGGTCGGCGTGCTGCGCTTCCGGACTCGAGCGGGGGTTTGCAATCAACTCTGGCCCGACCTCATCAAGCGGCACGGAGTCTGTCCTCCCCCGGCTGCGCACCACATCCAGCGAGGCGTTGATCGCAGCGCGGTAGAGATAGCTCCCGGGACTGGGTGAAAGATCGATCTCACCTTTTCGCCGCACCAGCCGCAGGAAGACCGTTTGCAGGACATCCTCGGCATCCACGGCGCTCCCGGTGATCCGGTAAGCAGTCCGAAAGACTTGGTTGTAATGCTCCCGGAAGAGGCTCTCTAACTCTCCCGGAGGATTGGGCACCGGTCTGATATAAGTGGCAGTGGCTTGCACGCGTCCCTCCTTAATTTCGTCTCCACTCATAAAAACGATCCTCACGGAGGTTTATTAACAGACGGCGGGGCTGAGGTGAAAAATTAATCTGCGCATCCGATCCACGATCCACCGAGGAAAAATGTCCCGCGACCTGTCAGGTTGCGGCTGCCTTCGCCAGCAGATCAGTCGGATTTCAAAAGACCCTTTAGCGAAAGCCTCCGCAACCTGACAGGTCGCGGGACATTTATGCAAGCAGCTTGCGCACCACGTTGCCCTGCACATCGGTCAGGCGGAACTCACGGCCCTGGAATTTGTAAGTGAGCTTGGTATGATCCAGCCCCATCAAGTGCAGGATCGTGGCGTGCAGGTCGTGCACGTCGACCGGGTCTTCGGCGATGTTGTAGCCGAGTTCGTCCGTCCGGCCGATGGTCACGCCCGGTTTGATGCCTCCGCCGGCCAGCCACATCGTGAAGGCCCGCGGGTGGTGGTCGCGGCCGAGCAGCTTCGAGCCGTCGCGCGCCTCATTCACCGGCGTCCGGCCGAACTCCCCGCCCCAGACGACGAGCGTCGAATCGAGCAACCCGCGCTGTTTGAGGTCGGTGAGCAAAGCGCCGATGGGGCGGTCCGTCTCGCGGCAGATGCGCGGCAACTTGGCGACGATGTCGGTGCCCACCGAATTGCCGTGCGTGTCCCAGCCCCAATGATAAAGCTGCACGAAGCGCACGCCGCGCTCGACCAGCCGGCGCGCGAGCAAACAGTTGTTCGCAAATGACGCCTGCCCCCCTTGATGAAGCTGCGTGCCGTAGAGCTCATGAACCGGCTCCGGCTCCCGCGAGATGTCGGTCAATTCCGGCACACTGCTCTGCATGCGGTAAGCCATCTCATAAGCGGCGATGCGCGTGGCGATCTCCGGGTCCCCGGCATCATGATCATGCATCTGATTCAAGTCACGCAGAGCGTCGAGCGAACTACGCCGGACCTCGCCGCTCACGCCATCAGGATTGGAAACAAACAAGACCGGATCGCCCTTCGAGCGAAACTCCACACCCTGGTGCACGGTCGGCAAAAATCCGCTGCCCCAGCATGACTTGCCGCCGTCGGGATTGTTCTCGCCCGAAAGCAGGACCACAAAACCAGGGAGGTCTTGGCTGCGACTGCCCAGCCCGTAGGTCAGCCACGAGCCGAGGCTCGGGCGGCCGATGATCTGGTGGCCGGTGTTCATGAAGATCTGCGCCGGCGCGTGGTTGAACTGCGTCGTCTTCATCGAGCGGATGAGGGCGAGCTCGTCCGCGTGCTTGGCCAGATGGGGCAGCAGGTCGGAGATCTCCGCGCCCGACTGGCCGCAGCGCTTGAAGTCGAAGGGCGAGCCGAGCAGCTTGGGCGTGCCTTTGATGAAGGCGAAGCGCTCGCCCTTGATGAACTCTTCAGGAATATCTTTGCCGTCATACTGCTTGAGCTTCGGCTTATGGTCGAACAGGTCAAGCTGCGAAGGCGCGCCGGCCATAAACAGGTAGATGATGCTCTTCGCCTTCGGCGCGAAATGCGGCCCTTGCGGCGCCGGGCCACCATCGCTCAGCGCGGAAGAGGCAAAGAGCTGTTCATCGAGTAAAGCCGAAAGCGCCAGGGCGCCGATGCCGAAGCCGCTTTGCTTGAAGAAATGGCGGCGAGTGATTTCACGCAACGAATCTGCTTGCTTGCTCATTAGGCTCTCTCCTTCGTTCGGCCGGCGTTTGGAGTACCGGCTTCAGCCGGGTTTTGCTTGACGCGACCAGAAAAACCCGACTAAAGTCGGTACTCCAAACAATAGCTAGTCGGATGTGGCGGCGATGGCCTCGATCTCTATCTGATAGCCGTAGTGCAACTCTTTGACCGGTACGACGGCCCGTGCCGGGCGGTGGTCGCCCATGACTCTGGCGTAGACGGCATTGACCGGCCCCCACAGCTCGATGTCTGAAATGTAGATCGTCATCTTCAGCACCCGGCTCAGGTCGCTGCCGGCGGCCTTCAAAATCTCGCCGACGTTCTTGAGCGCCTGTTCCGCCTGCTCTTCAATCGAACCCACTCGCCTCTCGGCAGAACGCGGGTCAAACGGGAGTTGGCCGGCGACGAAGACCAGCCCATTGTAGACGGTGGCCTGAGAGTAGTGCCCTGCCGGCGTGGGCGCAGCGGGCGTCTGTATTTTTCTGATCTCCATGTGATTCGACCTCCATCAATCTCGCGCGTGGACGGCTTCGCGCGGCAGTTCTTTCCCGGTGCCGCCCTCAGCCGGCGTCGGCACCCTGATCGGCGCGGGCCAGGCAATCTCGGGCACCGAGCGCGGGCCGTACCGCCCATCCTTCCCTTGCGCCTTGGCACGCATCGCCTGAAGCACCTTCTCAGGCGTGATCGGCACTTCATCGATCCGCACGCCGACGGCGTCATAGACGGCGTTGGCGACCACGGGAGGGATCGGCAGCAGCGGCCCTTGCCCCACTTCCTTGGCGCCGAATGGGCCGTTGGCATCCGGCTCCTCGACGAGGAAAGTCTTGACCTCACACATCTCCATCGTCGTCGGGCTCTTGTATTCGAGCATCGAGGGGAACTTGTGCACGACGTTGCGACTCGCGCGGTAGGTCATCTCCTCCATCAAGGCTTCACCCAGGCCCATGTAGACGCTGCCTTCGACCTGGCCCAGGACGAGGACCGGGTTGATCGCCCGGCCGACGTCATGCGCGATCCAGATCCGCTCGACCGTGACGATGCCCGTCTCGGGTTCGACGTTGACCTCGGCCACTGCCGCCGTGTAGCTGTAGGCCGGCGACGGGCCGACGCCGGCGCCTTTGTATTTGCCGGCCGCGGGCGGTGGCGTGTATGAGCCGACCGTGCCGATCGTGCCGAACTTCGCTTCGGCCAGTTGCACGGCCTCGGCGAAGCTCACTCCGACTTCCGGGTTCTCGACATCGAAGGCGCGGCGGTCGGCGAAGGAGATGTTTTCGATGGGCGAGCCGAGCTTCTCCGACACGGCGATGGTCAAAAACTCACGCGCCCGCTCCGCCGCTTGCAGCGCCGCATTGCCCGTCATCAAGGTGACGCGGCTCGAATAGCTGCCCAGGTCAACCGGCGTCAGGTCGGTGTCGGCGGTCAAGACCCGGATGTCGAACGGATTGATGCCGAGCACCTCGGCGACGACGTAGGCGAGAATTGAATCACTGCCCTGCCCGATCTCGGTCGAGCCGCACATCACGCACACGCCGCCCTGGCGGTCCAGCCGCAATTGCACGCCCGAATGCGGCATGCTGTTCCAGTAGATCGGCCGCCCGGCCCCGGAGAGGTATGAGCTGCAGGCCAGGCCGATGCCGCGGCCGTAAGGCAGTTGGCGGAATTTCTTTGCCCAACCGGAGGCCTCGACGACCTGATCAAGGCACCGGCCCAAGCCCATGCTGCCGATGCGCAGGTAGTTCGCTGTCAGCGAATCGGACGGCGCCAGGTGCCGCTTGCGCATCTCGGCCGGGTCGAGGCCGAGCTGTTCGGCGAGCTTGTCGATCTGAATCTCCAAGGCGAAACGGGGCTGCGGCGTCCCGTGCCCGCGCTTGGGACCGCAAGGCGGTTTGTTGGTGAAGCAGCGCACGCCCTGAAATTTGTAACGCGGGATGTTATAAGTCACCGTCTGGAGGGCGCCGGTGTAGAAGGTGCTGGCCACGCCGTAGCTGCCGTACGCCCCGCCATCGAGGAACGAGCGAAAGTGCATCGCCGTGATCGCGCCGTCACGCTTGACCCCGGTCTTGACTGACATCAGCACCGGGTGGCGGCCGCGGTGGCAGTAGAAGACCTCCTCGCGCGTGAGTGTGAGCTTGACCGGGCGGCCCGTGATCATCGAGAGCTTGCCAACGGCAAGCTCGTGGTTGAAGGGATCGGTCTTGCCGCCAAATCCGCCGCCGTTCGGCGTGGCGATGACGCGGATGTGGCTCGCGGGCAGCTCTAAAACTTTAGCCAGCGCGCGATGGACGTAGTGCGGCGTCTGCGTCGAACTCCAGAGCGTCAGCTTGCCGTCCGGGTCGAAGTGCGCGAGCGCGGCGTGCTGCTCCATCGGCAGGTGGGTGCTGCCTTCGTAAAAGAATATGTCTTCGCGGATCAGGTCGGCTTCGGCAAACCCGTCCTCGACCTCACCGAACTCGAAGGAGACCTTTTTATGCAGGTTGCCGCTGTCACCGTAATCGTGAATGCGCGGCTCGGCGGTGTTGATGGCCTCACTGATCGAGGCGATAGACTTGAGAGGCTCGTACTCGACTTTGATCAAGTCCATCGCCTCGAAGGCTGTGTCTTCGTCAATCGCCGCAATTGCCGCCACCGGGTCGCCGATGAACCGCACCTTGTCAACGCACAGCGCGTGCTCGTCCTGGCTGACCGGCAAGATGCCGTAAGGGATCGGCAGGTCTTGCCCGGTGATGACCGCCGCCACGCCCGGCAGCGCCCGTGCGCGCGAGGCGTCGATCGATTTGATCAAGGCGTGCGGCACCGGGCTCCGCAGCAGCTTGGCAAAGAGCATGCGGGGTAGCACAAGGTCATCGGCAAACTTGGTCTGGCCCGTGCATTTGGAACGCGCGTCCACTTTGCGGGAAGGGCGGCCGATGACCTTGCGCTGTTTCCCGTTCGGCCCGTTATTCGCAGCCATAGAGGACCTCCTTGGCTGGCGCGACTGTCTCGCCGCGCATTCTGGCGGCGGCCAGCTCGACCGACTCATAAATCTTGAGGTAGCCGGTGCAGCGGCAAAGAATGCCTGATAGCGCCTGCTTGATCTCTTCTCTGGTCGGCTGCGGGTTGCGGTCGAGCAGTTCTTTGGCCGTGAGCAGAAAAGCAGGTGTACAGTAGCCGCACTGTGCCGCGCCTAAGTCGGCGAACGTCTCTTGCAAAGGATGAAGCTGGCCCCCGATGGCCATCCCCTCGACGGTCGTGACTCCGCGCCCTTCCGCATCAAGCCCGAGTGTCAGGCAGGAAAGGACAGGCCGCCCGTCCACCAGCACGGCGCAAGCCCCGCACTCTCCGAGTTCGCACCCGTGCTTGGTGCCGGTCAGGCCGAGGTCCTCGCGCAACACTTCGAGCAGCGTCTTATGCGGGGCAAACGCCACCTCGACCGGCTCGCCGTTGACCACCAATTGCAGCTGAACTTTTTGTTTCTTCCTTCTCGCCACTGACCCGGTCCAAATCAGAGTTGAACTATGGCCCGCCCGACCAAGCCAATCAGGCCGGCCAATCGAGGCTCACATTGTATTACCGGTTTAGCTCAAGAGCTACCTTCGGCAGGCACTCAACTAAGTTCGCTCAACCGCGCGTCATGCAGTTCGCGCCCGGCTCCTAAATCGACCGACACCAGATTGGCACCGGGGCGAGCGCCGCAGAGCTTCAGCCACTGTCCACTGTCCACTGTCAACTGTCAACTATTAGGCAGAAGTACAAGAGCTTCCCTCTCTGTAAGTCAATGGACAATGGACAGTGGACAGTGGACAATGGCGCTCGCCGCAGATGCCAGCCCCGCGCGGTCTGATTTGGTTCCAATCCTGATTCGGCTTGATGCCTGGCGAATAAACTGCCAAGATGCCGGGGGAGGCCAGCGAAAGATAGTGATAGGTCACTCGGCCTCCCGGCTGGCAAAAGCCTTCCGCAGTTGTACCCCGCGTGCAGAGTTCAGATGTCTGTTGAGATTCGGCCAATCGAAAACCACGACGAGTACCGGGCCATCGAGCAGCTCCAGCGCGAAATCTGGGGCGCCGCAGATGTGGAGATCATCCCGCACGACCTGCTCCTGACCGCCCACAAAAACGGCGGCGTGCTGTTGGGGGCCTTCGATACGGCCTCGGTCGCAGGCAAGGATCGCCCGATCGGTTTTGTCTTCGGCTTCGTCGGCCTACGCCCAGACGGCCGGCTGAAGCATTGCTCTCATATCGCCGGCGTGGTGAGCGCCTATCGTGACCGGGACGTCGGCTATGCGCTCAAGCTCGCCCAGCGGCAACGAGTCTTAGCCCAAGGGATCGACCTCATCACTTGGACCTTCGATCCCCTCGAAAGCCGCAACGCCTATTTCAACTTCCACAAGCTGGGCGCGACCTGCCACACCTACCTGCGCAATCTGTATGGCGAGATGCGTGACCACCTCAACGCGGGCCTGCCCACCGACCGCCTCCAGGTTGACTGGCCAATCGCCAGCCCCCGCGTCGAAGCACGCTTGCGCGGTGAGGTGAGTGCCCTGACGCCTTCAGTCTTGCGAGCCGAAGGAGTCTCACTTCTCAACGCGCCGCCCTCCGGCGACCCGCTGCGGCCGCCGGGCCAGGTGCTGCCACTCGAAGGAGACCTGGTGCTGGCCCAGGTGCCGGCTGATTTCCAAGCCCTCAAAGCTAATGACCTGGGGCTGGCGCGGGTCTGGCGGCAACATACTCGCGCGTTATTCGAGGCCGCCTTTGCCCAAGGCTACGTCGTCACGGACCTGCTGGTAGAAAAGGGGCAGAGCTATTACCTACTCGCACGCTGCCCGTCGGAGGACCTCACCGGATAAGGTGCTTCGTATATCCGAGGGCGACTAATGCTTCGTAGGCCCTCCAGACCTCTTCCGGTATTTCCTGGTAAATCTGAAAGCCCATCCCGGGATAAAGCTTGATCCGCTGCAGATCGCCGACCATGATGTTGATGACATCTTCCTTTGAGACCTCCTCATTCGGGTAGTCCTCGTAAGGGATTTGCGGGGAGGTGACGAGGCATTCTATCTCGGGCCACACCTGCCGGCAGGTGGCAAACGCCCGCCGCTCCATATACGGCTTCTGGACCAGAATCAGCCGCTGCGGGTCAAGGCGCCGTTCGGCCAAGAGAGTTCTCGTCAAGCGGAGATTCTCACCCGTATTGGTGGATCGGTCCTCGATCAAGACCCTCTCGGGCGGGACTCCCATCTCCAGCGCGACCTTCGCAAATTTATTCGCTTCCGGCTCGTCCCACAGGTTCTGTGTCAGACGGCCCAACCCGCCTGACAAGATCAGCAGCGGCGCCCACCCTTCGAGCAGTAACTGCGCGCCTCGGCGAGCGACGCGGAGGTCATGGCTGCCCAAGACCAGTACGGCGTCGGATGGTTTGAGCTGATGGCGCAGATGGTGGTAGTCCCAGATCTGCTTCGCTAAGGCGTCTACTGCCTGTAAGTCCATGCCCCTCGAAAGTGTCCCGCGACCTGTCAGGTTGCGGTCGTTGTGATCAGCGCTTTATCGAGGCAACCGCCACCTGACAGGTCGCGGGACGATTACTGCTTGAGCTTCGCCAGGAAATGCTTCCTGAACTTAGCCACCTTCGGTGCGACCACCGCCCGGCAATAAGGTTGATCAGGGTTCTGCCGGTAGTACTCTTGATGGTAATCCTCGGCCGGGTAGAAAGTGGTGAAGGGGACGACTTCGGTCACAATCGGCGCGTCCCAAAGCTTGGCCGCATTCAGTTCGGCGATCACTCCCTCAGCGACCGCTTTTTGCTCAGGTGAATGGTAGAAGATCGCCGAACGGTATTGCGTGCCGACATCGGCCCCCTGCCGATTCAGCGTCGTCGGGTCATGGATCGTGAAGAAGACCTCTGAGAGTTCTTTGAAAGAAATGACCTGCGGGTCGTAGGTGATTTGGACCACCTCAGCATGGCCTGTGGCCCCGGTGCAAACTTGATGATATGAAGGGTCGGGCAGGCTGCCCCCGGAGTAACCGGACTCCACCTTTTCCACACCCTGGAGGTCGCTGAAAACGGCCTCCAAACACCAGAAGCACCCTCCGGCGAGCGTCGCAATTTCCTGATCTTGACGCATCGGTAAAGACCTTCCTCTAGGTTTATCTCTCGGCCTTCGCCCTCACGGAACGTGTCCGGCGGCGTCCGCTCGAAACTATTTTTTGCTAGCCCCAGTAGCATACACCCGCCAAGGTAGGATGGTACAGTACGGGGAGCGTCAGCGACCTGACGCTAGCTCAAACGGCTCTTGCCGCCAAGCGCAGGTCGCTCACGCTCCCCGTACTGTACCAACGTCGCTTGCTCTGATTTAGAGACTAGCTTGCTAGGGGCCGCAAACCACGCGGCGCGAAACAGAAGGTGCCGCACTGGCTCAAGAAGAGCCATCGATAGTGTCAATCGCCATGCTGAATGCCAGCCCCGCCCATCTAAGGGCCTTTCCACTCAATCCCGGCTTGATGGAATAGCGATTGCGAGAGTTAGCTGAAAACTCGGGGAAGCGGGGCCGACCTCGGTACGTAAGCTTTCAGGTAGGTCGGCCCCCTCATCAAGAGAGGTCATAGAGAGTCAGGATTGGGTAATCATCAGGTAGTGAGATGGCTGTGATAGTCTAGGCCAAGGGTGGGCGCTGCATTTCTCCTCTGAAATATGATTCGGGCTGCGACAGCAGCCCTTTTTGTTTGTGAAGAGATGTCAGTGGTTCGTCGTCAGTGGTCAGTGGTAAAGAACCACCTCCTAGCTACGAACAACTGACCACTGACATCTCAGCCGCTATGCCTTCATCGTGCGTCGCTGGAGCAGTTGATCGGCGATGACGCCGACTAAGATCACCCCGCCCATGACCGCGAAATTGAGCGAAGACGGGACGCCGAGCAGGTTGACGAGGTTTTGCAAGACTTGCAGCAGCGCCGTGCCGATCAAAATCCCGACGATCGATCCCTCGCCGCCGCGCAGGCTGCAACCGCCCAGCACGGCCGCCGCGATGCCATAGAGTTCGAAGAAATTGCCGTGCGATGAAGGCGAGATCGAGTTGGTGTAGAAGGCGAAGACGACGCCCGCGACCCCGGCCAGCGCTCCCGAAATCACGTAAGCGCTGGCAATGATGCGCCGCGAGTTGACGCCTGAGTAGCGGGCCGCTTCTTCATTGCGCCCGACGGCGAAGAGGTACCGCCCGTAGACCGAGCGGTGCAGCACCACCCACATCACCAGGCTGATGACGAGCAGCAGCACGAACGGCGTCGGGATGCCCAAGAAACTTCCCGTCGCCAGGTTGCGCAGGCCCTCGAACCCGGCGGCGCTGCCGAAGCCCTTGGTCTCATCGTTGGCGATGAAGCGCGCCAGCCCCCGGTAGAAGAGCAGCCCGCAGAGCGTGACGATGAAGGGTTGCAGGCGCACCCGCGTGACCAGGAAGCCGTGCAGCCAACCCAGCCCCATCGCCATCGCGACGACGGCGCCGACCGCCACCGCGCTCGGCCACCCCCACTGCGCGAGCATCATCGAGAGCAGCACCCCCAGCAGCGCGAAGACCGAGCCGACCGAGAGGTCGATCCCGCCGGTGATGATGACCATCCCCAGCCCGAGGCTGAAGATGCCGTAAGCGCCGATCAGGCGGGCCATGTTTTGGAGGTTGGCCCCGGCGAGGAATCGCGGATTGAGGGCCGCCACGACCACGCACAAAATGACGAGCAGGAGAAAGGTGCCGAGTTCCTTTTTCATCAAGGCGCTTCCCACACTGGGGAAGCGCCAACTCGCAGAGACTGGCGTGCGCGTAGTGCTCATAGCGTCTGAGTCTGACTCCTAGCTGACGTATTTGCCGGACGAGCCTACCAGACCGGCACACTGCTGAATCATACTTCAAAGCCCTGTCCCCTTGCCGTGCGCCGCCATCCCCGAGCGTGCGGCGCGTTATCTTTTCATCAATTGCCGCGAGTGCTTCGCAAGCCGCGGGGAAGAACCGTGCCCGCCCGGCAAGACCGCGCCCGATACTATGGATACTATGCGCCCTTGCCCGCGACAGGCGCAACGGCCGGCGTGATTACTGGAGAGGCTCTCGCGCCCAGAATACAAAATCGGTCACGGCGGGCTCGCCCCCGAGCGATCTGACGAGCGCCGCGATCTGCCCGCGGTGGTACCACGAGTGGCCGAAGAGCTGCGTCAGGATGTCCTCCACCGCGTTCCGATACCGGCTCCCATCGAGACTGTGATACTCAAACACCCGCCCCAGCTCGGCCTCATCTAAGCGGCCAAAATAATCTGACCAGGCTTGATTCATCCGAGAGGCCCGCGACGAGAGTTCGCCAAGCTCGACGCCCTGAGGAAACAGCTCCGCCGGAGGCTCCTCGACCACGCCAAAGCGGTAGAGCCACAGCCACCGCGCAGCCAGCAAGTGGGCAAAGAGATCAACTGCCTTTTGAAATGCGCCCGCGTCCCTTTGCCCGTCCGGGACGGAACGCAGCGAAGCGAGCACCTTCTCGTGCGCGTCTTTTTCATACTCGAACCAACGCCGGTAACGGTCAATCATGTTCATGTTTGCGATCCTTTCTACTTTCAATCCCAGTAAGCCTACAGCTTCGAGCGCAGTCTGGAATCGATCTGCCCCACTTGTCAGGCCGATATTATATAATGCCTACCGCTGAGAGATGAGGCCTTTGAGTTCCCGGAATAAACTGGTCATGGCGCGGAAGGTGGCAATGAATTTCCCTCAGATTGAAACGGCCCGACTTCGGTTACGCCCGTGGAGGGCGGAGGATGTGGATGATCTCCACCGCCTGTGGACGCACCCCGAGGTGCGTAGATACCTGTGGGATGACCTGATCATCACGCCAGAGCAGGCCGCCGAGGTGATCAGCAGCAGCCTCGCCTGCTTCGAGGAACATGGCTTTGGCCAATGGGTCATCTCCCCCAAGGCGGAAGAAGTGGTGATCGGCTTCTGCGGGTTTCGGTTCTTCGGCGACCCGCCTGAGGTCGAGATTCTCTACGGAGTGGACCCGACCCACTGGGGGCAAGGGCTGGCCACCGAGGCAGCGCGGGCCGTGCTCAGGTACGGCTTTGAAGAGCCTGGGCTCGACCGGATTTACGCCGGGGCTGACCCGCCCAACACCGCCTCATTTCGCGTCATGGAGAAGGCCGGCTTGAGATTTGACAAGCGGACACGGGTTCATCATCTGGAGGCCATCTACTACGTGATCTCGCGGGAAGCATTTCGGCCGGCTGATCCGGTGTATGTCTTACGGCGTGCTTGAGGCTCGTTAGTTCACCACCGCAGGACCCGCAGGATCGCAGAGGCCGCCTGGGTATGGATTCCCTCTGTGAAACAAGATCGTAGAATCTTGTTTTTTGAGCAAGAAATTTTCTCGCCCCGTCGCCCCGTCGCCGTGTCGCCCCGTCGGTTTGGTTGCGGCGACAGCCGCGCTGTGTCCCTGCGGTGCCCTCTGTGGTGAGACGGTGTTCTACTGTCCTGTGCTTCGATTTAGGCCCCGACGCTGGATTGCCGAATCTGCGGGACCTCCAGGATGCGGAAGCCATCGCTCGTGGTCTCAATCGCACCCAGCAGCGCGTTGACCATCTGCTGCCGGGTCACGAGTCCCAAGCGCCGGGCGGTATCTTTGGTTGACGGCAGCCGCTCAAAGACCCAATACATCGGCCAGAGCAGGTAGGGCCACCGGTGACCGGGGCCGAGCACGTACCAGGGTCTCAAGGTGGTAGCTTTCAGCCCGCTCTGGCGAATCAGAGCCTCGCCCTCCGATCGGACTTCGATATACGCCTTCATCACCGGCGCCGGGTGAGCCACGCTGATGTAGATGAAGTGCTCGATGCCCGCTTCGACGGCAGCCGCAACCGAGGCACGGACCGAGGCGAGGTCGATCTCGCGAAACTGTTTGGCCTTGGCCGGGGATGGATGAGGCACGCCTACCATTTGGACGAAAGTGTCGGCGGGTTGAATCTGCTGAGCAAAGGGCAACGCCTCCGTCGATGAGACGTTATACAAATGGTGAGGCCACGCCCAGCTCCTGGGCTAAAGTATTCAGCTCCGCCTGCAAGACGTCATTGACGGGGATGCCGTCGCGCCGCCGTCTGGCCTCCATCTCGTCCTCGATCTCCCCGGCCACGTAGACGCGCTCGGCATCCGGCGCCCGCGGGCAAGCCTTGATGAGCGAGATCATCGTGTCCATCCGCTGCTTGAAATCATCGAGCGGGATGAAGCTCTCGACGCGCAGCGCGGCGAAGATGTGGCTGACGCCCTGCGGCTCGGTGAGCGACTGGTAGAGGCCGCGGATCGAAGTGGAGAACTCGCCGCCCATCAGCACCCCGGTTAAGATGTCGAGCACCATGCTCAGGTCATAGCCTTTGTACCCGCCCAGCGGCTGGATCGAGCCGCCCTCGATCACGGCCCGCGGGTCGTCGGTCGGCAGCCACTGACTGTCAAATCCCCAGGTCGTCGGGATAGACTTGCCCTCGGTCATCGCCACCAGAATCTTACCGAGGGCGACGGCGCCCGTGGCCATATCGAGTACCAGCGGGCGCTCCCGCCCGGCCGGCACGGCGATGCACAGCGGGTTATTGCCGAGCATCTTCCGGCTGCCGCCCCAGGGCGACATCGTCGGCCCGGCGTTGGAGACCGCGAATCCGATCATCCCCTCTTCGACGGCCATCAGCCCGTAGTAGGCCGCAGCGCCGAAGTGATTGCTGTTGCGCACGCCCACGACGGCAACGGTTGTTTCGCGGGCCTTCTCAATCGCCAAGCGCATGGCCTTCGCCGAGAGCACTTGGCCGACACCCGCGTTCCCGTCAAGCAGCGCGAAGGCCGGCCCCTCACTGACGACCGTCGGCTCCCCGTGCGGTTTGACGCCGCCCGCGCGCAACCGATCAACGTAGACTTTGAGGCGAATGATCCCGTGCGAATCCACGCCGCGCAGATTCGCCGCCACCAGCGCCTCGCCCGTCAGCTTGGCATCGTCCTGCGACAGCCCAAGCCGCTCGAAGCACTGCACACAAAATTCAATCAATCTCTCGACTGGAACGAGGGCGTCAGGCATAGATTAGTTTGGAGTACCGGCTTCAGCCGGGCTTTGGCTTTATGAAAGAGCAAAACCCGCCTCCGGTACTCCAAACTCCCTCCTTTAATTGAGTGCGGCCATCACTTATTCAAGCTGCTGATATGCCCCCTGAGCGCAGTGGTAGCCTCTCGCGCCGCAGTCATCAGAAAGTTGATGTCGGTCTTAAAGGTGACCAGCCGCATCCCGCGCTCGATCCATTCCTTCATCGGCTCCATCTCGTGGAAGTGGATGCCGGGCGCCACGCCGTGCTGATTGCAAGCCTCGATCACGCGCTCGTAGCACTCGGCCATCTGCGGGTGACGGAACTGTCCCGGGATGCCAAGCGTCTGTGACAAATCGAAGGGACCGATCCAAGTGGCGTCCACGCCTTCGACCGAGACCAACTCCTCAATGTTGTCCACCGCGCACTTGGTCTCGATCTGAATCACGACCAGCGTCTCGGCGTTGGCCCACTCCATATACTCGTCGTGCTCGACGCCCACATACGCCGTGTGAATCCCGCTGATCGAAGCGCCGCGCTGCCCCAGTGGGTAATACTTCGTGCTCCGAATGATGTGCTCGACCTGCTCGCGCGTCTCGACCCGCGGGCAGACCAGGCCGAGGGCGCCGTTGTCCAAAGGGCGAGCCAGGTGGTGATAATCTTTGTCCGGCACGCGCACGAGCGGCACGACATCCTCGGCCCGGACGACGGTGCAGAGGTCCGCGACGGTCTCCATATCGAACGGCCCGTGCTCCGTGTCGATGACGAAGAAGTCCCATCCGGCGGCGCCGAACATCCGCGCGATCTGCGGCGAGCGCACGCCACTGATCATGCTGCCGAGCGCGACCTCGCCGCGCTTCAGCGCCCGTTTGACTGTGTTCTCTTTGAGCTTCCCCATAGTGCTCCTTAACTGTCCCGCGACCTGTCAGGTTGCGGTTATTCTCGGTAAGTGCCTTTGCCAAGGCCACCGCAACCTGACAGGTCGCGGGACATCCACGCGGCCGAGCCGCCTCTATTTGGGCGCCGTCATCTCCCGCACCAGCACCTTGAGCCTTTCGACCGAGAACTCCGGCGACTTGCAGTAGTCGATGACCTGGCGCTCGGAGGCATCGACCATCGCCGCCGCCGCCGCCACTTCGCGCGCGATCTCGTGCGGAATGATAATCGCCCCGTGCTTATCGGCGTGGATCAAGTCGCCCGGATTGACCACCAACCCGCCGACCTTCACCGGCCCGCCGAAATCGACCAGGTGGACGTAGGCGTGAGAGACGATGGCTGCGGCGGCGAAGAAATGGAAGCCGAGGGCGTGGACCTCATCCAGGTCGCGCACGCCGCCGTTGGTGATCGTCCCCACGCACCCGAGCGCCCGATGAATGTTCCCATTGACCTCGCCCCAGAAGGAGCCGATGGCCGGCGGTTGGTCCAAATCCTGGATGACCGCGATGCGCGGCGCGGGGCTGGTCAAGATGTAGTCCCAATAATCGAAGCGCGACGCCTGCTGCCCTTCGGCCGCCGGCTGCTCGGCCATGATCCTGGCCGTCACCGCGTAGCCGACCATGACCCCCAGGTCCGGGAAGAGGCAGCGCACTTCCGCCGACATAAAGCCTTCGTTGCGCGGGCGGAGGTTGAAGGTCTCGATGGCATTCGAGATGGTCGGGGTGTTGATCCGTTTGAGAGCCTCTAGCTCCTCACGCGAGAGTGTGTTTGTCATGCGTTGCTCCAGAAAGATGATCGAAATACCGGCATATTCTGAACCAGCCTAGTGAGAACAGCAATGGGCTTGAGGATCTGGCACGATTGATTGGGCCCTCACAGAAAGCGCGGCTACGAGGCTCCCCCGCCTGGTTGCGCCTCCACCTTCTGCGAAATGAGCAAGAGGTAGGATAAGATGCCGACCACGAGCACCGCTCCGGTGATGCTCAAAGCCAGGGCGAAGGACTTCGTGGTGTGAGCGATGTAGCCGGTCAGCGCCGGGGCGATGATGCCGCCCAGGTTGCCGCCGAAATTCTGGATGCCGGAGACGGTGCCGACGATATTCTTCGAGCAGACGGCCTGCGTCAGCGTCCAGGTGTTGGGCGAAGAGATGCCGAGGCCGCACAGCGAGATGGTCATCAGCCAGACGGCGGTGATCTTATTCTCGACCAAACCCGCGGGCACGATCAAGCAAGCCACCGCGAGGCCGGCGACGATGAAAGCTTTCCGCACCCGAGTCTCAGCCCAGCCCCGGCGGATCAGCCAGTCGCTCAGGAAACCCGAGATCAAAATAATGACCGACATCACGACGTAGGGGACCGAGCTGTAGACGGCCATCTCCGTGGGGCTGAAGTGCCGCTCAAGCGCCAAGTATCCGGGGAGCCAGTTGAGGTAGACGAACCAGGCGTAGTCGTAGGCGAAGAAGCCGAGAAAGATGCCGAAGACGCTGCGGTGTTTGAGCAGGGCCAGGCTTTTGATCAGCGAAGGACCGGAGGTGGAAGATGTTTTTCGGGCGGCGGGCGTGGCCTTTGCCGGCGCCTTCTCCCACTTGCCCAGGAAGCTCCACCAGGGAATGACCCAGAGCAGCGGGACGATGCCGATCACTAAAAAGAAAAGTTTCCAACCGTAGGCCGCCAAGAAAAATGCTCCCACCCCGCCGACCAGGGCGGCGCCTAAGCGGACCCCGGCCAGATAGCTGCCGGTCACAGTTCCGCGCTCCCGGTCCCAAAACCAGTTGGCCACGGCGCGAGCGCTGGCAGGAAAGGCTACGGCCTGGCCGGCGCCTAAGAGCATGCGGAGGAAGATGAGAGCCAATAGACCTTGCGCCAACCCGGTGGCGGCTGAGGCGAGCGACCAAAAGGCAAAGCCCAAAGCGTAGGCCCGCCTGACGCCGAACCGGTCCACCAGCAAGCCGGCGGGCACCTGCATAAAACAATAGAGCCAGAAGAAGGCTGAGAGGAGCACGCCCATCGACGCTGGCGAAAGCTCAAGCTCTTTGATCATGAAAGGCGCGGCCACGCTCAGCGCCCCGCGATGCGCGTAACAGAAGATCATGCCGATGACCAGGAGCGCCATCAACCACCAGCGCTGGGGAGACTCTTTGAGCGAGGGGATGGCCTCGGGCGGCAGCGGTACGTCCGCGATCTTCGCTTCAGGTAATGTCATGCTCTCCTCTCAGACCAGTCAGGGGTGTCGCCTTATTGTTAATTCGAGGGATCAAGAATTGATGCTACGGCGGGCGGGATTATAACATCAGCCATCGGCCGTCAGCCATCAGCCGTCAGCGAAAACAAAGATCGAGGGGAAATTTGTTCGACCTGTGCGAATGGATCAGTCCCGCGAGCGGTAGCGAGCGTGCTCTCCATCATGGATCCGCTGTGGGCACGACGCTCGCTCCCGCTCGCGGGACTGATTCGAATCATCAGCTTGCTTTTTATTCGACCTGCTCTTAAACTTCGCCTTCTGTCATCATCAACACAAGCGAGGGCGTTATGAAGATTCACGAGTATCAAGCCAAGGAATTGCTGCGCCGCTTCGACGTGAAAGTCCCGCGCGGTCGCGTCGCCAGGTCGATGACTGAGGCCGAGGAGGCGGCGAAAGAGTTGAGCCTGCCGGTCGTCGTCAAAGCGCAAATCCACGCGGGCGGGCGCGGCAAAGGCGGCGGCGTCAAGCTCGCGCGGACGGCCGCAGAGGTTCACACGCTGGCCCAGTCCATGCTCGGCATGACGCTGGTCACCCACCAGACGGGGCCCGAGGGCCGCGTCGTTCATACGCTGCTCGTCGAAGAGGGATTGAAGATCAAGCAGGAGTTCTATCTGGGCATCGTGCTCGACCGCGCGACTTCACGCCTGGTCTTGATGGCTTCGTCAGCCGGCGGCATGGACATCGAAGAGGTCGCGGCGAAGACGCCGGAGAAGATTCTCAAGGAGTACATCGACCCGGCCTTAGGCCTCCAGGCGTTTCAGGCCCGCAAACTCGCGTTCGGCCTCGGGCTCCCGCCGGAGTTGGTGGGCAAGGCGACGAAGTTCATGCTGGCGCTCTACCGCGCGGCGGTCGAACTCGACGCCTCGCTGGTCGAGATCAACCCCTTCCTCCTGACCGAAGACGGCGAACTCTATGCGCTGGACGCGAAGGTCACCTTCGACGACAATGCGCTCTACCGGCACAAAGAATACGCCGAGTTGCGCGACCTCAACGAAGAGGCGCCGCTGGAGATCGAGGCGTCGAAGTATGACCTCAACTACATCAAGCTCGACGGCAACATCGCCTGCATGGTCAACGGGGCGGGGCTCGCGATGGCGACGATGGACATCATCAAGCTGGCCGGCGGCGAGCCGGCGAACTTCCTCGACGTCGGCGGCGGCGCCTCGCAGGAGCGCGTCGAGAACGCCTTCCGCATCCTGCTCGCCGATAGCTACGTGCAGGCGGTGCTCGTCAACATCTTCGGCGGGATCGTGCGCTGCGATATGGTCGCTCGCGGCGTGGTCGAGGCGGCCCGCAAGCTCGGCGTGAAGGTTCCGATCGTCGTCCGCCTCGAAGGCACCAACGTCGAGGAAGGCCAGCGCGTGCTGCGCGAATCCGGGCTCAACTTCATCGTCGCCGACGGGATGAAGGACGCGGCCGAGAAGGTGGTGGCCGCTGCCCGTTAAGCATCAGAAAGAAATCAAAAAGAGGGCTCAAGATGAGCGGGCTAGGCCGCTCATCTTGAGCCCTCTTTGTATCTTTGTATCAAGGCTACGACTGATTCTTCTTCAAGACCGGCAACCGAGCGATGGCGTGAAGACCGGGACGATCAGCGTGCTCGGGCCGGCCAGCGTCAACTTATGCAGGTTGTGCCCTTGACTGAAGGCCGCCGCGTTGGTGGCCGTCGTCGGGTTGAAGTTGATCACCGCCCCCAGCAGTGGGATGTTACCATTCCCCGACCAAATCTTCATCCACCCGGTATGCCCGTTCGGGACCACGACCTTGAAGCGCGGGGTCGTGCGTGGGAAGGTGTCGGAAATAATCCCCTTCAACTGGCACCCACGCTGGGGGAAGGAGAAGCTCTGGGCATGCTCCAGGTCATCGTAGAGGATGCCGAAGACCGAGCCCACCGTGTTGATCCCGTTGACGAGGTCCCCGGTCAGATTGTTGACGACCAGCAGCGTCGAGTTGCCGTCCAGCGCACTCGGGAGGTTGTCGATGGCTAAGACTCGCGGCAGCGCGCTGTAAGCCGTCGGGGCACCGCTGAAAGTGAGCGTCGCCGTGGAAGAGGTCCCGTCGCAACTCATCAGAGTCCCGTCCGGGGGCACGGCCGCAATGCCTTCGGCGGCGAGGTTGGCGGCGTGGCCGGAGGCCAGCTTGATGAGGGCGTCGCCGATCAGGCGGTTGAAGCTGACCGGGCACCCGGTCGTGCGGTCCACCGCCACGGCGATGATGTAGCCGGTCACGCCCGGATCAATATCCGAGGCGAGGAAGCTCGTGGTTTGATTGGCCGTCAAGCACACGGCGAGGTCGGCCTGACCGCAAGTCGAGCCGTCGATGAAGAAGACGTGGAGGACGACACCGAGCCTGTCTGAGGTGTTGGTGATGTTGATCCGGGTATTCTCCGCATTCGGGTTGGCCGCGCTCGAGGAGTAAAGATTGTAGACGAGCACCGAGCCCGGCCGCTGGTCATTGACGACGGGGTCGTCAGAGGGGAAGCGGATTCCAGGGTCAGCGGCCAGCCCCGCCGCGGCGGCCATCAGGATGATGGTGAGGGATAAACAACTGGAGGCAAAGTAGTGTGAGGTTCGCATTGCTTTAGTAATCCTTTGCAGCCGGTTACAGCTCTCGTTGGCACACTGCTGGGCAAGCAGACTCTACGGCATGATGAAGGTCTTGACCGCCTGAAGGCTTTCTCGCTGGGCGGGCGAGCAGGCAAACTTAATGACGAAGCGCGGCCGGGGGTTCAGAGTGCCGCCTGTTAGTCCCGCTGAGCGCCAGTGAGGTGTTCGACTCAGCGCAAGAGAATCCTACCAGCATTCAGGGTCAGAAAAGCATCCGACCAACCCCGTGATCCCTTTCTTGAAGTCTTCCCTGATTGTTGCCGGTGAGTGAGGAAATCGCTGTCTCACAGACCGCAGTCTATGCGAGAACGCGTGAGGTGTCAACAGTTTATTTTGGAAAGCGTTAAATCCGCGGGAGGGCTATTAGAGTTCAAGAAAAAGCATGTCCCGCGACCTGTCAGGTTGCGGATGGTTTCACTGAAAGACCTCATGAATTTCCACGGGCCCATTGCGCAAGCACCCGCAACCTGACAGATCGCGGGACAAGGCGCTGGTCAGCGATCAGTCTCAGCCAAGAGCAAAAGCAAGGATAAAGGCCAGGCGGGGCGTCCCAGCCTTCTCCTCGTCCGCGCCGCGGCTGCTGATCACCTTCAGCAGCTCGGCGGGAAAACCGGCATGGTGATGGTGGCCGTGGTAAAGGTGAGCGCATGGAGGTTATGCCCGCCGAAAGACTCACCCTTGGTGACGACCGCCCCCAGCAGCGGCGCCCCGCCGACCTCCCACAGCTTGAGCCACCCCGTGCGGCCCTGCGGGATCAGGACGTTGATGCGCGGCGTCGTGCGGAGCAGGGCGAGGAGTGGGGCCTCCAGGTGACACTTCAAGCTGAAACCGAAGCTGAAGGCGCTCTCCGTATCATCGTACAGGATGCCGAAGACCCTCCCGGCCCCCGTTCCGCCATTGATCAAGTCGCTCGCCGGCGAATAGACGATCAGGTTCGTCACGTGGTTGACCTGGCTTGGAATGCTGTCGGCCGCCAGCACCCGCGGGAGTGCATTGTACTGCGCGTCATCGAAGTTCAGCGTGGCCGTGTAGCCGTCCGCGTTAGTTGTCGGGCCGGCGCCCACGAGCGCCGCCGCCACTGCCCCGAGGTTAGCCGCATGCTGGCTCGCCTCCTTGAAGTAGGCGTCACCGACCAGGAAGTTGAATGGCGCCGGCAGCCCCGAAGTGCCGTCCACAGCGATGGCGATGATGTAGCCTTGGACGCCGGGATCGATATCCGAGGCCAAGAAGCTCGCCGTCTGGTTGGGCGTCAAGCAGAGCAGGTTGTCCGCGGGCGCGCAACTCGCGCCATCGACGAAGAAGAAGTGCACGAAGGCCCTCGCCGTCGGGCTCGTGTTGGTGATGTTGATGCGCGTGTTCTCGGTCGCCGGGTTGGACGCGTTGCTGATGTACTTGTTGTAAAAAAGTACGCTGCCTGCCTTCTGATCGCTGATGGCGCTGGTGGCCGGGATCGGGGTGCCGGGGTCCGCAGCCAGCGCGGCCACTGTCGTCCCGATCACCACCCCGAAGAGCATGGCGATGTGGGTCAGCCTGCCGGATAATAGCATCTCTCGTCGCCTCTGGAAGATGCTGCTTCTGCCTCGCTTGAGAAGCCGGATGGCGGGCTGACCTGACGCGGGACTGTCCCCGCAGACTCAGCCGCGAGAGCCACTCTAGCCTGGGTGCGGAGCGCTCCGGCCGGAGTGTCAGATTGCCCTGGCTTCAATGAGTAGGGTCCTGGAGATCGTAGGTGTGGGGAATTGGAGGGGCGCCGCCTCAGACGATCATCTCAGTCCAGCCCTGACAAGGCATTGCAGCGGGGCAATCGGTAAAAGATCCGAGGGCACGCCTCAGCGCACGCGAAGGAACACCCTCGGCCCGTCTCACTCACCGCGTGAGTGCTCAACTCACCCACGTGGCACTGAAGAAATAGAACTAATCACAGGGTTTTTCCAGAAAAAGCCAGGCTGAGTAATAAGGACCTGCCCCGGCGTGCGAATATGCTAAAATCAGGCGCGGAGGTAAGCTTATGGAGGAAGCATTTAAGCTGGACTTAACGGAAGAAGAAGCCACGCAGATGGATGCCGCAGTGGAGCAGATGCTTGAGGCCATGTGGCAAGCCAATGAGAAGATTGCCCGCCAACAGCAGGAGATTGAGCAACTGCAGGCAGAGACGCGTCACATCATTGCTCGAATGAAGGAGCGCCAACGTGTGGAAGCAACTGTTTGAGATCATGCGTCAGGTCTTCACGTTGACTGAGACGATCAGCCGTCAGCAATCAGCCTTGCATGAATTACAGCAGGAAGTACGTGATCTGTCGCGCACGGTCGATGAAGACATTCGCCGCTTGCAGCGCACGGTGGAACAGATCGCAGCAGAGCTGCGCCGGCTGCAAGAACATGAAGAATCCGAACGACGGATCCTGAAGCTCGAACTAGAAAACCACCTGCTGAAGATGGAACGCGGGCTGCCGCCAGCGAAACCCGGCCCGGAGGAGAAGCCTCCTGAATAAAGACAAAGACGCTGGCGACGTTTACTCTAGCCGCAATGGCCTCTCTTAGATTTCGAGCACCACCGGAATAATCATCGGCCGTCGCCCGGTCTCGCGCTGGATATAGCGCTTGAGGTCGAGGCGGATCTTCTCCTTGATCACCGCCCAGTCGACGCGCTCCTCGTGGCTCGCGTTCTGGATCGTCTCGCCCACGAGCACGCGCGCGCGCTGCAAGAAACCATTCCCATCATCGGCCACGGCGAGGCCGCGCTGGATGACTTCGGGAGTCGATTCCAATTCGCCGGAAGCCTTGTTGATCGCGACAATCGGCAGCACGATGCCGTCGTAGGCGAGGTGCTTGCGGTCGCGGAGGACGAGGTCGTCGATCCGGCCGTAGCCCGAATCGTCGATCAGCGTGCGGCCGACCGTGACCTTTTCGGCCACGCGGGCGCCCATCTCGTCGAGTTCGATCACGTCCCCGCTCTCGGCCAGGACGATGCGGTCGCGGGGCTGGCCCCATTTCCGCGCGGCCTCGGCGTGGCGGTAAAGCTGGCGCGTCTCGCCGTGAATCGGGATCAGGAACTGCGGCCGCACGGCGTCGAACATGATCTTGAGATCGCCCTGGCGGCCGTGCCCCGAGACGTGGATGCGCGCCGTGCCGGAGTCGATGACGTGCGCCCCGTGCTTGAAGAGGTGATTCATCATCCGCGAGATCGAGCGCTCGTTGCCCGGAATTTGTCGCGCCGAGAGGACGACCGTGTCATCCTCCATCACGCTTGCGTCGCGGTGATTATCGACGGCCATGCGGGCGAGCGCCGACATCGGCTCGCCTTGGCTGCCGGTGACCAAGAGGCAGACCTCCTCCGGCCGCAGCCGCTTGGCCTGCGACGGACTGACGAGCATGCCGTCGGGAATGTCGAGGTAGCCGAGCCGCTCGGCCGTCTCCACGTTGCGCACCATGCTGCGGCCGAGCAGCGCCACCGCGCGACCGTATTCGGCCGCCAGGTCGAGGACGATCTGCAGGCGATGGACGCTGGTCGCGAAACACGAGACGACGACCCGCCCTTCAGCTTCGCTGAAGATTTTCTCGAAAGCCGGGATGACCGACTTCTCGCTCCCGGTGCGCCCCTCGCGCTCGACGTTGGTCGAGTCGGCCAGCAGGGCGAGCACCCCGCGGTCGCCATAGGCGTTGAGCTCGCGCAAGTCAATCGCGTCGCCCTGCACCGGCGTCTCATCGACCTTGAAGTCGCCCGTGTGAATGATCACGCCGACCGGGGTCGTGATCGCGAGCGCCACGCAGTCGACCAGCGAGTGCGAGACGCGGATGAATTCGATCTCGAAAGGCCCGACGCTGAATTTCTCGCGCGGGCTGATCGTATGCATCTCGACCTGGTCGAGCAGGCCGAACTCCTGCAACTTGCTTTCGACCAGCCCGAAGGTGAAGCGCGTGGCGTAGAGCGGCACGTTCACCATCTGCAGGACGAAGGGGAGCGCCCCGACGTGGTCCTCGTGGGCATGCGTCAGCACGATCGCGGCCAATTCGTCGCGGTGCTCTTCGATGTAGGTCAGGTCCGGGATTGCGATGTCCACGCCGAGCAGGTCTTCGTCGGGAAACATCATCCCGCAATCCACGATGATCATCTGACCGTCGCAGCGGAACACCGTCATGTTCATCCCGAATTGTCCCAAACCGCCGAGCGGGGTAATTTCAAGTCTTCCTGTTGCCATGCTATTGATTATCACTTTCTCGTTTTGGCTACAGTATAGCGCAAAGCTGAGGCCAACGCCCAGAAGATCGCGGCCCCTTGTCCCGCGACCTGTTAGGTTGCGGCGGCGTGCACCATCAGCTCTTTAATAACCACCAGCCCTCTCAATGAAAGCTTCCGCAACCTAACAGGTCGCGGGACAGGGGGCCATTATTTTTAATCAAATGAGGTGTTGGAAGAGCCTCCGAGCTGTGGTAGACTCCGCCCCGACAGGTAGTGATGCAGTGGAATTAACAGCACAAGATCAGCGGTCGCGTCTACCTGTGAACAACCAGCTTTGCCCTACCCGATGAAAAGAAAGCTTTGCTCCTGCCCTGGTTAATTCCTTACGCCACGTACGAAACGCCGAGAAAGGATCGGTTGTGACGCCCTCTCACCTGAGAGGAGATGAGGCTGGCGGTCGGTTCATGGCCCCGTGAGGATTTCGTACCAACTCTAACAACGAAACTGATTCAAGAGCAGGTCGATGACTGCCGAGGTGGAGTGTCTCTTCGGCGAGGCTCGCTGCCCTTCAGGGGGAGGTGTGTCTCGGCGCGAGAGCATGCCGCGCGGCGCTCACCTGTGGACGGGCGTGGCTTGAGCCTCGGGCCGACGCCAACGATCACCCGCAAAACACGGAGTACCCCATGAAGCAATTTGGTGCCTTGCTGATCATTATCACTTTATCTGTTTTCTCCCTCGCCCCAGCCTTCGTCAGCGGCCAAGGTCAGAGCCCCATGCCCGCTGATAAATTCCGCCGGCACACACGGCCGGTCGCCAACCATTACGTCGTCGTCCTCAAGGGTCAAGCTGCCGGGCAACTCGGCGTCTACTCGAAAGCGCCTGAGATCGCCAACGAGTTGGCCCAAAGGTACAAGGGCCAGCTCAAGCACGTCTACCAGCATGCGCTGCACGGCTTTTCGATTCAGCTCGCCGAAGCCGACGCGATCGTCCTCAGCAAAGACTCGCGGGTCGAGTGGGTGGAAGAAGACGGCCAAGTCTTCGCCAACGACACCCAGAGCGCCACCTGGGACCTCGACCGCCTCGACCAGCGCAGCCTCCCGCTCAACGGCACTTACACTTACAACGCAACCGGGAGCGGAGTTCACGCCTACATCATCGACACGGGCATTCGTTTTTCACACCAAGATTTCGGCGGGCGTGCCATTCTCGGCTACGACGCGGTCGGCGATGGACAGAACGGCAGCGACTGCAACGGGCACGGCACTCACGTGGCGGGGACGGTCGGGAGCCGCACTTATGGCGTCGCCAAGAATGTCATCCTCCACTCGGTGCGCGTCCTCGACTGTAACGGCTCCGGCTACACTTCGACGGTCATCGCCGGGGTGGACTGGGTGACCAACAACCACCTCAGCCCGGCCGTGGCCAATATGAGCCTCGGCGGAGGCGCCTCCACGGCGCTCGATCAAGCGGTAGAGACGTCGATTGCTTCCGGCGTGACTTACGCGGTGGCGGCCGGCAACAGCAGTCAGAGCGCCTGCCTCAGCTCGCCGGCGCGCACGCCGAGCGCCATCACCGTCGGGGCCACCGATATTACAGACAGCGTGGCGTCATTCTCAAACATCGGCGCCTGCATTGACGTCTTCGCCCCCGGCGTCAACGTCCCTTCTACCTGGAACACGAGCGACACGGCCATCAAGACACTGAGCGGGACTTCGATGGCCTCCCCGCACGTGGCCGGCGTCGCGGCGCTTTACTTGGAGACCAACCGCACGGCCTCGCCGACGATGGTCGCTGCGGCCATCACGAGCAACGCGAGCGTCGGGCGGCTGAGCAATGTCGGCAGCGGCTCGCCGAACCTCCTGCTCTATTCGCTCCTGACCGGCAGCTCGCCGGTACCGACGCCGACACCCACGCCCACGCCGACCCCGGCCCCGATTGCGAATCCGGCGCCCGGCCCGACGCCCGGCGGCACGACACTGGACAGTGAAGAGTGGGCCTTTCTCAGCTTGATCAATAACTACCGCGCCCAAAACGGGGCGGGGCCGCTCCAGGTCTCGGCGGCGCTGGCCAATTCCTCCAAATGGATGAGCAACGATATGGCCGCGAAGAACTACTTCAGCCACACCGACAGCCTCGGGCGCGACCCGTTCGTCAGGATGTCAGCCTTCGGCTATACCTACTCGACCTGGAAGGGGGAGAATATCGCCGCCGGCAATTCGACCGCCCAAGCGTCGTTCGATCAATGGCGCACGGCCTGCGATCCGGACGAATCCGGTAACTGCACCTACGCGCACAACAAGAACATGCTCAACCCGAACTACAAGGTGATCGGCATCGGGCGGGCTTACAACGGCAGCGCAACCTACCGCTGGTACTGGACGACTGACTTCGGCGGCTATGTCGATCAGACGATCCAGCCCGGCAACCCGACTCCGACGCCGACCCCCACTCCGACTCCAACACCGACTCCAACACCGACCCCAACTCCAACCCCGACTCCAACGCCGACACCGAAGCCAACTCCAACCCCAACGCCGACGCCCACACCGACCCCAACTCCGACGCCGGGGCCGACACCCAATCCTGCCCCGTGCACCAACTGCATGAAATACACCGGCTCGCTCTCAGGGCTGGGGAGTGTGAGCTACCAGCCGAATGGCAACTTCTACTACAGCGCCGTCACGGGCTATCACAGCGGGTGGTTGCAGGGACCGGCGGGGGCGAATTTCGATTTATACCTGCTGAGGTACAACGGCTTCGGGTGGATGGTCGTGGCGAGTTCGGCCAACGCCGGCTCGAACGAGCAGATCACCTATTACGGCACTCCCGGCAACTATCTCTGGCAGGTCGTTGATCGAGGCGGGAGCGGCAGCTATCAATTCTGGCTCAAGCGCCCGTAGCCGGGAGCTGCAAATAGATCGGGCGACCCAATCACCTTTCAATGCCCGCTACGGCTACTGGCTGTGGCGGGCATTCTGCTCCTTCGTCACGACTCGGGTTGTGTTTTCAGGTCGCTGAGCGGGCCGCGATAATGTGGTCGGCGAGTTGCGCAATTTCGTGGATCGAGAGCGTCTCGGCGCGGCGTCGCGGCTCCAGCGCCGAGGCCGTGAGAGCGCGTAAAATCTGCTCCTCGCTCCTCAGCCCCAACCGCCCCCGCGCCGCCCGCAGATTATTGAGAATCGTCTTGCGCCTCTGGGCAAAGAGCGATTTGACGACTTCGAGGAAGAGCTCCTGGTCACGCACTGAGGCAGCAGGCTGTGAGCGCACGCGCAACCGCATGACGCTCGAGTAGACCTTGGGCGCGGGGCGGAAGGCCCCCGGCGGCACGTCGAATAACCGCTCGGCCTCGCAGAAGAATTGCACGAGCACCGAGAGGTAGCCGTACTCTTTACCGCCCGGGCGGGCCGTGATCCGCTCAACCACTTCGCGTTGGAGCATGACGGTCATTTCGCGGATGCACTCTCGCTGCTCGATCAAGCGCTGGAGGATCGGGGTCGAGATATAGTAAGGCAGGTTGGCCACGACCCTGGCTGATGTGGCCGGCGCGATCTGCCGGCAGAAATCAACCGTGAGGGCGTCGGCTTCGATCAGGCGGAGGTTATCGCGCCCGGCGAAACGCGCCGCCAGATGCGGGATCAGCTCGCGATCAAGCTCGATGGCGACCACCTGCGCCCCGCTTTCGACTAACAGGCCGGTGAGCGCCCCTTGCCCCGGCCCGATCTCGATGATCGTCTCACCCGCACGCGGCGACACCGCGTCGACGATGCGCTGCGTGTAGTGGTGATCCACCAGAAAGTTCTGCCCGAGGCTGCGCTTGGCCCGCATAAGCCGTAAGTTTAAAGTTTCACGCCGTGGGTTGACCAGTGATTGTCTGCCCCCTGAAATGTTTTTGATACCTGAGTCACCTATCTAGGGGAGCGCTTGGGGGGTAGAAGAAAAAAGTTGCAACGCGCCGGTTTGGTGATATAATCCCGGCCGCTTTACCGATTCCATCTTTACTTTGTGCTTGTGCCATCGCCCCGTACTCGGCTGAGCGCCGCTGCCATGCTTTGAGCGGCAACTTGATCAGCCATCAAGCTGTGCAACTGAGAACCTGGAAGGCTCGACGAGGCGGTAGCAGTTCCCGACTGCTTCCGCACTCTGGCCGTCGCCAAACGCGAACCTCATCGCTCCAGGATTTAAGACTGTAATCCGTCCTAGAGCCGCGACCAATCCGAAAAAGGCCAACCCTGCCGGCAGCAGGAAAAATCACAAATTGTAATACCCCATCATGAGAGGAGCAGACTATGCAACGTCTACGAGTGATTGCTCTAGTGTTGGTCCTGGCGACACTGCTGCTGGGGGGCCGTGCGTTTCCTCCCCAAAGATTGTTGGTGGTGGCCTCAACGGCCTCAGCCGCCACGCAGGACCCACCGTCAGACAGAGAATTGAGAAGGAAGCAACGCCGGCAGGAGCGCGAGCAAGAATTCTTGCGTGAGCACTCTGATTCATCCGGCCGCCTCCGGCCGGACCTCTGGCAGCAGGGGATCGCCGACTTCAAAAAGATGCGAATTGCGGCCGGCCTGCGCTTAAGCTCACGCGCTGAGGAGGCGGCGCCGGAAGGCCTCGGCGGCGTCATCGGGGTGCAATGGACGCAGATTGGTCCGGCGCCCTTGGCCATTGACGCAGAGAAGAATTTCCAGGGCGCCGGCCCGGACTCGGGGCAAGTCGTCGACATTGCGATTGACCCGCGGAATTCAACCGACCGCGTGATCTACATTGCCACGAACGACGGCGGGATTTGGAGGTCCACCGACGGCGGCGCCAACTGGCAACCGAAGACGGACTTCTTGAACTCGCTCTCCTTCGGCGCCGTGGCGCTCGACCCCGGGAACCCGTCGATCGTTTATGCCGGCACGGGCAATCTCTTCAACAACGGGTTCTTCAAAGGCATCGGCATCTACAAGTCGATTGACGCTGGCGACACCTGGTCGCTGGTCGGCGCCGCCTTGAACGGCCAGGGGATCAACCGGATCGTGCTCCCAGCTTCAAACACGTTGCTGGTGGCGACTGGCAGCGGCCTCTTCCGTTCGATTGACGGGGGCGTGAGCTTCGGTAACAACTCGCCCTCCTTCAACAATGGGCTCCCGGTCCTAGGGGGTTTCATCTCAGACCTCCATCTGGACACCGCTTCCCCCTCGACGACTGTGCTCGCGGCGGTCTACGGGACAGGGATCTTCAGGTCCACCGACGCCGGTGTGAACTTTACGAACCTTTTTACTTCTACCAATGGCGCACCCACGGCCAACGTGGGCTACATTGCCTTCGCGCAATCAACTCAGCCGAACAACCAGACGCTCTATGCGAGCGTGCAGGACACCAGGCAACAGACGACGCCGCCCCGGCCCTCCCCGTTCCCCTTCAATGGGCTCTTCAAATCCACTGATGGCGGTGGAACCTGGAATCGCCTGGCTGGCGCCGACAGCTCCGGCAACGGGTGCCAGTGTGGCTACGACCAGACGGTCGGCGTCGATCCCCGGGATGCGAATCGCGTCTACCTCGGCTTCCAGGAACTGTATCGCTCAACTGACGGCGGCGGGAGCTTCAGCAACGTCACCGCCAACCAGGTTCACTTCGACCATCACGCCCTGGTCTTCAGTCCCAGCACGCACGTCACCGGGTCGGCGCCGACACGCTTCTACGTCGGCACGGACGGGGGCATCGCCCAGGCTGATACGAGTGTCGGCGGCGGCATCACGTGGACGAACATCAACGGCGCGATTGCGACGAATCTGTTTCGCGGGATCGACCTTGGCCGGGGCAGCAGCACCAACAACGGCTTCACCTATGGCGGGACCCAGGACACTGGAACGGTCGAGCACCGGCCCAGCGATCCGCTCTTCCCCGGCACGACCTGGCGGCTGGGAGTTGATGGTGATGGTGGACCGGTGGCGGTCGATCCCTGCGATCCCATGCACGCGCTCGGCAACGACGATGGCGGCATCATCCAGACCACCAACGGCGGGGCCAACTGGGGAGGGGCCGGAGGTTTCCCCAAAAACTCCAGCGTCGGCGTGCTCGCCTTCGATCCGAATTGCACCAACGCCTACGCTGCGGTCTTCACCCCCGTGCCCGGCATGCCACCCACCACCACCTTCCAGCTTTTTCAGAGCACCGATAATGGGGCGAACTTCTCGGCGATGCACACCTTCACCGCAGGTGTCAGCGCTCTCGGCACCGTGAGGATCGACTCGAATGTTTTGTGGGTGGGTCTCTCTGACGGGACCTTGCAGCGCACGGCCAATGCGCTGGCAGGCAGCTCATCGACGTGGACACCGATGACGATCACCGGGGCTCCCGGCGGCCAAGGCGTCAGCGCGGTCGCCATCGACCCGACCAATACGAGTCAGGCCGTGGTCGTCTACCCGGGGTTCTGTAGCGGTGGGTGCGCGGCCGGCAATCGCACCCGGCACGTCTTTCGGACGACTGACAACGGGGCGACGTGGACCGACATCAGCGGGACCGATGGCGGCGCCGAGAACTTGCCGGACTTGCCACTCCACGATGTGGTCATTGACCCCGGCACCACACCGCATACGATCATGGTGGCGAGCGACGCTGGCGTCATGCGGTCGGCCAACCTCGGGGCGACGTGGCAGGTCCTCGGCCTGGGGCTGCCGACCGTGGACTGCACCTCGCTGGCGCTCGACGCCAACGCCACCCCATCGCTGCTGCGGGTCGGGACCTACGGCCGGAGCGTGTTTGAACTCACGGCGGCCACGGTGCCGTTGCTGGCGGTGAATGCCGACCCGGCCTTCGGCAACCAATGCGTGGGACAAAGCGTGACGCACATCGTCCAACTCTTCAATGTGGGAGCGACTGATCTGCACCTCGTCAGCTTCTTCCGCCTCTCCGGGAGCGCGGACTTCCAGCTCATCTCCGGGCCGTCCACGCCGGTCACGATCAGGCCCGGCGAGGAACTCGACTTCACCGTTCAGTTCCTCCCCACCAGCGCCGGCAACAAGACCGCGATCTTCCAACTCGACAGCGACGATCCTTTTCAGCCGGCGCGGCAACTGAGGGTCAGCGGCACGGGCGTGACCGCGCAGATCGCGACGGTGATCGCGGACGGGGGCAATTTCGGGAACGTCTGCGTCGGCTCGTTCAAGGATCTGGCGCTCACGATCGCTAACAGCGGCGGGTGCGATCTCTCCGTGTTGGGCATTTCCTCCACATCGGGGGAATTCCAGACGGCCAGTGTCATGTCCTTCCCGCTGACGATTCACGCCGGCGACTCGCTCCAGGTGCCGATTCGGTTCCAGCCGTCGAGTGTCGGCCCCAAGAATGCCAAAATCAGGGTGATCAGCGCCGGCCTGCCTCTCCAGGAGGTAGACGTCTCCGGCAATGCGCCAGCCTCGAAGCTCGCGACCGTGATCGCGGATGCGGGTGACTTCGGTAAAGTCTGCGTCGGCTCCTTCAAAGATCTGAATCTCACGCTCAGCAACAGCGGCGGGTGCGATCTCTCGGTCAGTAACATCACCTCATCAAATCCCGAATTCCAGACGGCCAGTGTCATGTCCTTCCCGCTGACGATTCACCCGGGCGATTCATTGCAGGTGCCGATCCGGTTCCAGCCCTCGAGTTTCGGCCCCAACAAGATGGCTGACATCCAGATCACCAGCAACGATCCGGCTTCGCCGAAGCTCGTCAAGGTGACCGGCACCGCGCCCTCGGCCACGATCGTCGTTCCGGCCATGCTCGATTTCGGCAAAGCCTGTCCGGGTGCGACCAGCAACCGGGTGCTGACCATCGGCAACAGCGGCGAATGCGAGCTGATCGTCAAGAGCATCACTTCGAGTTCGCCGGAATTCAAAGTCGTCGGCATCGTGCCGTTCCCGCTGGTGATTCCGCCGGGCAGCACGCGCGATGTGATGATCCAGTTTATGCCCTCAAGCTTCGGCCCGAAGATGGCGACGCTCACGATCATGAGCAACGACCTGAGCAATCCGAATGCGATGGTCACGGTCAAAGGCACCGCGCCGCCGCCAGTGATTCAGGTCGTGCCCGATCCGCTTGATTTCGGCAAAGTCTGTCTCGGCACGTTCAAGGACTTGCCGCTCACGATCAAGAACACCGGGGAGTGCAATTTGACGGTCACCGGCATCACTTCCAGCTTGCCTGAGTTCACGCTTGTCGGGGTGACCTTCCCGATCGTGATTCCGCCCGGCGGTATGCGTGATGTGACGATCCGGTTTGCGCCGACGAGTACTGGCCTGAAGACTGGCACGCTCACCATCACCAGCGACGACCCGGCCACGCCGAGCAAGCTAGTGACCGTGACCGGGATCGGGCCGGTGAGCGCCATTCAGATCAGCGGGCCCACCGACTTTGGGTCGGTCCCGATCGGCTCCTCCAAGCTGCTCGCGCTGACGATCAGCAACACCGAGAACTGCGACCTCGTGATTACCGAGATCAGTTGCGAATCCTCGGCCGAATTCGTCTTCGTCGGCTTCAGGATCTTCCCGATCGTCATTCCCGCGGGCACCTCATATCAACTGCTGGTTCAGTTCCGCCCGCAGAATCGGGGGCCCAGGATGGTCACCATCACGGTCAAGGGCCACGACCCGGCTACGCCGGGTGTCATGCTGGAGGCGTCGATCAAGATGACAGGGGTAGGCAGGTGAGGGCGTGAGGGTCTGCGCCTCGTGGCCCGCCCGAATCCAAGCCACGAGGCGCCGCAACAGGGAGAGACAAGAGAGGCGGGCCAGCCCTCCAGGCTTTTACCCTGTCCCTCCTGCCCCTCCCTGTTAAGCCACGTGTCAGTCGCCCGACCGTGAGGGCGGGCGGCCTCGCACACTCCAGCCCTCCTCACGGTCGGGCGACTGACACGCACCCTCAATTGGGTAGCCGGTCACTTCCCAATCCTCCCCACGGCGCACGAACTCCACCTCGCGCAGTGCGAGCGCCTCGCTCAGCCGCGCGCAGCCCAGCCCGCCGATGGCCGACACGGCCGCGCGCCCGCCGATGATCTTCGGCGCGAGGTAGAAGGTGACCTTATCCACGAGCCGCTGCTCGACCATCGCGCCCGAGACTTCAGCCCCGCCCTCGACGATCAGGCTCGTCAGCCCGCGCTGCCCGAGCGCCTCCAGCACGCTCGTCAGGTTGAGCCGCCCGGCACTTGCCTCAACTCGCACGACCTCGGCCCCGGCCTCTTCCAATGCCTGCTGCCTCATCGCCACCTCATCGAAGGGTGATGTATCCCCGGCGGTCGAGACACCTGCCGCAGGGGGACTGAAGTGCCCGCCCCCGAGGCCGCCTTGCGGCTCGGCCGCGAAGACGATGAGCGGCAACTCCCGCGCCGTCCGGACGAGTTGTGATGAAGGGGGCAGGCGTAGCCCGGCATCAAGGATGACGCGGACGAGAGGGCGGCGGCGAAGTTGCTGCGTGCGGTCAGAGAGCAGCGGGTCATCCGCCAGCACCGTGCCGATGCCCACCATGATCGCGTCGTGCTCGTGCCGCAGCACCTGCGACGCGGCACGCGCCTCCTCCCCGGTGATCCACTTGGCCTCCCCCGTGCGAGTCGCGATGCGCCCGTCGAGCGAAGCGGCGACCTTCAAGTGCACGAACGGCCGCCCGGTGGTCACGAACTTGGCATACTTCTCATTGAGCCGTTGCGCCTCGCGCTCCAGCATCCCGACCGCGACCTCGATCCCGGCCTCGCGCAACAGGGCAAAGCCGCGCCCGTTGACCTTCGGGTTCGGGTCCACCATCGAAGCCACGACCCGTTTCACCTGAGCCGCGACGAGCGCCTGGACGCAAGGCGGTGTGCGCTTCCCTGCCCCCTGGTGAGCGCACGGCTCCAAGTTGACATAGACCGTCGCGCCTCGCGCCCGCGGCCCGGCTTCCTCCAACGCCCACACCTCGGCGTGTTTGAGATCGGCGTAGCGATGATAGCCGCGCCCGATCACTTCGCCGTCCTTAACCACCACCGAGCCGACGAGCGGATTCGGACTGACGAGCGCCGCCCCTTGAGCCGCGAGTTGGAGGGTGAGTTGCAGGTAGTCGAGGTCAGTCATAGCAGGCAGTAAGCAGTAAGCAGTAGGCAGCAGGCAGCAAAGAACTCTTCACTGCTTACTGCCTACTGCTTACTGCCTACTGCTATTCAAAGAGTCCGTCCACGTACGTCTGCGGATCGAAGACGACCAGGTCGTCCGCCTTCTCGCCGATGCCGCAGTAGCGGATGGGCAGGTTGAGTTCCTTGGCGATGGCCACGGCGATGCCGCCCTTCGCCGTGCCGTCGAGTTTGGTGAGCACCAGGCCGGTGACGTCCGCCGCCTTCAGAAACTCGCGCGCCTGGCTGAGCCCGTTCTGCCCGGTGACGGCATCGACCACGAGGAGCGTCTCGTGCGGGGCGCCCGGCACTTCGCGCGAGGCGACACGCTTCATCTTCTCCAGCTCGGCCATCAGGTGCGCCTTGTTGTGGAGCCGGCCCGCCGTGTCAACGATCAGGACGTCGGCGTTGCGCGCCCTGGCGGCCTTGAGCGAATCGAAGAGCACTGCCGCCGGATCCGTGCCCTGCCGCTGCTGAATCAATGGGACGCCGGCGCGCTCGGCCCAGATGGCGAGTTGGTCCGAAGCCGCGGCGCGGAAGGTGTCGGCCGCGCAGATGAGCACTTCGTTGCCTTCGGCCTTGATCCGCTGGGCGAGCTTGCCGATGGTCGTCGTCTTGCCGGTGCCGTTGACGCCGACCACCAGCATAACGTACGGCCGCACGTCTTCAGCCACCGCCGTCTCCGAGGCCACGCCCCGCGCGTGCTCGGCCTTCTCCAGAATGTCGATGAGGTGCTGCTTGATGACGCGCTTCAGCTCATCGACGTTTTTGAGGGACTGGCGGTTGACCTGGCGGCGGACGTCTTCGATGATCTCCATCGTCGTCTGGACGCCGATGTCGGCGCCGATGAGCGCCTCTTCCAGTTCGTCGAGCGTGGAGGCGTCAATCTCTTTCTGGCCCTTGACCACGTCCTCGATACGCGTGACCAGATTCTCGCGCGTCGCCGCCACGGCGCGGCGGAAGCGCCGCATGAAGTTCTCCTCTTCGACCGCTTCAGTGGTCGGGGCGGGCGGCGTGATGGAAGGAGCGACCGCCGAAGAGCTAACGTGGCTCACGTTTGTTGGCTCCGGCGCCACGGGCTTGGCCTCCGGTGCGGGCGGCTGAGCCTCGACAGGCTCCGCCGGTGTTTCAATCGGTGTGTTCAGCCCGAGCGAGATGAAATCGCTCCCACTCTGACGTTTCCAAAAAAGGCCCATAACTGATGAGTGATGAGTGATGAGTGATGAGTGATGAGTAAAAAACATTCGCTACTCATCACTCATCACTCATCACTCATCACTTTCCTTTCATTCAATCACCTACAGCGAGAGCCTCCCGCCGAGGCACTTCAACCTTCGCCTGATCCTTGGGGAAGCGCCACATCAAGGCGGCCGAGATCATGGGCAAGACGGAGATGGCGAGCAAAGCCCGCGTAAACCCGATCCGCTCACTCAGCGCTCCGGTGATCGGCGCCAGCAACGCCCCCGCCCCCCAGGCAAAGCCCATCATCAAGGCTGATACGGTGCTCGCCCCGCCGGGCACCAGCCGCTGCGCCATGACCACGTTGATCGGCAGCGCCACATTCAAGCAGGTGCCGCCGAGCGCGAGCCAGATGTAACTCACCAGCCCGTGCGTGGAGAAGGCGATCAGGAGCAGCGGCCCCGAGCTCAAGAGCGAGAGCATGCTCACACGCCGCGCCCCCCAGCGGTCGGCCATCGTCCCGCCAAAAAACCCGCCGACGCCGCCGAAGAAGATGAACCCCGAGAGCACCCACCCGATCTGGGTCAGGGGCAGCCCGAGGCGCGCGAGCGAAAAAGGCAAGTACGTCTGCACGCTCACGTGCACCGCCGAGCGCAGCACGACCGCCAGATAGAGCAGCGTCAACGGCGCCCACGCCGCGCGCAGAGCCCGCCCCAGCGGCAGCCCGTCAGTCGCCTGGCGCCGATTCTCGAGCGGCGGGCAATAGCGCAGCAACAGCACCCAGATCGCCACGCCGAAGATCATCGTGTAGTAGCTGTGCTCCAAGCCGTACCACGCGACCACCGTGGTGATCAGAACGGGGCCGACCGCGACGCCGACCGTTCCGGACGAAGAGAAGATCGACATCATCGTCGCCCGCCGAGACGTGCTCGCCCGCGAGACCATCGCCGCGCTCTGCGGGTGGAACGAGCCGATGCCGATGCCGCCCAAGATCACGCACGCGAGCAGCGCCGGCAGGCTGTCCGCCAAGCCGATGCAAGAGATGAAGACGGCGGCCACCAGCGGCCCGAAGACCGACATCGAGCGCTTCAAGTACCGGTCCGAGATCATCCCGTAGACCGGCTGCATCAGCGATGAAGTGATCATCATCGTCGGGATCAGCCACCCCGCCTGCGCCGGCCTCAGATGCAGCTTCATCGCCAGCATCGGGAGCAGCGGCAAGAGAAAGCTCGAATAAGAATCGAGCACCAAATGCGCGGCCGAGAGCAGCGCCACGGTCAATTTGTTCTGCCGTTCAATCATAAAAAGCGGCCCGTTGTCAGTGGTCAGTTGTTGATGACTTGATGCCACGGACAACTGACCACTGACGACCTTGGCATTACCCAAATTTTTGCACGACCGCAGAGTGAGGCTCCGTGGAGAACAGCATGGGCCTGGATTATGCCACCAAATCCAGGCTCACCTTCCGTCCAGCGCGGGCTTCCAAGGTAATCAGCATTTCCAGGCTAAATTTCTGCCATTGTCCGCGCATCAGGTCAGCCACTCTCGATGGTGTGATCCCTAGCCGCTCTGCCACCTCCAGCGGCGTCAGACCACTACTTTCGATGTAGGCCCGCAAATCGTGCAGCAAGTCTGCGCGCATTTTGAGAATGGCAGCTTCGGCTGGATCGAATCCCAGGTCGGCAAAAATGTTGCCGCTCGATTCAATGATCGGCTCGCTCATCTTTCAACTCCAATTTGTTTGTAACGCCGCCGCGCCAGTTCAAGATCCTCACGTCGTGTTTTCCGGGTTTTCTTCTGGAACGCGTGCAGCACATAGACCGTGTCGGCGAACTTGGCAACATACAGGACACGCCACTCGCCCAGGACATGAATGCGGATTTCCCGTACGCCCGTACCCACCGTGTTCATCGGCTTCCAGTCAGAAGGCTCTAGACCACGCTGTACCGCCGCTAACTCAAAACCGGCTTGCCGCCTCGCTTCGGCGGGGAAGTTGCGTAAATCATCAAGACTGGAACCGATGAATTTCAATCCCTTCATGGGGCAGCTTATCCGGGTGCCGTGATAAATTATCACGGCACGGTGGCCAAGAGAAGATGCGCCTGAGGAGAAGTCGCAATCACAGGCTTACATTTCGCGCACAAATTTGGGTCATGACAAGCTGCCTACTGACAACTTTCAATGAATCGCGCAAAGATCGCCTGCGAGAGGCGGTCGCGCTCCCAGCCCATCTCCGGGTGCCACTGGACGCCGAGCACGAACCGGTCCGGCCGCGGATCGACAATCGCCTCGATCACGCCGTCCTTCGCCCAGGCAATCGCGCGGAGGTCGCGGCCCACCTCCTTGATCGCCTGATGATGGCTGCTGTTGACCCGCGCCACGTCACCGCCCGCCAGTTGCGCGAGCACCGAATCAGGTTCGATCCGGATCTGATGAGACGGCCTGGTATAGGGCACGCCTTGATCATGCTTGAGCGCGTCAGGCACCTGGGCGATGATGTCTTGGATCAGCGAGCCGCCCCGCGAGACATTCAGCGACTGCGCCCCGAAGCAGATGCCGAGCACCGGCATCCGCCGCTTCTCAGCGATGGCCAACAGCATGAGGTCCGTCTTGTCCCGCTCAGTCACCACCGAACCCAATTGCTGATGCGGCTCCTCGCCGTAGCGCACCGGGTCCACGTCGCTGTTACTCCCCGAAAGCACCAGCCCGTTCAGTTTCTCGGTCACCGTCGAGAGATACTCCCGGTCCGGGATGAGGGGGATGTAAATGGGCGCCCCACCCGCGGCGGCAATCGCATCGGCGTAGTAGCGCCTCAGGTAGAAAGTGTTCTCAGCCACATTCAGCCGCGTGGTAATCCCGATCAGCGGGCGACCCGGAAGTGAAGTGGAGGTGACGACTGTCGGCGGCAATGCGAGCGGCTCCTTCGATCAGCAAATTTGGGTTGGCCGGCAAATGAAAAGTGTAAGCGGAGAGGCGAAGGTTGTCAAAGACAGCCCTGGCTCAGGCTGTAGTCCAAGAGCTATATGAGCGGCACACCAAGATCTGGATCAGTACCGCGAGCGGTAGCGAGCGTGGCCTTCGCTCGCTACCGCTCGCGGTACTGATCCGGCGCTTCCCCCCCCCCACATCTTGGTGTGCCAGACATATAGAGGTTCCAAGCCTGAATTAAACGCCTCACTCCCTCAGGGTCAAAAAAATATTTTCGTGACCTGACCGATTTTCCCACCTGTTTTGCGACTTATATGAGTGAGGGCAAAAGTTTGGAGTACCGGAGGCGGGTTTTGGCGGCAGCGAAAAACCCGCCTCCGGTACTCCAAACTCTCAAATTCAAGTGACCAAGTACATCAGTCTTTCCCTTGAGCCTGTTCTTTCCTGGAACTGTTGATTTCAGCAGCCCCGGCGTGGATGTTTTCGCCAATGCTCGTCACCACGCCCCTGATCGATCCGGCCGCCCGGATCAGGAGGTTCCCCAGATGTCACACGCCCTTCGCGCGCCGCTGGCCATCATGCTCTCTGTGTGGCTGAGTTCTTCCCCGACGCTCTCCTTGCCCCCGGTGAGAGTGGCCGTGCCCACTCCCGCGCCCGGCGCGAGAGCCCCGCAACCGATCACCCACCCGCACAAGGCGGGCGAGCTGATCGTCAAGTTCCGCCCGGAGGCGCCCGCCTGGCAGAAAGATCAGGTCAGCGAGACCTTCGGCAAGGGGAATAATGCGCGCCAAGAGTTGCGCGGCAAGGGCGGCGCGATCAAGCTCAAGCTCAAGGACAATCTCGATCTGGCCACTACCATCTTCAACCTCCAGCAGCTCAAGGCGATTGTTGAGTGGGCCGAGCCGAACTTCATCGTCAAAAGGACGGCCCTCGCCGCGCCAACGCCCCCAACTCCCAATGACCCGCAGTTCCCGGCTCAATGGGCCTTGGCCAATACCGGGCAGCAGGGCGGGGTGCTGGGCTCCGACATTGGCGCCGCCGGGGGTTGGGAGAAGACCACCGGCTCCCGCCAGACCGTCATCGCCGTGATCGACACCGGGGTGGATGTCACGCACCCTGACCTCGCGCACAACCTCTGGATCAATCAGGCGGAAGCCAATGGCCAGAAGAATCAGGACGATGACCAGGACGGCTACGTCGATGACATCTCGGGCTGGAACTTCGTCGCCGATAACAACGACGTGCGGGATGACCACGGCCACGGCACCCAGATGGCCGGGATCATTGCCGCCGAAGGTAACAATGCCGCCGGCATCACCGGGGTGATGTGGCAGGCGAGCCTGATGCCGCTCAAGGCGCTCGATGCGACCGGCAGCGGGACGATCACCGACGTGGTCGAGGCCATGGACTTCGCCATCGAGCACGGGGCCGGGGTGATCAACTGTAGTTTCGGGACAGATGGCTTCTCACAGGCCTGGCTGGAGGCGATCAATCGGGCAGCCGGGGCCGGCGCTCTGATCGTGACCGCGGCTGGCAATAGCTCGCAGGACCTCGCCCAGACACCTTACTACCCGGCCAGCTATGGGGCGAGTAACGTGATCGCCGTCGCCGCCACCACCAACGGCGACCTGCTGGCCAACTTCTCCAATTGGGGCGCCACGGCCGTGCAGGTCGCCGCTCCCGGCATCGACA
>Ga0207646_10000374_pt1 | contig 59858 bp, 102 predicted proteins | sample KBSK5502metaG_FD_184343 | JGI IMG/M metagenome (GOLD analysis project Ga0207646, IMG submission 184343) | Corn, switchgrass and miscanthus rhizosphere microbial communities from Kellogg Biological Station, Michigan, USA - KBS K5-50-2 metaG... | ecosystem: Host-associated > Plants > Roots >... | reverse complement strand
CTCGCTCGATTTTGCGCGTGGCGATTTTGAAAGCCCTAATCCGCTGAAGCGAGGGCTAGCAATTTAGTAGGATCACTCTGTGTGACGTGACGCTCTGTCACAGCGTGGCGATCTTGCTCGCCGCCTCACCAAGATCACCCGCCGCTGATCACGGCGGGCAGGAAGGCCTGGGTCTCCCGGCTCGGGCCTTCCGCAATCCCGGGAGAGCTGAATGGAAGTCATCACGCTGTTCAGGTGCATCGACTGCGGCATCGAGGGCGAGCAGTCATCGCGCGGGCGCAAGCGACTCCGCTGCGCCCCGTGCCGCAAGTTGGTGCCGGATCGTCGAACCTACGCCGAGCGCAAGGTCCGTCGCTCGGCCGGAACCTGCGATGCGTGCGGCGGGGAGTACAGGCGGCAGCATCGAGACCAACGCTGGTGCTCGATGGCGTGCGCCAACAAGGGCAAGCGAGTTGCTCCCGCCCAAGGCCTGTCGCCCGAGGCTCGCGAGCGTCAACGGCTGTACTGGCAGGAGAAAAACCGTCGCCGCCGTGCTGCGAAGCGCGGTGGCGCGTCGGAGCCGTACACGCTGGCAGAGATAGCACTCCGCGATGACTTCAACTGCGGACTCTGCGGCAAGTCGGTCCCGATGGCCGTGAAGGTGCCGGAGGCGTTGGCGCCGACGATCGATCACATCATCCCCGTCTCGAAGGGTGGCGACGATACGCGGGCGAACGTGCAGCTTGCTCACTTCGTCTGCAACAGCCGGAAGGGTGCGCGCGAACTGGCCGCATAGCTGACAGGGGGCGATGGCCGTGGCGACAGAGGATTTGGTCCGTGCCGAGCTGCAACAGCTCCACGCCGAGGATTCTTCGCCTGGCATGGCGGCGGTCGCCCTCGACCTTGCGCGTGCGCTCGATGGTTCGGATGCCCCTACCGCGAAGGCGGTCGTAGCCCGCGAACTCCGCTCGATCATGAGCGACCTCCGCAAGCTCGCGCCCATCGGCGAGGAGGGGGACGCTCTCGATGAGCTCACTCGTAAGCGTGAGGCCCGCCGCCGCGGAGCCTGAACTGCACGGCGTGCAGACGCCGCGGCTCTTCACCGCCCCGTCTGGTTTCCTTTCGTCGTCGGGCCAAGAGGCTGTCGAGCTTGCGGCGTTGGCCGGGCTGGAGCTGGACCCGTGGCAGCAGCACATCCTCGACGTCGGCCTGCGGGAGCGCCCCGACGGGAACTGGACCGCCTTCGAGGTCGCCGTGAACGTCCCTCGCCAGAACGGCAAGGGCGGCGTCATCGAGGCCCGGGAGCTGGCGGGCTTGTTCCTGTTGGGCGAGAAGCTGATTCTGCACAGCGCCCACGAGTTCAAAACCAGCATCGTTGCGTTCCGTCGTATTGAGCAGCTCGTCATGGGTTGCCCTGACCTGCGGAAACGTGTGCTGCGGGTGCGGAAGACGACGGGCGAGGAAGCGATCGAGCTGGTCACCGGGCAGGTGCTGCGGTTCCTGGCCCGCTCGGGCGGCTCGGGCCGTGGCTTCACCGGTGACTGCAACATCCTCGACGAGGCGATGATCCTCGGCGATGACGCGATGGGCGCGCTGATGCCGACCATGGCCGCAGTCGCCAACCCGCAGATCTGGTACCTCGGTTCGGCCGGGATCGGCTCCCCGTCGGTGCAGCTCGGGCGCCTCAGGCGACGCGCTGAGGCCGCGGTGGAGGCCGGTGAGTCCGACCCAAGCCTCGCGTACTTCGAGTGGTCGGTGGACGGGCACCAGGACGAGTGCGGGCCCGGATGCGCGGAGCACGATGACGCGGATGATCCGGTCGCGTGGGCGAAGGCGAACCCGGCGCTCGGCATACGGATTTCGACCCAGCATGTGCGCAACGAGCGGGCGTCGCTCGGCTCGGGCGGCATCTTCGAGCGCGAGCGGCTCGGTGTCGGCGTCTATCCGTCGGATACGGCGGACACGTGGCAGGTCATCGGCGAGGACGCGTGGCGGGCGCTGGCGGCCGCGGAGTCGCAGCCTGGCGAGCCGGTGGTGTTCTCCATCGATATGACCCCGGAACGCTCCCATGCGGCGATCGCGGTGGCGGGCGGCTGGCGGGGCGGCACGCACGTCGAGGTGGTCGACCACCGGCCGGGTACGGGCTGGATCCTGGAGCGCGCCCAGCAGCTGCACGCGAAGTGGAAGCCGCGGGCGTGGGTGGTGGACGCGGGCGGGCCGGCCGGGTCCCTGATCGGGGATCTGGAGGACGCGCTGGGTGTCGAGGTGGTGCAGCCGAAGGCCCGTGAAGTCGCGGCCGCCTGCGGTCAGTTCTATGACGCGGTGACCGAGCAGACCGTCTCGCACCTGGATCAGGCGCCTCTGGCGTCGGCATTGGCGGGTGCGCAGAAGCGGCCGCTGGGTGATGCGTGGGCGTGGGCCCGTCGGATCGTGAGCGTGGATATCAGCCCGCTCGTGGCGGTGACGCTGGCGAAGTGGGGCCTGGGGGTCGACGTCGAAGAGCAGGCCGACCCGTTGGACAACATTTGGTGAGGGGCTGAGGGATGCGTCGCTGGCGGGCGTTGAGGGTGCGCCTGGCGGGCGCGGCAGGCTTGGCCGTGGGGGCCCTGTGGCGGTGGCTCCCCGGCCTTGCCGGCCTTGGCCTGGTGTCGTATGGGGCGTGGCTGGCGTGGCCGCCCGCCGGTTTTCTGGTAGCGGGTGTGCTGGTGCTGGCGGATCAGGTCGCTGACCGGATGTCCGGTGGAGGGGGGCCGCAGTGAGCTTCCTTCTGGGGCGGCGAGAGGTGAGGGTGTCGCCGTTTGCGGAGCCGCCGATCCCGCCGAACTCGGCTACGGGTATGGGCGGGTTCGCGCGGGTGGATTTGTCGAGGACTGAGGCGTCGCTGCAGAAAGTGGCCGTGTATGCCTGCGTGAACCTGGTGGCGACGGTCGCGGAGACGATGCCGCTGGACTACTACCCGCGGCCGCGTGAGACGCAGTCGCCGCCGTCCTGGCTGGCGGATCTGGGCGGGGATGGATTCGGCCTGCCCGACTGGCTGTATCAGTTCGTGTATGCGGCGATGCTGCGCGGCAATGTGGTGGGTGCGATCGGCCAGCGGAACAGGACGCGCGGCACGCCGACGTTGATCCAGTTGCAGCACCCGGACCTGGTGGGCGTCTGGCTGGACCAGGACGGCAAACCGGAGTGGCGGTTCAACGGCGAGAAGGTCGCGACCGGCGACGTGTGGCACAAGCGGGTGCATCCGACGCCTGGCCGGCTGCTGGGACTTTCTCCGATCGCCGTGCATGCATTGACGATCGGCACGGGCATTTCGGCGCTGCAGTTCGGTGCGCAGTGGTTCCAGGAGGGCGCGCATCCCTCGGCGATCCTGTCGACGGACCAGAACCTGAAGCCCGAGCAGGCGATGACCGCCAAGGAGCGGTTCATGGCCGCCGTTCACGGCCGCAGGGAGCCCGCGGTGCTCGGCAACGGCTGGAAGTACCAGTCGATTCAGATCGCGCCGAACGAGTCGCAGTTCCTGGAGACGAACAACTACACGGCGGCGGAGTGCTGCCGCATCTTCGGCCCGGGCTTCGCGGAGATCTTCGGGTACGAGACGGGCGGCTCGCTCACCTACTCGAACATTGAGCAGCGCTCACTGGACTTGCTCACCTACGCCGTCGATCCGTGGCTGGTGCGCATCGAGCGGGCCCTGTCGGAGCTGCTGCCGCGTCCGCAGGCGGTGAAGTTCAACCGGGCGGCGCTGGTCCGCACGGACCTGCTGACCCGCTTCAAGGCGCACGCGATCGCCCTGCAGAACCAGTTCGAGGTCGTCAACGAAGTTCGCGAGCTGGAGGACATGGCGCCCGTCGAGTGGGGCGACAAGCCCACCGCGCCGCCCCCGAGTCCCGCAGCCGTCAGCCCGCTAGGAGGTCACTGATGAGCGAGAAGAGCGAGCGCGCCTCCGTCACGGGAATCGTGCGGCGCGCCTATCCGGTCCAGCTCGAAGCCCGCGCCAAGGAAGGCGTATCGGGCGTCTCTACGATCACCGGCTATGCGTCGGTGGTCGAAGAGCCCTACGAGATGTGGGACTTCCTCGGCTCCTACGCCGAGGTCGTCCGTGCGGGGTCCTTCACTAAGACGCTGTCGGAGACTCCGCAGGTGCAGCTTCTACTGAACCATGGCGGTCTGGCGATGGCGTACACAAAGGCCGGGTCCCTGCGCCTGTCGGAGGATTCAACCGGTCTGCACATGGAGGCCGATGTCACCGCGACGCGTAACGACGTCTCGGACATGCTGGCCGCCCTCGCGGACGGCAGCGTCGATGAGATGAGCTTCGCGTTCCGCGTGACGCGGCAGATGTGGTCGCCGGACTACGACCAGCGCGACATCCTCGAAGTCGACCTGCACCGCGGCGACGTGAGTGTCGTGAACTTCGGCGCGAACCCGGCCACGTCGGTGCAGCCTGCGATGCGGGCGGCCGACTTCGACAAGCTCGGCGACGACGACGCCCGGGCGCTCTACGAGCGCCTGCAGCGCCGCCTCTCGCCGCCTGTGGAGCCCAAGCCGGTGGCTGGGCATCCGCTCTCGCTGTACCTGGCTCAGGCCGAGGCTCTCGCCCTGTAGCCGGACTCGCCTGCATCACCTGACGCGCCGGAGTCCACGCCGGAGCGCTCGTCGGCATGCCCGAGAGCGCCACCACCTGGACCACCACCCGGACGGCACGCGGGCGCGACCCACCCCATCACCGATCACCAAGGAGTAAGCCATGCTCGCATTCCTGCGCACGCAGCTGCAGGAGCTGCTGGAGCAGCGGGCCGCGCTGAAGACCGAACTGGACGGCATCCTCAAGGAGCCGACCGCGGAGAAGCGCGCGCTGTCCGAAGACGAGGACAAGGCGTTCAGCGAGAAGCGTGACGCCATCAAGGGCAAGGACACCGACATCAAGGCCGTCGAGGAGCGCATCGCTGACCTCGAAGAGTCCGAGGAGCGCGACAACAAGGCCGCCGAGCTCCGGGCGAAGTACCAGCCCGCGGGCCCGCAGCCGACCGGCATCAAGGTCACTTCCGAGCCGGAGACGTACCAGCGCGGCGGCAGCCTGTCCTACTTCCGGGACCTGTTCCGCGCTCAGCAGCGCGGCGACCACGAGGCGATCGGGCGCCTGCAGCGCAATGACCGTGAGGTCATGGAGAAGCGCGCGCTGACCACCACCGACGGCGGTGTGGGCGAGTTCGTGCCGCCGCTGTGGATGGTCGACGAGTACGTCAAGCTGGCCCGCGCGGCCCGCGTCGTCGCCGACCAGATCGCGCACCAGCCGCTGCCTGGTGGCACCGACAGCATCAACCTGCCGCGCCTCGCGACGGGTACGGCTGTCGCGGAGCAGGCGACGCAGAACACCGGGGTGCAGAACACGGACGCCACGTCGAACAGCGTGACCGCCTCGGTGGCGACGATCGCGGGCCAGCAGGTCGTGTCTCAGCAGCTGCTGGAGCAGTCGCCGATCAACATGGACTCGATCCTCCTCGCGGACCTGGCGGCGGACTACGCGACGAAGCTCGACGTGTTCGTCATCAACAACAACGCGGCGAACAAGCGCGGCCTGCTCAACGTCACCGGCCTCAACGCGATCACCTACACCGACGCCACTCCCACGGTCGGCGAGCTGTACTCCAAGGTGGGCGACGGCATCCAGCAGATCCACACGGGCCGCTTCATGCCGCCCGACAAGATCTTCATGCATCCGCGCCGGTGGGCGTGGTTCACGGTCGCTGTCGACACGCAGGGCCGTCCGCTGGTCGTGCCGGTCGCACAGATGCCGACGAACGTTCTGGCTGCCATGGGCGACGTCACCTCCGAGGGCTTCGTCGGAACCCTCCAGGGTCTGCCGGTGTACGTCGACCCGAGCATCCCGACCACTCTGGGTGGCGGCACCGAGGACCGCATCATCATCGCCCGGTCCAGCGACGTGATCCTCTTCGAGGGCACTCCGCGGGCGGAAGCCTTCCGTGAGACGAAGGCCGATCAGCTTTCCGTTCTGCTGCGGTTCTACAACTACGCGGCGCTGCACTCTGAGCGGTACCCGAAGAGTCTGAGCGTCGTGAGCGGCACCGGCATGATCGCCCCGACATTCTGACCGCCTTGGGCGCCGGACAACTGACACTGTCCGGCGCCCGGCTCGGAGGAGGAAGCCATGCCTGAGAAGGAAGAGAAGACTGACGAGGAAGTGCAGCGCGAGGCCTATGTCGCCTCGCTGCAGCGTGAGCGTGAGGGCTACGTCTTGCGCGGCCTGGACGACCGCGTGAGGGCCGTGGACGACGAGCTGAAGCGGCTTGGCGTCACCCGCCCGCAGGCCCACAAGAGCACCGAGCGGGCAGTCAGCACGCCTCCGGAGCGACGCCGCAAGGCGGCCGACTGATGGGAACTGCGGTCGCCGCGCTTGCCTCAGCCGCACGGACCACGTCCTCGAACTCCGGGGCGCTCCCGGGGTTTGGCGACTGGTCGAAGTTCCGCGCCCAGCTCGCCGTCACTGCCGCATCGGGGACGACGCCGACGCTGGATGTGGTCATCGAGGACACCCTCGACGGCACGAACTGGAACACGGTCGCCACGTTCACGCAGAAGACCGCGGCAGGCACTCAAACCGTCGACGTCACTGGGCTGTTCAGCGACCAGCTGCGCGTCCGGTGGACGATCGGCGGCGGTACTCCCTCGTTCACGTTCGACGTGAGGCTCTACGGCAGGTGAGAGGGGGCGGTCATGCCGCTGCTGACGCTGGACGAGGCGAAAGCGCAGCTCGACATCTCCACCACCACCCACGACGTCGAGCTGGGCGCCTACATCGAGGGCCTGACTACGGCGATCGAGGCGCACGTCGGCCCGGTGGAGAACCGCGTGGTGACGGAGACGGTCGACAGCCGCGGGCCGCGCATGGCGCTGCAGCAGGTGCCTGCCGTGTCCCTCACCTCGCTCACGCCGATCCTGACGGGCGGCCTGACTCTCGACCTCACGTCCCTGCACCTGGACAGCGCGACGGGCGTCCTGCGGCGCAGGGACGGCTGGGTGTTCTACGGCGGCCCGTGGACGGCCGTGTACACGGCCGGCCGGGGCTCAGTGCCGCCTACCATCAACCTCGCCGCCCGGATCCTGCTGCAGCATCTGTGGCGCACCCAGTACGGGGCGTCGCGGGGCCTGTCGGGGATCGGTGGGGGCGACGACTTCAGTGTCACCGAGCCCGCCCCGGGCTGGGGTTACGCAATCCCAAACCGGGTGCTGCAGCTGCTGGAGCCGTACAAGGCCCCGCCGGGGGTGGCGTGATGCAGACGTCCCGCGTCCCGGCGGCGGTGGATGCCCTTCTGGTAATCCTCCGGGCGGCGCCTGCGCTGGCTGAGGTCCGCATCATCGACGGTCCGGAGCCGGTGAACCTCACCGAGAAGGACATGATTTTCGTCGGGTGGCAGCCCGGAGCCGACGCCGCGGTCGGGCTGCAGCAGGACTTCAACGCTGCGGGCGCCCGGACCCGTGACGAGGCGTTCGAGATCGCCTGCTACGCCGAATCACGGGCGGGCGACAAGGAAATGGCGTTGCGTCGCACGAAGGTGTTCGAACTGGTCGGTGCGGTTGAGGAGGCGCTCCGCGCGACCGACGCCGCGCCGACCGCGCCGACGTTGAACGGCGCCGTGCTGTGGGCGCACCTGACCACTGGCAACCTGCAGCAGGCCCAGAGCGAGGGCGCGATCGCGGGCCTCGCGTTCACAGTGACCTGCCGAGCCCGTATCTGATCCAACCCATCTGAGGAGTACAGCCATGGCGCGTGTGCGCTACGTGGGCTCGGACCCGGTCACCGTGCCTGAGCTCGGGGACCGGCTCGTCGAGCCGGACACCGTCGTCGAGGTGCCGGACGAGCGGTTCGACGGCTACGTCTGCCAGCCCAGCAACTGGGAGTCGGTCGAGGAGCCCGGCGTCAAGGCCGCGGCTGAGGCGAAGAAGGCGGCGCGAGCCGTGAAGGGAGCTGATCTCTGATGGCGATCGGTTCGGGCCTCGGCGCCCAGCTCGGCATCAGCGCCGAGACGACCTACGGCACGTTCGTCGCGCCGGCCAAGTTCATCGAGTTCACCAAGGAATCGCTGGCCCTGAAGAAGACGACTGCGCAGTCCGCGGGCATCGCGGCCGGCCGTCTGCTGGCGCTGTCGTCGCGGCGTGTGCTGACCCGTAAGGAGGTGCAGGGCTCCATCGACCTGGAGATCGTCAACAAGTCCATGGGCGTGCTGCTCCAGGCGCTCATGGGGACGACGGTCACGCCGGTGCAGCAGGCTGCCACGACTGCCTACCTGCAGACGCACACCCTGGCGGACACGGCGGGCAAGAGCCTCACCGTGCAGAAAGGCGTGCCGCTGACGACTGGCACCGTCACGGACAAGACCTTTCTGGGCTGCAAGGTCACCTCGGCAGAGTTCGCGTGCGAGGTAGGCGGCATGCTCACTGGCAGCTTCGAGTTCGACGGCAAGGACTGTGACGAGGGTCAGACGCTGGCGACAGCCTCATACCCGAACATGAGCCCGTTCCACTTCGGTCAGATGGCGGTCAAGACCGGCACGTTCGGTACGGAGGCGGCGCGGGACGGTGTCCGCAAGGTCTCCGTCAAGATCGAACGTCCGCAGGCCACCGAGCGCTTCTATGCGGGCGCGGCGGGCTTGAAGAAGGAGCCGATCTCCAACGACCAGGTGAAGATCACTGGTTCGCTGGAGACCGACTACATCGACACGATCCTCGACGACCTGCACACCTCGGACGGTGCGACGTCGCTGGTGTGGGAGTTCGTGGGTCCGATCATCGCTTCGACGTATGCCGAGACGTTCCGGATCACCCTGCCTGCGGTGCGCTTCGACGAGGGTCCGCCGGTGGTCGACGGCTTCGACGTCATCAAGCCCACGTTCAACTTCACGGCCCTGTACGACGGCACGAACCAGCCGAAGATCGAGTACATGGCCACGGACGTCACGCTGTGAGGTGACCTCATGGTCTCCGACATCCGCATCACCAACACAGGCAGCCTGATCGAGCTGCAGCGCCGCCTTCGGGCTGCCGGTCACGAGAACATCCGCGCGTCGATGCAGCGTCGTCTACGGCACGCCGCCGAGCCCCTGCGGGACGATCTGCAGTCCGCTATCCGCGGCTTGACGATCAGCTCGCAGGGGCGCCGCGGCCGCCCGGGCGGCCCGTCTCCGACGACGCGCCCGCTGCGCGCGACGATCGCCGAAGCGATCCGCATCAGCGTGCGCACCTCGGGGAACCCGGGCGCGCGCGTCTGGGTCGACAAGGGGCGCCTGCCGCCCGATCTGTGGAAGATGCCGGCTGCCATCAATACCGGCCGGATCCGCCACCCCGTCTTCGGTAACCGGCGCCGCTGGGTGCAGCAGAACGCGACCCCTCTGTGGTGGGACTCCACCGTGCGCAAGGGCCGCCCCCGCATGGAGCGCGAAGCCGCCCGTGTCCTCGACGACGTGCGCCGTCGTCTTGAGTAAAACCAGGAGCAACAAGTGATCGTTTCGTACCGCCACGAGGACGGCACCGTCGAGGAAGTCTCGACCGACGACCTGTCCGCGATCGAGTCGTCCGTCATCGAGTCGGCGACCGGAATGGAGTGGGACGAGGTCGACAGCGCCCTGCGCCAGCAGGCCCCGACCGCGATGCGGGCCGTGCTGTGGGTGTTCCGCAAGCGGCAGCAGCCCACCCTGAAGTTCAGCGAGTTCGACCTCGCCGGGTGGAAGCGGCGCACCAAGGCGCGCATGGAGTACCCCGAGATCCTCGACATGGTGGAAGCCCTGGTGAAGAACCCGGAGTCCACGGACGAGGTCGTCGAGCGGATGACCGGCTTCATGCGGACGATGGCCCACGACCCGGCCGACGTCGACAAGGCGTTCGCGGAGCTGGCCCCAAAAGCCCCAGCGCCCGCCGTACCGCTGGCCCCCGCGCAGCCCGAGCTGCTGGCCGACGAGGCCCCGGCCGAGAGCCTTTCGGGATCGGCGCCTCTGTCCTGAGCTACCGGTGGCCGCTTGCCCACCTCCTGCACATCCGCCCGTGGGAGATCGACCTGCTCTCCCGCGAGGAGCTCGCCTCCGCCGTCGCCTGGATCGACCGACACCTGGCCGCGCAGGCCCAAGCAGCCGGAGGTGAGTGATGGCTGGAACCCACCTGACGTTCACACTCGAAGGCCGGGACCGGCTCAGCCGCGTCCTGGACAAGGCCGGCGACTCCGCGAAGGGCCTGGAGAAGAAGCTCGCCCTCGTCGGCGCCGCCATCCCGGCGGCTGCCGCGTTGGCACCGCTTGCCGCGCAGGCAGGTGCGGCGGCGGTCGCGGTCGCCGCGTTCGGCGCTGCCGTCGTGCCGCAGATCGGCGCGCTGTCCGAGGCGAGCAAGGCGCAGACGAAGTACGAGGACGCGGTCGCCAAGTCCGGCGCCACGTCCGAGGCAGCGATCACCGCACAGCTGGCGTTCCAGCAGCAGATCGCGAAGATGCCGCCCGCCTCCCGCGAGGCGGCCGCCGGGCTGGCGACGCTGAAGAAGGAGTACAAGGGCTGGTCGGACTCGCTCGCCAAGGACACCATGCCCGTCTTCACCAAGGGCCTGGCCGTGGCTTCGGCAGCCCTGCCGAAGCTGACGCCCCTGGTCAAGGGCGCATCCACCGAGCTGAACCGCTTCATGAACCTGCTCGCTGGCGGCATGGCCAGTCCTGGCTTCGACCAGCTGGCAGGGAAGTTCAGCGACTTCGCCACAAGCAGTCTGCGCCAGGCCATCGACGGGCTCGTCCACTTCACCCGCGTCCTCAACACCGGTGCGATCGGCGGCGACTTCGCGAAGTTCATGGACTATGCCCGCGCGCAGGGGCCGCTGCTGGCCAGCACTCTGCGCAACGTCGCTACGGCGGCCGTGCACCTGCTGACGGCCGCATCCGGGGTGGGCGTGGGCCTGCTGCAGCTGGCGAACGCTGCCGCCAAGGTCGTGTCGTCGCTGCCCACCGGGTTCATCACCGTCCTCATGCAGACGGCCATCGCTATCAGGGCGGTGGTCCTCACGCGCGCGGGCGTGACGATGCTGGCCGGAGCCTTCGACATCGTGCGGGCCCGGGTCATCGCCATGGGTACGGCAGCCGTCGGTGCCAGCACGGCTGTGGGCACGCTGCGGGCGATGTTCATGACGTTCTCCCGGACGGCTCGGATGACGATGGCTGCCACCGGTATTGGCCTGCTGGCACTCGCCCTGATCAAGCTGTCGTCGATCGGCAAGTCTGCGCCCCCGGACGTTGACCGGCTGACCACGGCGCTCGGCAAACTCGGCCAGACCGGCAAAGTTACCGGCGAAGCGGCGAAGGCGTTCGGCACGCACTTCGAAAAGCTGAAGTCGCAGATGAACAAGGTGCTCGACCCCAGCGTGGCGGAGAGCGTCAACAACTGGGGGGCCAGCGTCACGAAGGGCTTCCTGAAGGGCGGCGACGCCACCGAGGAACTGACCGGATCCTTCAAGTCGATCGACGAGTCTCTCGCCAACCTGGTCAGGGGCGGCAAGGCCGAACTGGCCGCAGCGGCGCTCAAGAACATGCTCAGCACCATGAATCCCGAGCAGGTCGAGAAGCTGCACGGGAGCCTCGACAAGTACAAGGACGCTTTGGCTGACGCCAAGTTCGAGCAGGACCTGACAGCCCAGTCGATGGGCCTGTTCGGCACTCAGGCGCAGAAGACGCAGGAGGCGCTCGCCGCGCAGAAGCGCAGCGCCGACGGTTTGCGGCAGAGCCTGCAGGCGCTCAACGACGCCCAGCGCGCTGGCCTGGGCGGGATGATCGGGTTCGAGGCCAGCATTGATGCCGCGGCGAAGGCGGCGAAGGAAAACCACGGCGCCCTCCACATGGTGAACGGCGAGTTGGATCTGAACTCGCCGAAGGCGCAGGCCGCAGCGACCGCGCTGAACGACTTGGCCGCGAAGACGGATGAGGCCGCAGCGCAGGCACGCCAGTCCACGGGGTCGTGGGAGGCAGCGAACAACGTCTATAAGCGTGGCCGCGAAGAGCTGATCAAGCAGGCGCACGCGATGGGCTTGAGCAGGGAGCAGGCTGCCGCGCTCGCGGACCAGATCCTGAAGATCCCGGACAAGAAGGCCCGGGTCGAGATGCAGTCCGAGGACGCGACCCGTGACCTCGACGCGTTCATCGGCAAGGTCCAGAAATCGCCCGGCTCGAAGTCGGTAACGCTGAAGACGCTGTCGAAGGCGGCCGAGGATGTGCTGAGCACGTTCGGCCTCAAGGTCAAGCGCCTGCCGGACGGCTCGGTGACGATCTCAGCCAAGACGGCCGCCGCCCTGCACAATCTTGGCGCGGTGAAGGCTGCACGGGACGGGCTCAGGGACAAGTCCATCACGATCACCACGAACCGAGTCACAAAATTCACGTCCGTCCAGGGAGGCGTGACCGTCGCGAAGCGCGACTACGCAACCGGTGGCCCGATCGGTTTCCCTGGCGGCGGCCCGATCAGCGGCCCGGGAACTGGGACCTCGGACAGCATCCCGATCATGGCCTCCAACGGCGAGTACATGATCAACGCCAAGAGCACGGCCAAGTACCGCAGTCTCGTCGAGGCCATCAACAACGACACCCTCGGCGGTGGGCGCGGTATGCCTGGCGCGGGTGCAGCCGTAGCGCAGGGCCTCATGTCCGGTATGGCCGGAGCAACGTCCGGGGTCGGCGCGGCCGCCCGGGCGATGGCGGCTGCGGTCGTGACGGGCATCAAGGCCGAGTTGCAGATCGCGTCCCCGTCGAAGAAGACGAAGGCCCTGGCCAAGGACGTCGGCAAGGGCTTCATCGACGGCCTGACCGGCTCCCGCGACAAGATCAAGTCGGTGTCGAAGGATCTCGCGAAGGACATCAAGACGGCGTTCTCCGGGAAGAAGGAGTCCCACCTCGTCGCCTACGTGAACAAGGAGACGAAGAAGCTGCTGGACGCGGCCGCGAAGCGCGACAAGATCGCGGCGAAGATCGCCGAGGCGAAGAAGTACGCCTCCGACGTCACCAGCGCAGCCCGTGAGACTGCGGGTCTGTCCAACCTCGGCATGGAGCCCGAGCAGGTTACGGCCGGCGGCATCAAGGCCGGGCTGGCGGGCAAGCTCGCGCAGATCCGCCAGTTCACGAAGTACATCGACATCCTCGCCAAGAAGGGCCTCAACAAGAACCTGCTGCGGCAGATCCTCAACATGGGGCCCGAGCAGGGCTACGCCTACGCCTCGGCGCTGGTGGGCGCGGACAAGGCAACCTTCAAGGCGATCAACTCGACCCAGGCGCAGCTGGATAAGGCAACGACGAAGCTCGGGAAGAACGGCGCGGACGCGCTGTACGACTCGGGCAAGAACGCGGGCAAGGGGTTCCTGACGGGGCTGAAGTCCCAGCAGAAGGACATCGAGGACCTCATGATGAAGATCGCCAAGGGCATGCAGAAGGCGATCAAGAAGGCCCTCGGCATCAAGAGCCCCAGCACCGTCATGGCCAAGCTCGGCGCGCATTCCACGCACGGTCTGGCCCGCGGCCTGGTCGACGGCCTGCCCGTCCTCGACCGGGCGCTCGACGTAGTGACCGGTCGGGTGGCCGGCGCGCGCCCCGTCATGGGCCGCGCAGCAGCAAGCGGAGCAGGAGGCGGGACCACCATCATCCTCAACGTCGACGTGAAGCCCGGTGCCAACGCCCACGAGGTGTGGCAGGAGATCCGGCAGGGTCTGCTATCCCTCAAGCGCGGCAACGGCGGCGGCAGCCTCGGCCTGGCCTGAAAGGGAGCGTCGTGACCCGTCCGATCGTCGAGATCGCCTTCGGCTACACCCTGACATCCGCATCGCCAGTGCGGACGGACATCACCCAGTACGTCGACCTCGTCGAGTCGGGGATCTCCATCACCCGGGGTGCCCAGGACGAGCTGTCCGAGACCCAGCCCGGCACGGCCACCCTGACCCTCGACAACTCCGACGGGCGGTTCACGGCCGCCCGGACGGCGTCGCCGTACTCCCCGAACGTCAAGAAGAACGTGCCCATCTGGGTCTCCATCGCCACCATGGACGTGACCACCGGGGCCGCGCCCTGGCCGATCGCCCAGCTGTCGGATGACTTCGACGACGGGCGCATCAACACCTTCCTGTGGGCGAACAACTTCAACGCCGTCAGCGAGACCGGCGGCCGTGCCCGCATTCCCTGCGCTGCAGGCGTGTTCGCCGGATTCCAGTCCTCCCGGTCCTGGACGCTGACGGGCAGCCAGGTCAACGTGAAGGTGGCGACGCTGCCGACCCCGGGGGCCGCCGCCACCTGCACGGCTGGGGTCTTCGTGAACTCGGTCACCGCAGGCACACGGATCGCCTTCGAGCACAACAGGGTCACCGGGCAAATCCGCTGTGGCTCGGACGTCGGCTACTTCGACGGGGCGGCAACCGTACTCACCTACGATCCCGCCCTGCACGGCTGGCTGCGGATCCGCGAGGCGGGCGGCACCCTTTACTGGGAGACGTCCCGGGACGGCGCGATATGGACGGTGCGCCGGTCGATCGCCACCCCGGCCTGGGTGGTCACCGACACGGTGACCTTTTCCATGGAGTCGAACCGAGACGCGGGCACCGCGGACTTCTTCGAGATCGAGATGGCCGGCGCCACCGTGCATCCCCGCTTCTTCGGCATGGTCAACGAGTGGCCCCTCGAATGGGAGGGCCTCAACTCGAAGGTCACCATCCCCTGCACGGACGCGGTCAAGTGGGTGGGCATCACCAAGGAGTTGCGGCCGATGCTGGTGGAGGAGATGCTCCTCGACCGGCCTACCGCCTACTACCCGCTGTCGGAGCCGGCCGACTCCACCACGGCCGGGGACCTGTCGGGAACGCCGGGCGTCGGCACGCTGTCCATCGTCCAGGCAGGCAGTGGCGGCACGCTCACGTTCGACTCGGGCACCGGACCATCGGACGATCTGGGCTGCCCCACCTTCACCCCGGCTTCGATCAGCGCGGGCAAGTACCTGACCGCCGACCTGGGGCAGGGGTTTGTCGACGCCAACCTGAGTTTCCGGGTGCGCGCGGAGGCGTGGTTCTCGACGTCGACCAACGGCCGCGTGCTGATGGCGCTGGTGTCGACGGACCTGGCGACAAAGTTCATCATCCTGCTGGAGTCGGGCACGGGGAAGCTGACGCTGGAGAAGGACCAGAACGCGCAAGGCACCCAGACCTATGTGTTCGCCACCCCGAACCTCGCTGACGGCACGCTCCATCACATCGTCTACAACGAGTTCGCCAATGAGCTCTACGTCGACGGCGTGCTGTACACGCTGTCCGCCTTCAACGGCACCGACCTGCGGACCCTGACCGTGGGCGGCTTCGCGAACACCAGGCTGTGGGCGGGCACGATCGCCCAGGTCGCCGTCTACTGCCGGTCGGTTACCTCCGCCGAGCTCGTCACCCACTACACGACGGGCACGACCGAGCACATCGGCGAAACCGCGGACGTGCGCATGGCGCGTCTCGCCTCCTACGTCGGGCTCACCGTGACCGCCCAGGGATCGCCGTTCGACGCCATGGCGTCACAGAAGGCCCTGGGCAAGGAGGCGTTGACGCACCTGCGGGAGATCGAGACCACCGAGAGCGGGAAGCTACTGGCCTCGCGGTCCGATCCGTCGCTCGTCTTTCAGAGCCGCGGCCTGCGCTACAACCCGATGCCAGCGCTGTCGCTGGAGTATGCGGACCTGGAGACCAACGGCGTGCAGTACGCCGACGACGACCAAAAAATGATCAACATTGTGGAGGCGTCGCGGCAGGGAGGCGCCACCCAGCGCATCATCAATCAGGCTGCGGTGAGCACCTACGGCCCGTACAAGCAGACCCTGGACCTGTTCAAGAACAGCGACAACTCGGTCACGGACGCGGCGAACTGGCTGGTGTCGCGGTACTCGGACCCCCCGCCGGAAATCCGGCAGGTGCCCGTCGAGGCGTACAGCATGCCCCTCGCCACCTACCGAGCCCTGCTTGCCGCCGACGTGTCCACCGTCCTGGCCCTGACCGGCCTCCCCGACCAGGCACCGGCCGCCACCGCGACCGTCACCGTCGAGGGCTACACCGAGACGATCGGCCTCAGCCGCCACCTCATCGACTTCCACACCAGCCGCGCCGACACCGACAACGTGTGGATCCTCGACGACACCACGCACTCGGTCCTTGGCTCCACCACGCGACTGGCCTACTAGGAGGTGCAGATGATCCCCGTCGAGCGCGCCGAGTCGTTCTACCTTCCCCCACCAGATCAGCCGCCGGACGCATGGGCGCTGGTGCCTGTAGCTCAACGCGTCTTCCGGTGGGCCGAGGTGCGGCAGCAGCGCCGTCTCACTCCTCCCGACGGGTTCATGCTCGGGCACCTCATCTACGCCCGGATCAACCACAACCGGTGGGTGGCCGACTGTCCGTGCGGCTCCGCTCAGGTGATCTCCCCGGCCGATCCGCGGTTCGCCTGCACGGAGTGCGGGGCCGGATGGTTCCGGCTCGTTGTCCCGGACGACCCCGAGGCGGTGGAGGCGGAGGTATCTGACCAGCTGCCGCACGAACGCAACTGGTGGCACCCGGACGATCCCGATCCGTGGGGCGTGGCATCTGAGTCGGCCGTCGCCGAGACGCAGCGGGAGGCGACGACGTGACGTTCGCACCACGCACCTGGGTGGTCGGCGAGGTGGTCACCGCCGCGCTACTCAACCAAGAGGTGAGAGACCAGTTCAACTCAATGTTCGCCGCCTGGACGCCGTACACCCCGGCATGGACATCGAGCGGCACCGCGCCCGCCCTGGGCAACGGCACACTCACCGGCCGGCACATGAAGATCGGCCGCACGGTGGTCTGCCACATCAACATGACCACCGGCTCGACTAGCACCTACGGCACCGGCAATTACAACTGGTCGGTGCCCTTCACGGCCGCCAACGCGGGCGCCTCGATCGTTGGCCACGCTCACCTGCTCGGCACCGACCGCTGGGTCGGAGGAATCGTCATCTCGCCCAACGTGGCCACCTGCTCCGCGTTCCTGCCGATCACCTCGACCAACACGCGCGTCGACTTCATGACCGCGACCCGCCCCGAGACCATCGCCGCGGGTGCCCAGGTGCGCCTCACGTTCGTCTACGAATCCGCGTCCTGATGGGAGGCCCTGTGGTCACCTTCGACGACCTGCCGCCCGTCTTCTACAGCGCCCACCGCGGCGGCGCGGGCGAGGCCCCGGAGAACACCCTGGAAGCCCTGCGAGCGGGCGCCCGCTGGGCTGAAGTACTCGACCTGGACACGCAGGTGCTCGGCGACGGCACGCCCGTGCTGATGCACGACGTGACCGTGGACCGCACCACCAGCGGCACGGGCCCGGTGAGCGAATACGGGATCGCGCAGTGGCAGATGCTCCGCTCCGACCCGGCCAGCTGGTTCGCGGCCGGCTGCCCGACGCTCGCCGTGCCCACGGTCGAGCAGGCACTGGACGCGTTCGGCGGCCGGCGTGTGCTGACGGTGGAGGCGAAGAACGCCGCCGGGGTGCCCGAGCTGGCCAGGCTCATCCGCGACCGCAGCCTCGCCGAGTCGGTGCTCATCAACACCAACGACCCGGACGTCGTCGTCACGATCCGCGCGGAGGGCTGCCGCGCGCACCTGTGGAGGTCCGCAGCGCAGATGGCGGGCGACGACTTCACGGCGTTCGTGGCCGCGGGCGCGGACGTCCTGGACGTCGACATTGCCGCCCCGGACGAGCTCATCGAGGACGCGGTCGCCGCGAACCCGCCGCTCGGGGTGTGGGCGCACACGCTGACCCGCCGCTCCCAGCGCGACCGCGCCGTGGGCCTGGGCTGCCGCGGCATCGTCACCGACTACCCCGGCTACGTGACCGGCGTCGCGTCCACGCGGAGCAGCGACAGCCTGACTGCGGGCTGGGGCTACGGCTACGTGCCGACCGGGACCGCGGCCAGGCCCAAGCTGCTGACCGCCGGGGTGCTGCACTTCACCTCGACGACGGATACCCAGGTGGTACTGCTCGGCGAGCTGTCGCCGGTGTTGCTGGACACCTTCACCGTCGAGGCGCAGTTCTCCTTCTCGGCGGCCACCTCTCGACCCTGGTTCGGGCTGCACCTCGGGCTCGACGACGCGGACGCCGTCCTGAAGTCCACCTCCATCGCCCACGACGGCTACACCTGCCAGTTCACCGGCGGCGGCAACCTCGCCATCTACCGCGACGACGTGGCAGCCGGAACGTCCACCAAGGTCGCCTCAGTCGCGGCTGGCGGCACCGTGGCCGCCGACACCGCCTACACGCTGCGAGTCGTGGTGTCGCCAACCCAGATCCGACTATCCGTACCCGAGCTGTCCACGGCGGTCGCCATCGCCACCGACAGCGTCCACCGCGGGCCCATGTCTCTGTACCTGGGGCGCGCCGCCTCCACTGCGGGCGTCACCGCCAAGGCGTGGGACATCACCGCGGCCTGACCCGCCACCATCAACGCCCCAGCTCTGGGGCCATTTTCATGTCCAGAACGGGGGCCCGCATGAAGAGCGGACCGCAGCGTTTCCCAGGCGCCTCAATCGCGTACTGGTATCAGACGCAATACGGCGGCGACTCGATGGAGTCGAACGTCATCGTCTGGCACACCACCGAAGGAACGTCCCTGCCCAGCTACGCGGGCGGGGCCGAAGCGCCGAACTTCACCGCCAAGCCGGACTTCACGGCGCAGCGGCTGACCTGGTTCCAGCACTTCGACTTCGACACCTCCAGCCGCGCCCTGGTGAACCTGGCGGGCGGAGTCGAGACGAACACGCTGAACGTGTGCCAGGTCGAGATCGTCGGCACCTGCGACCCGGGCACCCACGAGAAGTGGAGGACGGCCGGCTACGCCCACCTCTACACGCCCGAGTTACCGGACTGGGCAATCCGCGACCTCGCCGCCTTCGCGAAGTGGGCCCACGACAACCACGGCGTACCGCTCACCTCGGACGTCACCTTCAAGGCCTACCCGGGCAGCTACGGCACCAGCAACGGCGTCCGCATGTCCGCGGCCAAGTGGACTGCGTTCACCGGGCATTGCGGGCATCAGCACGTCCCCGAAAACCTGCACGGCGACCCGGGCCTACTCCCGATGGCCGCCATCCTCACAGCCGCCGAGGGCGGCACCACCACGCCCCAGGAGGACGACATGCCCACCGCAGACGAGGTCGCCAAGGCCGTCCTCACGTATGACGGCGTGATCGCCGTCCCCGGGGCGCCGGCCACCAACCCGACGTGGACGCTGTCCAGTTCGGTCACCGAGATCCTCAAGCGGCAGGACAAGGCCAACGCCACCCTTGCCGCACAGAAGGCGACGATCGACGAGCTGGTGAAGGCCGTCGCCACCCTCGCCGCGGGCATCGGCAACCTCGACCCCGCCGCGATCGTCCGCCAACTCACCGCCGCGATCGAGTCGATCGACATCCACCTCGACGTTCCCAACGCCTGAGTCAGAGAGAAGAGAACCCCATGTCCGACACCTCGGCCATCATCAAGACCGCCGGCACGTATGCGAGAGACCTTCTGGAGCGCGTCCTCGTCACCTTCCTGCAGGCGTTCGTCGGCGGCATCGCCATCACCCAGCCCCTCGACGGCAGCATGTGGTACGCCGCAGGCGCGGGCGGGGTCGCCGCCGTCCTCGCCCTGCTGAAGGGGCTCCTTGCCCGCTTCCGGTCGGTGACGAACAGCGCATCGCTCGCCAAGGGCGTCTGAACGTAGGAGCAGCACGTGGCCGACGAGCCGACGCTCGGGGAAGTCGTCCGGCGCCTGGAGGCCATTCACGCCGACCTCAAGGAAGACCTCCGCGAGTACGGGGCCCGGCTCGACAAGAAGGTCAGTGTCGAGCGGTACGAGATCGAACGCCGCAGCGCCGACGACGTACACCGGCAAGTCATCGAGCGGATTGCGGCGATCGAGCAGGAGCGACGAAAGGCTGAGGATCAGCGGCGCGCCGACCGGCGGCTGGCATTCACGGCCTTGATCGCCCCGGTGCTGATTCTGCTGCTGCAGGCATACCTCGCGGCGAGGGGAGCGGGTACGTGAGCGCTCACGTCTCCAAGGCGAAGGCCCGCCGCCGCGCCGACCTGTGGTTTGCCCTCGGCGCGGTCCTGGCCCTGTCGCTGCTTGCCTGGGTCGTCATCACCATGCAGCAGCTGTCCCACGACCTGCGGGTGTCCAACGACGCCCGGGATGCATTGGCCCGCCAAGTCCAGGCCCTCGGGCACAAGCCGGTCGCCGGGCCGCCGGGTTCACGCGGCGAGCCGGGTAAATCTGTCGTCGGCCCCAAGGGAGACAAGGGCGATCCCGGCCCGACCGGGCCACCGGGACCGTCGGGTTCACCCGGGAAGAACGGCAAGGACGGGGACGACGGCACCAACGGCGTCGGCCAGACCGGAGCGGCCGGGACCCCCGGAACAGACGGCGTCGCCGGACCACCGGGCCCCCAGGGCGTCCCCGGGCCGGCCGGACCCCAGGGCGAGCAAGGGCCCGCCGGCGAGGACGGCCGAGACGGGCAGACCTGCCCCGACGGGTACTCGCTCCAGGCGCCGAGCTATGACCCGGACGCCCTCGTCTGTCGCAAGGACGGCGCACCGGACCCCAGCCCCAGCAACGGGAATGGGAACGGCAACAGCGGTCTGCTGTCCGCGGGCCTCGACCCCAGCCGCCGCCAGTACGCCTAGGAGGCCGCATGGACGACGAAGAGACCCCGCCGTTCTGGCTGTCGCCCCGCCCATTCCTCGAACCCGACTGGCCACCCGACGACGAGACCGAGTGACGACGCCCCCGCAGCTTCGGCTGCGGGGGCGTTCTGCTGTGCCCGTATCCATCTGACCATTGCCGTTACATCTATGCCAGAAATTCGGTACGTTTGAGGGCATGACGACCCCTCAAACCGCCCAGCGGCTACGGCTTGCGCTCTATGTGCGCGTCTCCACGGGAGGCCAGCTCGACGGCTACGGACTGGAGGCTCAGGAGGCGGACGGTCGGAAGTGGGCCCGCAAGCACGGACACCGCATCGTCCAGGTATGCCAGGACGGCGCGGTCACCGGAAAGTCGACCGATGACGAACGGGCCGGACTCACCGAAGCCTTGGGGCTGCTCGCCGCCGGAGAAGCCGACGGCATCCTCGCACCCACCCTGGACCGGCTCGCCCGCGAACTGACCATCCAGGAAGCCGCACTCTCGGTCGTGTGGGCCTACGGGGCACGGGCGTTCACCGTGGACCATGGCGAGCACCTGGCGGACGACGAAGACGACCCGATGCGCACCTTCGTCCGGCACGTGATGGGAGCCGCTGCTCAACTTGAGCGCGGCCTCATCGTCAAGCGGTTGCGTAGCGGACGGAGGACGAAGGCTGCTGCCGGCGGCTACGCCTACGGCTCACCGGCCTACGGCTACCAGGCCGTGAATAAGGAGCTCGTCGAGGCCCCCGAGGAGATGGCGGTGCTCAAGCAGATGGACGCCTGGAAAGGCGAGGGGCTTGGAGTGCGCGGCATCGCCGCCCGCCTGAACGAGAAGGGGATCCCTTCGAAGCGCGGCGGACGCTGGCACCCGACCACCGTCGCCCGCGCACTCGATCCCGCCGCCCGGGCGGCAGCGCGGGAGCAGTCGACCAGGGATGCCGCCCGTCGCCGCGACGAGGCTAAGCGGACCCGTGCAGAGAAGATTCTGCACCGGTTGTCCTGAGCGGGCCTGATCCGCGCCCTACTCCAGGTATCCCAGCTCCGAGTCCGGCCGGCAGTGGGTGCAGGCGGGTACGCCGTCGGCGAGTGCGCGCAGTGCCTGGTCCCGCCCGACGCCTTTGCTGCGCTTGCCCGCCATGTGGCATCCGCCGACGTGGACGTACACGGCGGGGGAGTGCCCGTCGAGGCCGCGCTCGATGAGCCAGTCCGGTGCGGGCGGCCGGGCGTCGATGCCCCGCCGCCGTTCGGCTTCCCGCTGCTCGGCTGCTGCGATCTGCTGCCGGACCCGGTCGAGGGTGTGGGCGAGCCAGATTTCCAGGGTGCGGAGACGCGGCAGGTCGGGCGGGAGGTCGTGCATGCGTCCAGCTTGCACCATAAATCGAACACGCGCTCTAATCGATTCATGGGCCACTACAAGGTCGAGCACCTCACCGCCACCCAGGAGCGCATCCTCCGCTGCATCCGCGAGGCCATCACCGACCGCGGCGAGGCGCCGACCGTGCAGGAGATCGGGGAGCGTGTGGGCATGCGCAGCCGCGCCTCCGTGCACTACCAGCTCGGCGAGCTGGAAGCGAAGCATGCGATCGTGCGCGAGCGCGGCCGGCGCCGCGGGATTCGGCTCACGTGATGGACGACGAGCGGTATCACCTCACCCTGAACGCGGGCGGCAAGGCCGTCATGCACGGCTGGTGGGGCGAGCTCGCGACTGCCGAGGACAAGTTCCGGCGCTGGATCGGCGAGCACGGCAGCGTCACCGGCGCCCGCATCACCCTCGTCGACGAGCAGGAACAGCGAGTCCTCAAAGCCTGGCCCGACTGATCGGCCGCGTTGTCAGTGGCCGCCCGTACAGTTGGGCTATCTATCCGCGCTGCATGGCTGCACGCGCCCGCCCCGTCCGCCCCCGAGTGATGCCGGGAGCCGGGCGGGGCGCTCGACTGTCAGGCCGCCTCGACCCACTCGGCGCGCAGCCGCTCGTACTCGGCCCGGTCCTCCTCGGTCAGCCACCCGCCGGTGCGCAGCATGAGCGCACGGATCAGCTCGTTGACCTGCTCAGCAGACCGCAGAGTGCCGTCAGGCGGGGGAGTGGGGGGCATGCCGTACAGCGTAGGGCTTGGGTACGACAGCGGTCAGCCCTCGGCGGCAGGCGGCTGGTCTCCGTGCTCGCGGCGCTTCTTCTTCACCCAGTCGTGCATGGCCTCGACAAGCGCGTCGGACGGCGTCCGCTCCTCTGCTTCGGCCAGCCGCTCGAACTCGTCACGCAACGGCTTGGGTGGCCGGAAGCCCATGACCTTGGTCTGCCCGGTGGCCGGTCGTCCCATCGCTCCCCCTCGGTTTGTGTTTAACAGAATCTAGCATCCATCTGCCGTGATGGGTTGACAAGGGGTGGCGCCTGCGTCATTCTTGTTAAACAGAAACTGGCACCGAGCAGGGGAGACGAAATGATCCGCGAGACCTACAAGGGCCGCCAGCTCAAGGTGACGAAGGGCCGCGAGTTCGGATACGCCCGCGCCGCGGTCAACGGCGTCGACCTGGGTCACCACATGGGCGACGAGGCTGCTGCGCTTCGCTGGATGAAGGGCACCATCGACCACGCCGACGAGGCTGGCATGGGTGCCGGAAGGTACGGCGCCGAGTGGTACGCGCCCGGCACCTATGAGCTCAACGAGCACGGGCACGTCGTCGCCCCCGGCGGCATCTGCACCTGTGGCTACTGCGAGGAGCGCCGCCTCCAGCCCTGTGCCGACATCAAGGTCGACGGCAAGTGCGTCTGCGACCACTGTATGAAGCCCTACCTCACCGACTCGACCGAGCAGGCGGACGAGGCGGCAGAGGAGGTCGCCATCACGGTCGAGGACGTTCAGGCCGCCGCGTCCGAGACCCTCACGGGGCGCTTGGTCAAGGTGACCCCGGAGCTGACGGGACTGGCTGGCGCGCGGCCGTACCTGCTGCGGGTCACCCGAGTGGATGTGGTCAACGCGACGTCGGGTCTGGTGCACGTGCACGGCGACAAGGTGCGCCTGGACGGCACCCCCTCCCGCGAGAAGCGGCCCTCGAAGGCGGCGACATTCATGCCCGGGTGGCGAGAGCGACTAGCGGTCGCCGAGTGAGACCCTGCCCCGCCACCGTGCGGGGCTTCGGCATGTCAGCTCTCGGCGGGTGGCTGCCCCACATACGTGCCGCGCCCCTGCACCGTCCACACCGCGCCCTCTTCGACCAGCACCGCGATCGCCCGCCGCACCGTCGACCGGGCCAGCCCGTACTCCTGCACCAGCCGAGTCTCCGACGCGATCGGCCGCCCGTCCGCCCAGTCGCCGCGGGCGATCCGGGCTTTCAGGATCTCGGCGAGCTGCCGGTACGGGGTGATCGGACCCTCGTGGTCAATCTGCGTATCGGGATCTACGGCCATGATCCGAAGCTAGACAGCGCAGTACAGAGCGGCATCTTGGGCTACGTATCGATACGTCGCGAGACAGGCCGATACAAGTGGGACTAGCCTGCAATTGCAAAAGCCCCCGGGGCAGCGGGCCACGCAGCCCCGGAGGCAGCCGACGAACGGAGCGTCGACATGGACCACCCTACGGATCAGCCTGGCGAGCACCAGACCGCCGACATGACCCCCATCCCGCAGCTCTGCTGCCACTGCGGCGAACTCACCCGCGAGCCCGTCCTCGTCGACCAGGCCGCCAGCCCATCCGGCGCCGGCCGTGACGTGTTCGCCTGCCCCAAGGACGCGCCCCTGTTCGGCGAGCACGCCGTCCGGCTCAACGGGCGGACGTCATGAAGCCGCAGCCCGTCGCCGCCCCGCCTACCCCCGAGTGGACCGCCCTCGTCGTCCACCTTCAGGCGTGCGAGATATGCCGGACCAGCGGGCCGTGCGAGACCGGACAGCGGCTCGTCGAGGCACACAAGGCCACCCGCTGACCCCCGTTGGCCTGGACCTTCGGGGATATCCGAGGAAAGCGCTGGCCACTGCCTGACCTGCGGTTACCGAAACGTGCGGGGTGTGGACAGAAAGTCAATGAATATGCACGGGGCACCCTTCCCAAGCTGGCGGCCGTGATGTTGACTCAAATTCGGTTACACGGTCAAGTACCGGCCGCGCAGCCGTGCCTACCCACGAAGGAGATCGGTGACGTGCACGCGCAAGGCATGAGCGATCAGCAGCAGGTCCGAGTACTGCGGATCCCGCACCGCGTTCTCGTATCGCTGGATCGACCTGCGCTCCATGCCGGCGCGGTGCGCCAGCTCCTCCTGTGATAACTCAGCCCGTTGCCGCAGGTCGGCGATGCGGTGACCGAGGGCGATACGTCGTTGCATGACCCAGTCGGGTCGAGGATTGCGGCGGGCTGGCACTCGTCACACGCTTCGGCGTCCGTGATCTTGCGTCAGTACCCAAGTGGTCGCCTCTCGAAAAAGATTGGAACCGGCGCGACGGACAGTCCGCGCCTCCCCGTAGAGCAGGTGGGTGCCCCGTCGGCGGCTACGCGCCGTGCGATCGCCGCGACGCTCTGGCATATGCAGAAGGGTTGGGAGTAGTGTCCGATCTCGAACACGCATTCGGGGGCTTTACCTGGGCGGTGGCCCCACCCGCACCAGCCAGCGATCCACCGGGAGGATCAGATCAGATGTCTCCAGCGGACGCCCCGCACCATCGAACCTGATGCGCACCAGCCGATAGGCCACCGTGTCCACCAGCAACCCCAACGCGTGCGCCTGGTCCGCACTCAACGGCATCAGGCCCAGCTCGGCAACGAACGTCGCGTGCGGTCGGCGCCGGCCGCGCCACCACGTACTCACGAGCATCGCCGACCGGCCGCCCGGGTCGAGGCATTCGACGGTCTCATGCTGCACAGTCGCGCCGACCTGGACGCCGAGCCTCTCGGCGAGCTCTTCTGTGGCAGCCCGCGGCCGTGTGTCGGTGGTCTCGCTGGAGAACGGCCACTCTGCATCTGCGTCCGTGAGGGTGCGCATGGCAGGAGGATGCGCGACGTAGACCCCTTTGCGCTCCTCTCCCTCAAGGATTCCCGCCCGGCGGAGCAGGGAGTAGGCCAAGTTCATCGTCTCGTGGTGCACGCCGTACTCGGCTGCGAGGCGGCGGCGGGAGGGGAGCGGCTCGCCAGGGCGCCAGTCGCCGCGGTCGATGCGTTGGCGGATGTCGGCCGCGATACGGCGGTAGCGCGCGACTGGCATCCGGACCCCTGGCGTCGATCATGACGTGAGGTCCGAAGCTACGAATCCCGCCGACAGCTGGTTACAACCAGCCGCGTCGGGCGATCCGGCATCTGCCGGGGGCAATTGAAGAGTGAGTTTCGGCGCTGCGGGGTTCAGGTTCCCGAGGCGCCGATAGGTCCACCGCACAGCCGCGTACCCCCGTTGGCGGTCGTGCGGTGGGCCGCCCGTTACCCGGCAGCATGTGCCAGGTATCCACCCGAACGAGTGAACTCTTGACCGTTATTGACCGGGGGAGTCCTCGTTAAATAGACGGGCCGGAGCCGGCCCCCCGCCTCCAAGGGTGCAAGGGGACCGGCTCCGGTCTGCTGTCTACCGCATGCCGCGGGCTGCTGACATCACCCCGAAGGTTGACCTGGTCGAGTCTCGGTACAGCCCTAGTTGGGAAACTGGGAAACGAGTGGGATAGAAGCGCCCGAACTAGAGCCCAACCAGAACGAACTAGAGCCGCACTCAGATGACAAAGGTACAGGTCAGAGAGTCGGCGACTGAGATTGCCGCAGGCCTGCAAGGTGTCGAGAGTTAAGGGTTCGTCTTCATCTGGAAGTCGGGGGATTGGCGCTATCGATCGCTCTGACCTGCGAATCCCTTGATCCAGTGAGGGGGAGTGGGAAACGAGTGGGAAACGAACTAGCTCTCTGCCCGCCTCAACCGCTCCTGGAGCCCATCCCAACGCTCCTGCAACGTCTTCATGATGGCAGCCTCCATCGGCACCGTCACGCTTGAGTAGACGCCCTCGACGCCCGGGACCTCGTGGCCCATCCGGGACTCCACCGCAAACTTGCTGTGGCCGTCCTCGTCCAGCCAGGCCTTCGCCGCATGCCGCAGCAGATACAGGCGCTTCCCCGCGAACGTCGGCACCTCAGGGATTGCCGCCCGCGGCTTGCGCACCCGCGGCCCCTGACGCGCATCGATGCCGTCGGCGATGGGCCGCCAGTACTTGTAGTCGAAGTTCACCGCCCCCAGGCTGCCGCCCTCGATCGCCGGGAACACCCACCGGCTGTCGTGCGAGGCGAGCAGCTGCTCCAGCAGCCCGGCCAGGAACGGAGGCACCACGAGCGTGCGATAGCTCTCGTACTTCGGGGGGAAGAACCTCAGCTCACTGTCTTCGTACTGAACTTGGCGTTCAACACGGATCGTGGGCATCAGGTCGCCGCCCTTGCCGTAGCGCTCCGCATCCTCCTCGTACCGCTCCTCCTCGTCAGGATCAGCCTTCGGGTCGGAAGCCGGCCAGTTCGGATAGCAGTACTCACGGGTCAGCCCGTACAGCTCAGCCGGCCGCATGCCCGTCATCGCCATCGTCCACATGAAGACATAGCCGGGCTCGCCGAAGAAGGTCCGCGCGTTTCGCGCGAGCTGCTCGACGACCTCTGGGCGGACATCCTTCTTCCGCTCCTTCGGCTTCCTCGTGAACTTGCCGCGCCGCCTGGTGCGCTCGACGGGCGAGACCTTCATGAGGCGGGGCACCGCGTCATCGAGGACCATGCCGAGGACCATCATCACGTTCTTCGCGGATCCCGGTCCGACCGCGCCGTTGGCGTACTTACGGAACGCCCGGTAGGCCAGCACGTCGATGTCGGCGACCGCGGTGTTGCGCTTCTTGAAGTACGGGCGGATGTGGTTCTCGATCACGGACCGGTAGCCGCGCTCGGTGAGGTGCGCGTGATCCATGGCGTCCAGCCAGTCGTCCAGCCAGTCCGACATGAGGGTCTTGCCGTCGCGATTGGAGACGTGGTCGCCGTGCCGGATCTCCGACATCTTGTCGAGGCCGTGCTCGTAGGCCTCGTCCTCGTTGGTGAAGCCGCCCTTGGACTCGAAGCGTTTGCGGCCGTCGTCGTGATACTCGCCGGTCCACCACTTCACCCGGCAGGTCCCGCCGCGCCACTCGACGTAGACGTCGCGTGCTCGTCTCGCCATCTTCGCCCCCTCGAATGCCGGTGGTGCGCGGCAGTCCGGCAGGTACCCCTACCGCCAGGACTCCGCGACCCTCATGGTCTCAGCCAGCCCTGCCCAGCGGGCAGTCCTGGCATCCTCCACACTCGGCACCAAGGCTCTGTACTAGATCACGCATCGTCTCTCGCACTTCGATGCGCTCCCACTGGCGTGGAATGACGCAGACGATCCCTTCGTCAACCAGGGTCGCCTGGCCTTGAAAGCCGGGACCGTAGTCGGCTATGAGCGCGCCTCTTTGCAGCATGGCTCCCCCTGTTCGGGCTTGAAGGGAGCCTCCAAGGGTGTGGCTTGAACTCTGCCACGTTCAGTGTCAGTTGGGACCACTTGCGTCACGAGTGCCGCGTGGGGATTCGATTACAGAACGGTAAAACCAAATGGTTGTACGCCGATTGACTGAACTTCAGTCAGATCCGCCCACGCTTCCTGAGGTCTTGGACCACCCGCTCGCTCAGCGCCCGGATCTCGTCGGCTGACAGCCCGGTCGTGGCGATCGCTGCCAGCTGCACGGTCTCGCGCACGTCTTCGCTCAGATCCTCTCCCGTGAGGGTCGTCTTCACGGCACCCGGCACGCCGCCCTCCACTGGCACGGCCTCCGTCGGATTTTCGCCACGCAGGATCGCTTCGCAGCTTCCGGCCGCCCACTGGAGCGCCGGCTCCATCTTGGCGTAGGTCCCGTCGCGGACCACGAGGCCATCCTCGACGCGGGCCCAGGTGTCCTTCGAGACGCCGGCGGCCTGCGCAGCCGCCAGGCGCGACGGGAACAGGGCGAGGCGTTGCGCCTTCACGGCCTTCGCGAGGCCAGCCAGATCCGATGTCGACATGAGGCCATCTTGGCAGGGCCAGCCAGGGCCAGCCAGGACCAGGGGCAACTAAGGCCGAATCCTTGACCAGCACATTTGAGGTAGCCCTAACTTCGGCTAGCAAGTCGGCTCGATCTATTCCTAACTAGAGCTAGACAACGAGGCTACCTAAGGCTAACTTCTACTCATGCACCAACCCCCAACCACCTTCCTGGTGAACGGGCAGGTCGCCCGTGAACTGCGAAAGAGCGCCGGGGTCGAGCTCGCAGACATGGCCAGAAGTGCGCTGATAAGTCGGCGCTACCTCAGCCACATCGAGAACGGCACCCGCAAGCGCATGAGACCGGCCCCGTATCAGCGCCTGCGCAAGGCCCTGGGGGCGAACGAAACCCAGCTCTTGGCCCCACCCGAGACCACACCCCCCGAGGAGAACCCCCGTGCCGAGCGATAAGTACCTCCGATACGGCCGCCCCACGCCGCCGGCCGACGTGAACCAGGAGTTCATGACCGTCCAGGAGACGGCCTACGTCCTGGGCTGCAGCGTCGACACGATCCACGCCCGACTCAACGAGCTGAAGCTCAAGAGCAAGATCGGCCGCCGTGTCATGACCAGCAAGGCCGACCGCGTCCGCATCCACGCCGCCGGCCGCAAGCCGCGGCGCAAGACCCAGCCTGCCGAACTCCGCGCCGCCGCCTGAAACGGCCGCGACCCCAACCGCCGGTTCGCACACCGGCAGCCGGGGTCACCGCGGCTCACGCCGCGCGATCCACACCACCAGAACCCTGAAGAACAGGAGCGTGGACCATGTCCACAGTCTCTCAGAACCCTCGGAGCGTCAGCTCCACCCCAGAGTTCATCGCCTTGGCCTCAGCTATCGACCGGAGCGTGTCAGGCGACCGCGCAGCGGACCTGCTTGCCGATTTCTTCAACACCGTCGAGCGCAAGGTCCGCGCCGAGGTCGCCTCGGACTTCCAGCTCGCCTCCCGCCATCAAGACGAGTTCTCGTGGGGCGAGGCGGTCGACATCGCCAGCAACGGCCTCTGCTCCTGCCGCGGCGGCAACAGGCCCTGCCCGAAGGCAGGTGCCCGATGACCGCTCTCCGTATCCCGACCCCGGACGCGGTCCGCTACTTCGCCGCCCAGCATCTGCCCGCCGCCGTGGTCGAGGCGAACGCCCTGTCCCTGGACGCGGAGCGCGTCCTGCGCCGCCCGATCTCCCCGCTGTCGGTGGAGGACTTGGGCGACCGGGAGACCGTGCTCGCCGAGTGGCACCGCGCGGACAAGGTGCTCGGCGCCACCGCGCTGCGCCCCGCCGTCGCGACGGAGGTGCTGTCATGAGCAACTACGCCGACCTCGACCCGTTCTGGGTCAAGAACCGCGCCGACTTCCTTGCGGCGAAGAGCGCCGCCGCCGACCCGTCCGCGTGCAACGTCTGCTGCGACAGGGTGGCGGCTGGCGAGCCGGTGAAGCACGACGAGTGCGCTCAGCGGGCCACGCTCCTACAGGCCCCGGACCACCCGTACTACGAGATCCTCGCGGGCTTCTCCCTGGAGGAGAACGAGAAGCTTCCGGCCCGCTTCCACATCCCCGTCTTCGACGACTGTGGCGTGCCGAACTCCTGGCTGTGCGCGGTCTGCCAGGAGGAGGGCGTCGTCACAGGCTGGCCGTGCGCCACCGCCACCAAGTACGGCACCCAGGTCTTCACGCCGCAGCATGCGGCGGAAACCGAGGCAAAGAAGCAGGCCGCGCGTATCGCCAGGCTGGAAGGCGAGATCCGCCAGCTTGAGGAGAAGGTGGCTGGGCTCGAAGACGACAGGGCCCGCCTCCTGGACCAGCAGGCGAAGGACGACGACGAACTTGCCCAGGCAACCGCCGAACGTGATCGCTACCGACTCGCCTGGCAGTCGGCCAGCTTCCGGGCCGAGGCCCGCGGCGAGGGCATCGAGCGGATCGTCAAGGACCGCGAGTCGTACCAGGGGTGGCTGAAGCAAGAGCAGGAGCTGACCCAGCAGTTGCGTGCCCGCATCGCCGAGCTTTCAGCACCGACCCCCGTGTCGCAGCACTACGACAAGGTGCCGGACCCGGCGGACGGATGCCACTGGTGCGCGTGCGGCAACCGCTGGCCCTGCAAACACGCAGGGGAGGTGACGGCGTGAGCAGCACGATGGAGTGGATCCGCTACACCTACGACGTGCCCGCCCGTCACGGGATGCGCATCGAGTACGACGGAAAGCCCGCCACGATTATCGGCGCGGGAGGCGGCTACCTCCGCTTCCGCATCGACGGCGAGAAGCGCCGCACCGTCGGTCATCCCTGCTACCGCATCGTCTACCCGCAGGTTCCCGAGCCTGCCCGGCCGCGCGGCTGGTGCAAGCACTGCATGAAAGACCGCGCCATGACGGCGGGCGGCGTCATGGGCAAGCACCTCTTCCGCGCCTCCACCTGGTCCGAGCCGTGCCCTGGCATCGGCAACCCGCCGTGGAAGCCCGTCCGCAACCAGACCCACCCCGGCGAGCAGCGACCGGCGGTGGCCTCATGACCGCCGTCGACCCGCTGGCTGCCGCTGTGGCCGAGCTGGGCGCCCTGCCCATGCCGGTGGGCGTGAAGCCGTTCCAGACCGTCCCGCCGCGTCCCGCCGACGCCGACGTGACGCTGACGGTCGTTGAGGCCGCCGCGCACCTGTCCTGGCTGCAAGCCCACCCGGTACCCGCCGACGCGCCCCTGAAGGACCGGCACGACTGGATGGCCGCCGCATTCCGCGACCTGGCCGCCTGCCACCCCGAAGCCTGCGCCACCGCCGCCGACTACCCCGACTTCCACCCCGGAGGTGGAGCGTGACCGCGAAGCTCACCGGAGGCGTGACCTTTCTCCTCGATGACGGACCCATCCGCACCAAGTACGGCCGCAGCGAGTTCAACGGCAAGCCCACCGCCTGGCTCGCTCTCGGCGACAGCGACGGGATCGAGATCTCAGTCACCGACTCGCCGGCCGAGACGCTCGCCCAGCTGGAAGAGGCCGTCGCCGAACTCCGGGCCTGGGCCAAGCGGATGGAACGCCTCGCCGCACTCCCCGAGGTGGCCTGATGACCGCCTCCCTCGACGCGATCCTCGCCGCCGCCTCCGAGACGGGCGCCGTGGTCACCGTCCCCGGCCTCCTCGACTGGCTGGGCTACAGCCCGCGCACCGTCGACGCCGACTTCAAAGCCTCCCTGGACGGCGGGTTCACCGAGTCGTTCGAGGACTACTGCACCCGCATCAGCCGGACGGAGGCCACCAATGCCTGAGATCAAGGTTGAGATCGACGGCGGACTGCACCCGCTGACGAACTGCACGTGGATCACGTGGGCGCCGTGCGGCTGCCCGTGCGGAGCCCTGACCGCAGCATTCGGCGACGAAGCCTTCGCCGCCGAAGAGCAGGCATGGCACGAGCACTACCCGCTCAAGCGTGACCGCGACAAGTACCGGCGGCAGGGCTACCGGCTGGAGCTCATGGGCTGGGAGCGCTACCGCGCCGAGGTGGATCTCGCCGCCCGCTGCCCGCACGTGAAGGCCAAGACGAGTCAGCAGACGCTCGACGCCGCCGAAGGGGCAGCGTGATGGGCGCCGAGCTGAGGCAGGAAGGCCTCCACGTCGGCCGCACCGATCCGGGCGAGCAGGCCGACATGGAGCGCCGGGCCGCAGTCCACGTCGCCGACCAGGTCGGCGCCGAACACCCGCACCACCTCGACGACGAGGACCCGCGGCAGGCCGGCCGGGAGCTCGCCAAAGACCCGGCCATCGCGGCCGGAGTCCTCGAACTCCTCGACGCGATCGGCATCCGACCCGACCGGATCCGCAGGGGGACTCAGTGACCACCAACCAGATGGGCGAGGTGATCCGCGTTCTGCGCTGGGCCGCCGACCTCACCCTCACCTACGGCCCCGACCCGATGTCCTGCATTCGTGCGGTGACGCTCGGCCGCCCGGACGCCGTGATGCCCTTCCGGGACACCGAGGAATCCCTGCTCGCGGAAGAGGCCGAGTACCGGCTCCAGCGGCACCTCAACCCGGACAGTGCTGGCGCCGACGAAGACGACACCGTCAGCGAATGGGCGGCAGGCCGAAGCGCCGTCGAGGTGCGGGATGCGTTCATCGCCACCGCCTCGGATCTTGCGGCAGGTGTGCGATGACCATCCTCGACACCCTCAACGTGCAGATCGACCCGCCTGTGGGCGGCGAGATCCTGCACGCCACGGACCGGGCGACGGTCATCTGGGGCGACTGCCGCGACCCGCAGGTCATCGCCCAAGCGCCTGCCGGGTACGGGCTGCTGTGCACCGACCCGCCCTACGGCGTCGCCTACAACTCCGGCCGCAGCAGCACCTTCCAGCAGATCGCGGGTGACGACGGATCCATCGACTGGCCCGGCGTCCTCGCCGAATGGGTCGGACCGGAAGGGACAACGACGCGCGGCCTGGCCGAGCACCGCCACCTTTACGTCTTCGGCTACGAACCCAAAGAGCTGGCCGAGCCCCTGCGGCTGGGCGCCGGAATCGAACTCATCTGGGACAAGTGCATGACCGGCATGGGCAACCTGTCCCTGCCGTGGGGTCCCGGCCATGAGCGGATCACGTTCGGCGCTCACTCGAAGCGGAAATCGGGGCGGGCGGCTGGTGACGGACGTCTGGCGGCACGACTCCGCAAGGGATCGGTGCTGCGCTATCCGCGCCCGAACGCGGGCTCGGCAAACCGCCACTCCAACGAGAAGCCCGTCCCGTTGATGGCCGACCTCATCGAGTCGTCCACGGTCCGCGGCGACCTGGTCGTCGACCCGTGCGCGGGGAGCGGTTCCACCGGAGTTGCCGCGGTCCTCGAAGGCCGCCGCTGCTTCCTCGTCGAGGTCGACCGCAAGCACGCCGAACTCGCCGTCCAGCGAGTCCAGGCCGCCGAGCGGCTCGCCGCACAGATGGAGGCGGCGTGATGACCGCCCCGCTCCCGTCGCCGTACCGGTCGCCGATCGCGGGCCTGTTCAACGACCTCGTGGCCTGGCTCAACACCCGCCTCGCCGCACACGCCGTCCAGCTCGAAGCCGAACTCGCCGTTCGCACCGCCGAAAACCAGCGCCTGAAAGGAGGCCGGTCGTGAGCGCACTCGACACCGCCCGGAGCGTCGTCTCCCACCGCGGCATGACCTGCCTGCAACTCCACCAGAAGCTCGGCCAACTCACCCGCAAGGTGGGCCAGCTGACGCTTCGCGCCGAGCAGGCCACCGCGATGGAGGCCCGCATCGACGAGCAGGCCCTGACGATCGGCAGCCTGCGCCAGCAGCTCGACACGGCGAAGCGGATCCGCGCCACCGTGAACGCCAAAGCCAGCCGCTACGACGAGGCCGAAGCGCGGGCACAGGAAGCCGAGCGGATGCTCGCCTCGCAGACGAAGGAGCTGCTGGCGCTGCGCTCATTCAGGGACAACGTCAACTCGGTCAGCACCCTGCCCCCGCATCAGGGACCCACCGCGCCGCCCGCCGGCCGCTTCGAGACGGGCACACCGGTCCGCCTCGGCGCCTCGCGGCTCGCCACGACCGACCCCGGACACGTGCCGGTCGTACCGGACGACGCCAACGCCGACACCCAGCCGATCCCGGTCGTCGACGAGCCCGAGCCGGCCGCCTGACTCCCGGCCGCCCGGCCGGACAGGTACGGGCGGCCGGTGAACAGCAAAACCCCCGAGCGCTAGAGACGCCCGGGGATCCGACACCCAGCATCCCAGAAGGAAGCCATGCCGCAGATCAGCTTTCCCCTCGACCAGGCACACCAGGCCCTCGACGAGTTCCTGAACGGCGCCGACGCCGTCGACCACCTCGGCAACCGGTACAGCCGCCACATCTACGACGGCAAGGAGAACAGCGTCGCGGTCATCCTCAGCAACGAGGAGTACCGGCGCCACCTCCGCGGCTATCAGGCCTGGGAGGACTCGCAGGAGCCGCAGGACTCTCCGGACCTGCCGCCCGGCTACCGGCCCTACGTCCACTCGCCCGAGGCGACCGTCAACCGGCTCCTGCCGCACGAGCCGCTGCACACGCCGCTCGCGCACGCCATCTACGACAAGCCGTTCGACGAGCTGGAGCAGCGCGACCAGGACCGCATCGTCGGCGTCGCCATCAACTGCCTGCTCCGCACCACATTCGACCCGGACACTCAGGGCGCCGTCCCGATCCTGATGTTCAGCCACAACGGCGACGACCCCGAGCCCCGCACGTTCTGGCAGCTCGCCTACAAGACCGACGTCGACGGCCTGTTCCTCCGCGCCACCGGCAACGGCTTCTTCGGCGCTGAGTGGGGGATCGTCACCGGCTCCGGCTGGAAGCTCTTCTCCGGCTGGTGGTCCCGTGAGGATGCCGCCCGCGCCGCCGCCGCGATCGGCCGCGTGCTGCCGTACATCGACTGGATGTCCGCGGACACCAGCAACTTCACGGACAAGTCGAAGAAGGCTCTCGCCGCGACGGTCCGCCGCTACCACGTCACCGGGATCCGCGAGGACCAGCCCGAGCCCGAGCCGCTCACGGCCGAGACCACCGCCTGACCAATCCCATAGCCGCCGCTGGCTGCGCTTCCCCCCCTGCGCGCCGCGGCACCCAGGGCCAGCTCCCTGGCACACCCCCCAGTCCGGGGAGCTGGCCCTCCCTCAGCACACCTTCTTGGAGACCACATGAGCACCAACAGCCCCACCATCACGCGGGAGACCGCACGCCACGTGCTGTGGCGCTACGACCGAACCGGCGGCGCACAGCCCGGCAGCTTCACCATCCACCTGATGGCCGCGATCGAAGCCGCGGACGTCCGCAACCGGGCCATCCTCTGCGACGCCTACCCGGAACTCACCGCGGCCCTGTATCTGGCCCGCTACGAGGAGGAAGGGCTCGCCAAGCTCCAGCGCATCGCCGCGGGGGAGGGGCCGCTCGGCTGCAAGTGCGGCGACAGTGCAGGCCCGTTCACCCTCGACGGCCGCTGCGAGAACTGCGTCGAGGTCGTCGCATGACCGCCGCAGTCGAAGTCGACGCCCCGCAGATCATCGACGGCCTGCCCGCCGAGACCTACCACGCAGACACGACGTCGATCTCCTCGTCCGGCCTACGCGCCCTGCTGGCCCCCGGCTGCCCCGCCCAGTTCAAGTACGACCGCGACCACCCGCAGCCGCCGAAGCGGGAGTTCGACCTCGGGCACGCCGCACACAAGCTCGTCCTCGGGGAAGGTCCCGACTTCGAGATCATCGAGTTCCCCGACTACAAGAAGGTCGCCGCCCAGCGACTGCGCGACGAGGCCCACGAAGCGGGCCTAGTGCCGCTGCTCACCAAAGAGCACGACATGGTGCAGGCGATGGCTGAGGCCGTCCGCCAACACCCGGTAGCCGGACCGCTGTTCACCCCCGACGGGGGAGTCGCGGAGCAGTCGATCTACTGGACCGACCCGCGGACCGACGTCCGCTGCCGATGCCGACCCGACTGGATGCCGCACCGGCAGGAGAACGGCCGGCTCGTCGTCGTCGACTACAAGACCGCCAAAGCCGTCGACGAGGCGGCCCTTCAGCGGGCCGTGTACGAGCGCGGCTACCACGCGCAGGCCGCCTTCTACCTCGACGGCGTCAAGGCCGCCGGGCTGGCTGGCGACCAGGAGCCCGCGTTCGTCTTCGTGTTCCAGTCCAAGACCGCGCCCTACCTGGTGCACCTGGTCGAACTCGACTTCCCCGCCCTGACGTTGGGCGCCGCACGCAATGAGCGCGCCCTGCGGATCTACGCCGAGTGCGAGCGCACCGGCATCTGGCACGGCTTCAACGACCGCATCACCTACCTGCCGCTGCCCGCCTGGGCTGAGCGGCGCGACCACGAGGAGTACGCGTGAACCAGCCCGTCCCCATCCCGTCCAACAACGCCCCGGCCCGCATCGGGCAGGGCACCGCGGTCGAACAGTCCCGCGCAGCCGCCGAAGTCCAGGCCGCCGTCGTCGTCGCCCAGCAGTGCCCCCGCAACATCCAGCAGGCGGTCGCCCAAATGCGCGAGTCCTGCAACCAGATGTTCCTCGCCGAGCGCGCCTTCTACCGCTACCCCAAGGGCGGCCAGACCATCACCGGCGCCTCCGTCCACCTCGCCCGCGAGCTCGCCCGCTGCTGGGGCAACGTCCAGTACGGCCTCGTCGAGATGCGCCGCGACGACGACTACGGCCAGTCCGAGATGCAGGCCTTCGCCTGGGACGTCCAGACCAACTCCCGCAACAGCTCGACGTTCATCGTCCCTCACCGCCGCGACACGAAGAACGGCCCGCAGGCCGTCACCGACATGCGGGACATCTACGAGCTGAACACGAACAACGGCGCCCGCCGCGTCCGTGAGGCGATCTTCGCGATCCTCCCGCCCTGGTTCGTCGAGGAAGCCAAGGAACTCTGCAACGCCACCCTCCGCAACGGCGGCGGCAAACCCCTCGCCCAGCGGGTGGCGGACGCCATCAAGACGTTCGAGGGCATCGGCATCACCGCCGACCGCATCGAGAACCGTCTGGAGCGGCCGTCCGGGAAGTGGACGGAGCACGACGTCGCCCAGCTGATCGTCATCTACAAGTCGGTCCAGCGCGGCGAGGTCACCGCCGAGGACGAGTTCCCCGCCGCACGCGTCAGCGCCGACGAGCTGATCGGCGGCGCGGCCAAGAAGCCGGCCGCCGAGCCCACCCAGTAACCGCCTCCGGGGTCCCGCCCACCCCAAGAGGGCGGGGCCCCGACACCCACAGCACACCACAGCTCTGAAGGGAGAAGCCATGACCCGCACCGCAACACCTGCCGAGCAGGCCCGAATCAGCGCCGAGCTCGAAGCGTTCATAGCCTCCGTCTCCGAGTGGGACAAGGCGCTCATCGAGCAGGCCGTCGAGATCTTTGGCGCCGACGGCCGCCCGTTCTCCATGAACACCTTCCGCGACCTGCTCCCCGAGATGGCCCACCACACCGCCGGCCTGGTGTTCCTGTCGATGGTCAATCGCAAGCCGAAGGCCATCGTCGAGATAGGCCGCGTCCGGTCCACCTCCGGGCCCACCCACAACAAGGACATAGGCGTGTACGTCCTCGCCCAGTTCGCCAGCTGGAGGGCCGTCGCGTGATGGACCGCCTGCAGCACATCCCTCTCGTCTGGTTGTACGTCGCCCTCGTCGCCGCCGGAGCGGTCGGTGGCGGACTGTTCGCCGCCGGATCCCTGGCCGTCGACTGGTGGCGCGGGAGGCGGACGTGAGGGACATCGCCGCCAACGCCCTCATCGCCGCACCCGTGTTCGTCGTCGGCATCAGCCTCGCCTGGTGGCAGGCCCGGCAACCCGCCCGCGCCCGACGCCGCGGCATCCGACGACTTGAGCAGTACGCCAACCATCCCGCACACCGCACCCGCCGCGACCAGCAGCGGAAGGAGGACACCCCGTGAGCCGCTACGACTGGATGGAAAACGCACGCTGCGCCCAAGTCGACCCCGAGATCTTCCACCCCGACGGCAAAGCGCCCAGCAGGGAAGCCAAGACCATCTGCGCCCGCTGCCCCGTGCAACGCCAGTGCGCCGACTTCGCCCAAGCCCTCGAAGGCGAGGTCACCTACTCACACCGCTTCGGCCTGTGGGGTGGCCAACTCCCCAAGCACCGGGCCCGGGACGCCGTCGGCAATGGACGCCTGCAGCGCAACCGCGCCCGCCGCGACCACATCATCCGGCTCTACCGGCGCGGCGGCATGGACGCCTACCAGATCGCTGAAGCCGTCGGCTGCGACGCCCGCACCGTCTGGCGCACCACCAAGGCCTACCGCGACAGCCTCGGGGAGGCAGCCTGATGAACCGCAACGACAACGACGCCCTCACGGTCATGGACTGGTTTTGCGGGGCTGGCGGCTCCTCGCAGGGCATGCACTCCATCCCCGGCGTCCGCATGGAGAGGGCAGCGAACCACTGGCAAAGGGCGATCGAATCGCACGCCGCGAACTTCCCCACCGTCGACCACTACCGCGGCGACATCCGCGAGGCGCCCGTCGAGACGTGGCCCGTCACTGACATCTTTTGGGCGTCCCCGGAATGCCCGCAGTGGTCCAACGCCCGGGGCAAGAAGCGGGACTTCGACGCCAGCCTCCAGGGCGACCTCTTCGACGGCTTCGGCCCGTCCGAGGAAGTCGAGCGTTCCCGGGCGCTGATGGAAGAAGTCCCCATGTACCTGCGTGGCGTTCAGCAGCGGGGCGGCCTCGTCAAGGCGGGCGTCGTCGAGAACGTCGTCGACGTCCGCGCCTGGGACCAGTGGGACCGCTGGATCGGCGAGATCAAGAAGCTCGGATACGAGACCCGCGTCATCGCCCTGAACTCGATGCACGCGGACCCGCGCACGGTACACAAGGCCCCGCAGTCCCGTGACCGCCTGTACGTCGCCTACTGGCACAAGTCGCTCGGCCGGACGCCGGACTGGGACAAGTGGCTGCGGCCGCGCGCCTGGTGCACGGGCTGCGAGACGTGGGTGCAGGCCGTACAGCGGTTCAAGCAGCCCGGACGCGACATGGGCCGCTACCGCCAGCAATACGTCTACCGCTGCCCGAACGTGGCGTGCCGCAACCAGATCGTCGAACCGGAGACACTGCCCGCCGCCGTCGCCATCGACTGGACGATCGCGGGGCAGCGCATCGGCGACCGGGCGAAGCCGCTCGCGGACAAGACGCTGGCGCGGATCCAGGCCGGCCTGGACAAGTTCGCCCAGCCGATGATGGTTCCGGCGGGCGGTACGTGGCGCAACGACGCGACGCCGGTGACCGACCCGATGGCATGCCGCACCACCCGGGAGAACGACGGCCTGGCGATACCGCCGCTGCTGATCCCGGTGGAGGGCCGTGACGGCAAGGAGCCCGCTTCTGCGCACGCCCCGCTGCGCACGCAGACCGCGCGGAACGAGACCGGGTTGGCGTGGCTGCCGTTCATGGTGACGATGCGAGGCGGCGGCGACCAGCTGCGCGGCCGTTCCATCCACGAGGCGCTCGGCACGGTTTCGGCGAACGGCAACCACCACGGCCTCGTCACCCCGAACGTCCCGGCGTTCGTGATGCGGAACAACGGAAGCAGCGGTAACGGCGGCGAGCACTGCACTCCCGCCGACGAGTACTTCCGCACCATGACCACGGCCGGTCACCAGTCGCTCGTCACCTGGGAGCACCTGCTCGTCCCCCACTACGGCAACGGCACGGCGAAGACCGTCCGCGAACCCGTCGGCACGCTGTCGACCCGCGATCGGTACGCCCTGGTGCAGGGCGACGTCGACATCAACGACGTCCTGTTCCGGATGTTGGAGCCGCACGAGATCGGCCGCGCGATGTCCTTCGCGGACGCCTACATCGTCCTCGGGTCCAAGCGCGAACGGGTCCGCCAGTACGGCAACGCCGTCACCCCCAACTGCGCCGAAGTCATCGTCTGCGCCCTCGTCGAAGCGATCACCGGCGAGGACATCGAGCGTCACACCGCACCCCAGCTCGCAGCCGCCGCGTGACCGCCTCCCGCCGGCCGCGCGCCGGGCCCTGACCCGCGGCGCCCGCAGCCCCCATCCGCCTTATCCGCAACGCCAGTCAGAGAGAAGTCCCCATGACCTGGGTCCGCTTGGACGACAGATTCCCTTCGCACCGCAAGGTCGCGTTGCTGTCCGATCGCGCCTTCCGGCTGTACGTGTCGGCGCTCTGCTGGTCGTCGGAAAACCTCACTGAAGGCAAGATCCACGACCGCGAATTGACAGTTGTAGCGCGCGTTCGCGGCATGAAGGCGGCAGCAAAGGAGCTCGAAGGTGCCCAACTTTGGGACCGCGTTGATGACGGCTGGGTGATTCACGACTACCTCGAATACAACCCGGACCGGAATCGCGTCCAAGAAGAGCGCGAACGGAACGCTGCACGTCAGAAGGCATGGCGCGAGCGGCAGCGGGAGGAAAGGGAAGCCAAGAAGGCGGCCCGTGAAGACTCTCCGAAGATCGAGAGTAACGCCGTTACTAACGCGTCTCGTAACGGGGCCGTAACGCTGCCCCCGCCCCCTGCCCGTAGTACTTCCTACGGAAGTACCGCTGGGGAGGCAGGCGGCGAGGCCGCCAGCGGACTCCCCGACCCCTTCGCTGATCTCAAGAAGGCGCTAGCAACAGCAGGCCTCGGAGCAGTCGCCTGGGACATCCGCAAGCACTCCGACTGGCAGCGCATCAAGACCCAGCTCGACCGCCTCGGTGTCGAGCTCATGGTCCGCGCCGCCGTCAACAGCTCCCGTGCGCAAGGCGAGCCAGCCACCGTCACCGCCTGGATCACTCGCTGGCAATCCCTCGCCGATCCCGCACCGGCGCCCGGCTCACGTGACTCGCCGGCCTACGACACCCCGCACTGCGGCGACATCGACTGCCATCCCGATACCCGGCTGCGCGAGGTCGAGGACGACGACGGCCTGCCAGCCCTCACCCCCTGCAAGAAATGCCACCCCGCCACCCAAGGAGCCAGAAAGTGACCGACCTCTTCGACGAGCCGCCCACCGACGACCTCGACACGGCCGACTTCCGTACCCCGCCACCCCACGACAAGGCCGCAGAGCAGGCCGTCATGGGCGGCATGCTCCTCGCCCCCATCGGCGTCAACGACGCTGAGCGCGTCCTCACCCGCGGCGAAGCCTTCTACTTCCCGGCCCACCAGACGATCTACCTGGCGATCCTCGAACTCCACGGGAAGCCGGGCACCCGTCCTGACCCGATCACCGTCGCCGACTATCTGAAGCGCAACGGTGACCTGGAGAAGATCGGCGGCGCCCCGTACCTGCACCACTGCGTGCAGATGATCCCGACCGCGTCGAACACCGAGTGGTACGCCGACATCGTCCACCGCCTCTACCGGCTGCGGCGCCTCGTCGAAATCGGAACCCGCGCCGTCGCCCAGGCGCGCGACGCCCAGGCCGAGCCCGAGGACATCCTCGACGAACAGATCGCCGACTTGCAGACGCTCCTTACCGAGGGCGCTGGCGGCGAGCCCGAGGTGAGCCTGTCCGTCGCCGACAACTGGGCCCCGTTCATTGACGAGTTGAACGAAGGCCACGACCCCGACGCCCTCGACTCCCCGTGGAAAGACCTCAACGAGGTCGTCCAGTTCAAGCCCAAGGAGCTCACCGTCGTCGGTGCGGCGACCGGCGGCGGCAAGTCCCTCCTCGGCATGAACCTCGCCGCGCACGTCGCGCTGCGCCGCGGCAAGCCCGTCCTCGTCGCCTCGATGGAGATGACTCGGAAGGAGCTCCTCGCCCGCCTCACGGCCGCCGAGGCGGGCGTGAGGCTCGACCACCTGATCCGCCGCAAGCCCACCGACGACGACTGGGCGCGTATCGCCAAGGTGTCCGACCGTCTGCAGAACGCGAAGAACTTCATCCTCGACGACTCCGCGGCCCTCACCGTCCCGAAGATCCGGGCCCGGGTGCGGTGGATGGTGTCGCAGGGCACCCCGCCGGCCCTCGTCGTCGTCGACTACATGCAGCTGATCACCCCCGAGTCCAGCAAGGGCGGCGACGCCAACCGCGCCCAGGAAGTCGCGAAGATCTCCCGCGGACTCAAGCTGATCGCCGACGAGTTCGCCGTCCCCGTCATCGCCCTCGCCCAGTTCAACCGCGGCAGCGTCGGCCGCAAGCCCCTCGTCACCGACTTCAAGGACTCCTCGCAGATCGAGCAGGACGCCTCCGTGATCCTGCTCCTGCACCGCGAGCTCGCCGCCGACGGATCCGACACGGGCAAGTCCGCCGGGACCGTCGACCTGATCGTCGGCAAGAACCGCAACGGCGGCCAGGGCCGCGAGATCACCCTCAACTTCCAGGGCGAGTTCGGTCGGCTCCGCTCCATCGCCCCGCCCAGTTGGTCTCCCACCTCCGCGATCGGAGGCGCGGCAGCGTGAGCATCCAGGACGACTACGACGGCCGGGACATCTTCGAGGCGCTGGCCGACGACTTCGAGACGGCACGCCTGCGCCGCGAACGGACCCCCGGACAAGGGGGCGCTCTCGGCGGCGACATGACCATCGAAGCCCTGCCGACCGTCTACTGCGGCACCACGTTCCGCTCTGCCCTCGAAGCCTCTTGGGCGGCGACGCTCGACTCGCTCGGCATCGTCTGGGAGTACGAGCCCGAGACGATCAACCTCCCGTCCGGCTTGAGGTATCTGCCCGACTTCCGCCTGCCCGAGATAGGCACCTGGCTGGAGGTCAAAGGCACCGGGGTGCCGCGCGTCGAGAAGGCGTTTGAGTTCGGCGAGATGCTCGCCTGCGACTGCCCGCGCATCCGCGGCATCCGGCGCTGTTCGTGCCGGTGGCCCGGTGGCGAGCTCGTCCTCATCGGCAACCCGCCGCGCTCCATCGATCCGTGGTCCGACGGCTACGAGGACTACAGCCCCTACGCCATGCACCGCCTCGTGCGACGTCACCCCGGGTTCGCCAGCTGGAAGTCGACCCGCAACACCCGCTGCTGGCTCACCCGCTGCACCCGGTGCCGCTGCGCCACCTGGTTCGACATGCCCCGCTGCCGCGCCTGCCGCGGCCCGCTTGCCGGCTCCATCGGCCACCACTCCGGATCCAGTGAGTTCGAGTTCATTCGGATCTCCGGAATAGCGGTCGACACCGACGATGACGCGGGGAGCGACGCCTGATGTCCCGCCCGACGTTCCACGCCCCGATGGGCTTGCAGGGCTCCGGCAAGACGACCCTGTCCCGGCAGCTCGCCGCCGCGACGGGTGCCGTCCACATCGACTTGGACCCGATCCGCCGCCGCGTGTGGCCGGACTGCCCGGCTTCCTGGGATCCGCATGCCGGGCGGGGCCTGGTCGTGCAGCGGGCGTTCGAGGCGGCCGTCGTCGAGCAGTTGGCGTCCGGCCGGGACGTGATCGTCGACAGGACGAACCTCGACCCGCGCGACATCGGCCGGCTGCGGGTGATCGCCCCCGACGCCCGGCTGATCGTGCACGACCTGCGCCACGTCCCGCTGGAGCTGTGCATCGCCCGGGATGCCGCCCGACCGCGCCCGCAGCGCGTCGGCGAAGACGGCATCCGGCAACTCCACCAGCGGTGGCTCGCACCCGCCCGTTGACCCCAGACCGTCAGTGAACAACCCCGACGACAGGAGAACGACATGACCGACCAGAAGCCCGCGTTGACGATGCGGGAGATCCGCGAAGCCCTCGGCCACGTGAAGCCGGGCGAGCCCGAAGTCCTCGTCTCGATCACCCGCTACGCCGTGTCCGTCCTTCCGCCCAGCGATATCAACCGGAAGTACTTCACGCTCTTCGTCGAATTGGCCCGTGGCGGCTGGATCGTCACCGACGGGCACGCCTTCTACGCCGAGGACGGCACTTGGCAGCCCGCGCAGTGGCTCGCCCGCCAGTTCGCCGACTACGACGAGGCGCTCACGCTGGCCCGCGAGATCGCGCCGGAGATGACCGTCAACGGTCACACCGCGACCGAGGCGTACCAGCGCACGCACCCCACCCCGTGACAACGCAGCACGGGCCGGTGCCGCTCGTATCGGCACCGGCCCGCACCCGCCATCCCATCACAGCCTTCGAGGAGCAGCACATGCCCGACACCAACCCGCAGGCAGTCGTCGAGGAGCAAATCGCCCGGCACCTGGACGACTGGGAGAAGCAGAGCTCCCGAACCCGCGCGGACTACCAGACGCTCGCCCGCGAAGTGATCGCGATCGTGCAGGCCGCGCCCGCCGTTGCGCCGTCTGCGCCAGCCGACCAGGCCGCGCTCCGCGACCGTATCGCCGAAGCCGCCCAGAACGGCCCCACGTGGCTGCTTCCGAGGTCGCTTGCCGAGGAGATCGCCGACGCGGTGTTGGCCGTGCTGCCCGCGACCACCGACCGGGCCGCCTGCCCCGATCCGATCGAGTGCGGACACGAAGCCGCGCTCGGCCAGGCGCAGCAGGAGATCCGCCGGCTCGGCCTGATGGTTGACGAGTACGCGGCGGGCGCCCGCGGCCTGAGCGAGAAGCTGCGCGAGGAGCGAGCCCGCGCTGAGGCGATGACGCGCGCGATGGAGTCCACCGCTGCCGACGCGCTGAAGCACCTCGGCTGCCATCGGGACCTGATGGGGCAGTGCCTGCGCGCAGAGAAGGCCGAGGCTGCCGTCGAGCGAGTTCGTTCCGTGCTGGAGTCGGAGGCCGTCGTAGGCCGGAGCGCTCTCGACTACAGGGGGCTGATCACCTCGGCCCTCATGGCCGACGACGCGTCCGGCCCGAGCCGCATGGCCGGCGAGGCGCAGCAGCCCGAGACGCAGGCCCGGCGGTGCGCGCACAACGACATCGCGTGGGGCCTGTGCACGCTGCCCTCCGGCCACGACGGCGACTGCCTGCACGAGCACCAGCCGCGGTGTGGGGCATGGGGCGGCTGCACCCTCCGGCGCGGCCACAACATCGGCCAGGCGGACATCCCCGAGAACCACGCCCTGCCCGCCGCCGTGTCCCAGCCCGACGGGGAGGCCTGACCCATGGCCGACATCGCTCCCGCCGAGTTCCTGTACGAGCTCTGGGACGCCAACTGGGACGACGGGCCTATGGGCAACTGGCAGATCCTCCAGCACCCGATCACGAAGAAGACCGCCAAGCGGATCTACTTCAAGTACTCCACTGGAGGTCACCGCGCTGGCTACGTCGATCGCCAGCGCATCGAGGCCAGCGGAGAGATCTACCACGGCTACACGCTGCGCCGCCTGCACCTGACGCCGCCGGAGATCCCCACCCGAGCGAAGCAGCCGAACCTCGCGGAGCTGAAAGCCGCGATGGCCGCCGCCCATCCGGACCGCGGTGGCAGCGACGAAGCGTTCATCGCCGCCCGCGATCGCTACCAGAAGGCCCGCCTCACCGCCTGACCCCGCTCTGCCGCCCCTGCGTCGTGGGGGCGGCACCCGCACCGCTGGAAGGAACCACCGATGACCGAACAGCCCTGCCCGTTCTGCGAGATCGTCGCCGGACGCGCGCCCGCCGAATGGATCGTCCAACCCGACTACTGGCCGGACGCGGTCGCCTTCGTCCCGCTGAACCCGGTCACCGAGGGCCACACGCTCGTCGTCCCGAAGACGCACGTCTTCGACTTCGCCTCCGACCCGGGGGTGTCCGCCGCCGCGATGCGCCGCGCGGCCGAGCTGGTGCGGTGGTCGCCTCGCCCCATGAACCTGATCACCAGCCGCGGGCGCGAAGCCACGCAGTCCGTGTTCCACCTGCACCTGCACCTCGTGCCCCGCGCGCAGAACGACGGGCTCGCACTGCCCTGGTACAGCGGGCGATCGAAGGCCGCGTCGTGACCGCCCCGCAAACCCCGGTGTACCTGGACCCGGACATCGCCGAGATCCTCACCCGCTGCTATCGCAGCGAACGGAAGCGGGCCGTGATCGCCCGCGCGGTGCGGATGCTCGCCACCGCGGACGGCCACCTCGACGCGAACGGGCGGATCAAGCGCGGGAGGCAGCCGTGACCGACATTCACCTGGCGTTGGAGCCGTGCAGCGACGGGGCCCTGTCGTGGCTGGACGGCGCTCCGGTCCCGTACCCGGACCTTGCCGGGCAGATCAGCGACTGGGAGATCTGGCGACTGGAGACGGTGACCGTGGCGGGGGAGTGGCTGTGATGCGCGCACTCACCGCCCGGCAGCGGCAGGTTCTCAACCTGGCCGCGAACGGCAACACGAACATGCAGGTCGGCCGGATCCTCGGGATCGGACCGACCACCGTGCAACGCCATCTCACGGAGATCTACCGGGCGTTGGGGGCGAACGACCGCGCCCATGCTGTCGCGCTGGCCATCCATCACGGCCAGATCACTCTCGCTGAACTCGCCGCCATTGCGGGCGCATCGAGCATGCGGGCCGCCGAGACGCCGTCAGCGGGCCCAGGCGGCCCCAGGAGCGCACAGGAGGCCGCGAACGGCGCTCGGGACGTCCGGGGCTCTGCGAGGCCGCCACAGAGGCGCCGTGGCGATGTGGCGGCGTGACCTAGGCCCTGCGGCGGACTTGCCGATTCCCGCCCTCACAGCGAGCCGTAGACGGCCTAACCCGCTTCCAGCGTCCACCGCCCGCTCCGAACCGCTCAGCGCCAGCCCCACCCCCGAATCCGAGAAGAGGAGCTAGTCATGATCAACCACCCCGCATGCGGCAAGTCCTGGACCGGCCTCCGCCGAAGCCACTGCCCCGTCTGCCACGAGACCTTCAACAGCGACAGCGCCGCCGACAAGCACCGCACCGGCAAGCCCGGCATAGACCGCCGCTGCCTCCCGCCCGCCGAGGTCGGACTCGTGGCAGTCGAACAGCCCTGGGGCCTCTGCTGGCAGACGCCCGGCGCCGAAGGTGCCTGGTACGCGAGCACGGAGACCGCGGCGTGAGCGCCTACCTCCTCGACGTCCCCGAGTTGTACCGCCGTCTCGACGTGAGGCGGCGGGAACGGGGCCTGACCTGGCGGGACTTGGCACGGCTTGTCGACGTCAGCGCGTCCACGTTCAGCCGCCTCGCCGACGGCAACCGGCCCGACGCCGACGCCCTCGTCTCGCTGCTCGTCTGGCTCGACCTCGACACCGACATCGCCTACGTGATCAAGCCCAAGGAGACCCTGTGAAACTCCCCGGCCGCGTATGGATCGCCATCCACCGCGTACAGAACCGCTGGCACGACCTACTCGCCGTCTGCGCCGGCTACTGCAACGACCGTCCGCAGAAGACCGGCGTGCCTGGTGAAGGCGGCGGCTACCGGGACTGGCGGTGCGCACTCAAACGCGGCCACGACGGCATGCACCGAACCGGCAACTACGTGTGGGAAGACGACGGGAAGACCACCTACCTGCCCGCCCCGCATGGCAGCGGCAAGGAGGCGCACCAGCCGTGGCGGCGCAACATGACGCCGACGATGCGACAGGCCCGCAACTGGCGCCGCTGGGACGAACAGCAATCGGCCGCCCGCCGCGAACGACTGCGCGCAAAGGGGCTGCTATGACCGTCCGCCTGCGCGTCCTCTGGCAGTGGCTGCTCGGCACCACCCCGTCCCGCTGCGCCGACTGCGGCCGACGCATCTGGGGCGGCTACGACAGCGACCCGCACGCGCCCGCCGACAAGCCCATCCACCGGCACTCGCCCGCCTGCCAGACCCGCACCCGCTAGCCCGCACGCGCAAGGAGCTACACCATGCTCGACGCCCCGACGCCCGCCTCTTGGCCCTGTGCCGTCTGCGACCGACCGTCCGTCCCCCGAGTACATCCCGGCTGCCAGGAGCGCATCGCCGCCAACCTCGCCGCCCTGCCCGGCCTGTACCGGGCCCTGGCCGTCGAGCTCATCCCCGGCCGGCGCGGCGGCGACGGACGGTCCGCCACCAAGTCGGCGCCCCTGCCCTGCAACCTCGACGTACTGGATCTCCGCTCACGGGGAGGGATAGAGGGCGTCGTCGCCTCCTGGGCAGCCGACCTGTGCGAACGCGAGCGGTGGCAGCTGCCGCAGTACGGGACCGTGGAGGCCGCCGTCGAGGGCTACAGCGGGCTCCTCCTGATCAACCTGTCGGCCATCTGCGACGAGCATCCCGCAATAAGAGAACTCGCGGACGAGCTTAGGAAGATCGTCGGCCAGGCGCGGCGCATCATCGACGGCGAAGAGCCGCCCCGCCGCGTACCCGTCCAATGCGGATGCGGGCAAGTCCTCCGCGTCACGCTCGACACCGCCGGGGTCCGCTGCCCCGGGTGCGAGACCAGCTACGGACACGCGGAGGCGTTGCGGCTGCCGCTCGCCGAACGGCGGGCGGCGGCGTGAAGAAGGCCCCGGCCGATCCCACGGCCGGGGCCTTCTGACGTGCCGCTATGCGTCCGGCGAGCCAGGCTCCGGCAGCGACGCCCACACCTGCGCGGCGATCAGATCGGCCTCATCCTGCGACAAGCTGGCCGTCACGGCGATCACGCCGCTCGTGCCGTCCGGGAACGTCACCCGGCGCAACTCGGTACCCAGCGGGCCCGGCGTCGGCTCCTCCGGCATGGTTGCCCCTCTCGTCGATGGAACCGTCACGCTAACGATTGGCGATACATCAGGACACCGACCGCAGCGGGAAGCGGATGAGCCACGAAGGCAGCCCGCTCGCTACTGGTGCGTAGTGCCGTAGTGCGTACTTGTAGCTCAACAGGTCAATCTCCCGGACCGAGTGGGGTCCTCTGAGGATTGCGGGGTCTTGTTTCTTCAGCTGGCTGATCGCGTTGTTGCGGGAATCGCGGTACACCTTCGGCCGCTTCTGCTCGAACTGGAGGAGGAGTCGCCGAAGGGGGGCGTCTTCGAGTCGGTTCGCGGCGTCGTAGAGTCGGTTCAACTCCGCCTGAATGCGATCTTGCCCGCCCGCGCGCGCCTCGCGAGCGGAAGCGAGTGAGGAGGAGTGTTGGTCGCCAGACTCTTCTTCATCCGTACTTCGTAGGTCAGTACTTCTTGAAGACGTACCGGTGGCCGACGGACCGTCGACCGACGTCACGCTGGCCGACGTGCCGTGAGCGGTACCTCGGTCCTGGGGTGTGTCGTACACCTCCAGCACGGTGATGAAGCGGCCCTTCTCGCCCTGCTCCTTGCGGCGGACCATGTAGCCCGCCGCCTCCAGCTCCTTGAACGCGGAGCGCAGTCCGCGCCGCCCTTCGCCCACGACGTCGCCGCGATGCCGTCGGGCTCGGTCCGAGAGGGCGTCGGCGTTGGTCTCCCAGCCGTTCGGGCGCGAGAGGAGTTCGGCGAGCACGCCGCGAGCGCAGTAGCTCAAGCGGTCGTCGCGCAATGCCGAGTTGGGAATGATCGTGAAGTCGGATTCGGGGCGGGAGCGACGTATCTTCACCGAGTCACCCACCCGGGCTGACAGTGACGGGCACAACTCTGTACAGTCACAAGTGCATCCTTACGAAAAACGGCCGGACGGATTCGCCCCCGTCCGGCCGTTGCTTTTCTTGTGCTTGAATTCTACGTGGCGCGTGTGGCCTAAGTGGCCTATTCCTGTTGGGTATTTAGCGTCGCGCGATCCGCGCCAACGCCCGTACCTGCTCGGCGAACGCCATTAGGCGGTCGGCGAACACCTCCGCCTCTGTGGGCGCGAGATGGAAGCCCTCCGAGCCGTCGTCGATGACCACGAACGGCGCGCGGTCCTGTACCTCGGGGGCGAAGAGATCGGCACCCACGCGAGCGTGCGCCAGCAGGCGGTAGCCCGGCTCACCGCCCGGGACCACGAGGTCGGTCAGGGCTCCCGCGTGGGCCACGTCCTCCAGATGCCGCTCGTTCTCGGCGACATGATCAGTGGTGCACCACGGCAAGCATTCGATGTGCACGCGGTTGCCGTTGACGAGAGCCGGGACGATGCGCGGCGTGACGGATGACGCAGGACCGGCGGAGGGCGGCGCTAAGGCGGTGGCGGTAGAGTTCATGAAGGATCCCTTCTTGCAGGAGTGGGTTCGTTGATCCGCGAGTTACAGCTCGCGGGTCGAAACGGCCGGACGGTTGCCTCCGTCCGGCCTTTCGTTTATTCGGTGTCGACCTGCCAGGCGCCCGGGGGATAGACGTCCTCCCAGACCTCCAGCGGGCCGGCCTCGTCGTGGAAGACGTTGACGACGACGAGCACAGCCGCCGCAGCCTCGGGGGGAAGGTCGATCCCGAGGGCGTTCAGCTCGTCGTTCGAGACGAGCCGCGCGGTGCGTCGCTCCGGGGAGCGCGTGACCTCGCGGCCGGTGCGTTCCTTGTAGAGCTCCTGCCACCAGCGCTCGTGGGGGCCTTCGTCGAGCAGCTCCGGCACATCACCGAGAGCGCGCACGTGAATGAAGGAGCTGTCCACGGTGGACGGAGCGCCCTGTCGGTGGTGCACCCTGCGGCGAATGACGATCTCGTCATGCAGATCGACGTTGAGCAGCTCGGCGATGAGCGGGTCTGCGACCGAACGCAGGCCCCTCCAATGGTGAGAGGACGTTTCGCCGGGAGCGCGGGTCTGGCCAGTGCGCCCTAGGCGCTCTAGGCGCGCCGCGCCCGTCACGGCGACGTTGCTCCGTGCCGCGACAGCGGTCCCTTCTGATGTGGCCTCGGTCAGGCCCTCTGCCTTGAGCAACTGGAAGGCACGGTTCGCTGTGCCCATGGCGACGTTGAACTCGTCGCACACCTTCCGAAGGGACGGGAGGTAGTCGCCGGGCGCCAGCTCTCCGTCCTGAATGAGCCGCCGATAGTGGGCGGCGATCTCCTCGTAGCGCCTCGTCGGCGGCATATCGCTCCTGGGTGGGTTCGGGGGTTGCATCTGCTCTAGTTCAGCTCTACGGTAGTGCCAGCGGCCAAGCCGCGCAACAGAAGAAAGGCCCCGAAAGGTGGTAGCACACCAGACGGAGCCAGGGTCCCGGGAGCGGTGGTAGCACACCGCTCCCGGGCAGCCAGCCACCTGATGAGAGCAGGAGCTAGCCATGACGCACTCTACCCGTGCTCTAGTGCGCACCGAGATCACCCCCACCGCCCCGCTTCCCGCCCCGGCCGCGGCTGCCCTGGCCCGCTTGGAGCTGGCGTTCGCCCCGCGGCACGTGGTCCGCGCGGTGACCCGCTTCGAGATCGCGACGGCCCGCTACGACGAGCTGGATACCCGTCCGGCGTCGACGCTGTCGGCGGCCGAGTTCTACGCGTCGATGGATGCGCAGCAGGCGATCGCCGAGGCGTTCGGTGTCCTCGCCGAGGCGGGCCGCCTGGATCTGATCGAGCCGGCGGAGACCGCGACCCGCTACCGGTGGGCGTCCGTGCACTGCCGCCGCCTGGCCGAGACCGCCGACTTCGACGGCTGTCTTGAGGCGCAGGACGAGATGGCGATGTGCCGCTGCCAGCTCGCCGCCGCGGGCCGACTCGACCTGATCGAGGCGGCGTGATGGCGAGTGGCGAGCGTGAGCTCCTCGAAGCGGTTCTGGAAGCCCTGACGCTGCCCTACGGCGCCGACGGCTACAAGCAGCGTCTGCTGGATCGGGTCGCCTGGGCGCAGGCCACGCTCAAAGGCGCACTGGAGGAAGACCCCGCCGACATGGCGTGGAATGCCGACTACCTGCGCAGCAAGCTCCGCGCCGAGGAAGCCCGGCACAAGGGCGAGGCGTCGTGACTGCCGCCGAGCGTGAGGCCCTGTCGAAGAAGCTCGCCGAGGTCAACAAGCGCTCCGAGACCCGGCCGCGCTAGACCCCCTGATCGGCCGCGCTGGCGGGGAAGCCCAATCCCCCGCGGCCTCCGCCAGCGCGGCTTTCCACCCCGTACACCCCCACCGCATCCCCACGTCCCGATTGGACTCCGTCATGCCGAATGACTTGATCACCGACTATCTGAAGGCCCGTAGCGGCGGCGACCGCATGGCGATGCGCCGCATCGAGAAGCAGGCCGCGGACTACGACGAGCACAACCCGTTCGGTCCGCGGCTGATGGACGAGATCGACGGCCTGCGCACCCCGGCCGCGGCCTGACCGCCCCCTGATCGCCGTGGCGGCGAGGAATCCACATCCCCCGCGGACTCGCCGCCACGGCCCCCAGCCCCGGCCTCGGTCTCCACGGACGTAGCCGCGAACGCACCCCGGGGCGCGCACCGCCACCCGATCACCCAACCGAAGGGAGCCCGCTATGGGCCAGTCCGACCGCTACACCGTCCACCCCGTCAACAACGACGACCGGAACGGCGGATGGGGTGTCCGCGACAACGACACCGTCCAGACCGAGTCCCGCCACATGTTCCGCGAAGACGCCGTGGCCCGCGCCGCGGCGAAGAACGACGGCAAGACCCGCTAAGGCCTCGGCGAAACCAACCCCAGTCACCAACCAGAGAGAGGAGCCCGTCATGGGCCTGTTCAACCGCGACAGCCAGCCGCAGAACCCCGTTCGTCACGCCGAGCACATCCGCAGGACCGAGGCCATCCGGGAGGTCAACCCGCAGGCCGACGCCACGATCGTCGCCAACTGCCTGGAGGTGTCCAGGGGGACGGCCAAGGCGTACCTGAAGGAGATCGAAGGCCGCTGACCGGCTGCCCGCCGGGCCCGTCTCGCACGGGCCCGGTCGAGGGGAACCGCGCCAGCGACTCCAACCCCAACGAGAGGAGCCCGTCATGGGCCAGACCAACCCGCAGACCGGCAGCGACGTCGAGATCGAAGACGACGGCGACTACACCGTCACCTTCTCGATGGCGCTCCCGGCGCAGCCCGCCGACGACGCCGACGAGAGCTGACCGGCTGTCCGATCCGCCCGTCTCGCACGGGCGGTGAGGGGAGCACGGGACAGCCCCGAGCCGAACCCGAGAGGACCGCAATGCCCCGCTTCAACTTCACCGCCAAGGTCCGCAACTCCGACGGCAGCAGCGAGACGGCTACCGGCACGGTCGAGAGCCCGAGCCCCATCTACGGGAAGGCCCGGGCCCGCGTCGACGCCTCCAACGACCTGCGCAAGCAGCTGAAGCCTGGCCAGACCGTCGACGGCAACGACGTCGACGTCCAGTACAGCGCCCACCAGTAGCCCACCCCCAATCCCTGAAGGGAGCCCGCCATGCGCGTGCTCGCGAGCCTGCTCCTGGCGGGCTTCCTCATCCTCGTCGGCGCCTGCCCCACCGTCGGGCAGGCCACCGTCGGCCTCGCCCTCCACGGCGCCGAAGTCCTGCTCGCCCTCATTCCCGGCGCCGTCTGGCTCGCCGGCGGGGCCCTCGTATTCACCCGGAGGACAGCGTGACTATCGACCCCGGCGCCTTCCAGCCGCTCCCGTTCCGTGACGAGCGGACCGAAGCAGCGCGCGCCGAAGCCGAAGCCCTCCTCACCCAGGCCAACAAGATGCACAACGAGGCGGGCGCCAAGGCTCAGCGGATCGTCGCCGACGCCAGGGCGGAAGCCGACCGCATCCGCTCCTCGGCCCAGGCCGAGCAGCAGCGGCGCCAGGAGAAGGACGACAGCCTCGACAAGTGGGCGGCCCGCGGCATCATCGCCGGGACCGTCGGCCTCACCGCGTCCGGGGAGTACGCGCTCGCCCGCATGGTCGGCTTCGACCAGTCGGTCGCCTGGCTCCTGCCGTTCGTCATCGACGTCTACGTCATCCAAGCCTTCCGCCGGCACCGCGACATCATCCAGGCGATCACCCTCACCGTGGCCGCGAACGTCGCCTACCACCTCGCGGACGCTGGCCTGTTCGGGCTGACGCCGACCGCCAAGCCGACGTGGTGGCTGATCGCCATGGTCGCCTCCGTCGCCTCCCTCATCCTGTGGCGCGTCCACCTCATGACCGCCCCGCCCAAGCAGCGGCGCGAGCGACAGAAGCGGCGACAGAACGAGCGCCAGCAGACGCCCGTGCCGCCGACAACTCCGGCCGCCTCGCAGCCGACAACTGGCGACAACGAGACCGCCAGGACGGCCGCCAACAACGACCGCCAGGAAGCGCCAACTGGCGCCGCCAACAAGCGCCAGAACGAGGCCGCCAAGAAGGCGCCAGCTGTCGCCAAGAAGCCCACGCCGGCGGGCCGCCAGAACACCGCCAAGACGGCCGCCAAGAAGACCGCCAGCAAGCGGCGCTCCATGGACGACTGGGTTGCCGATGCGGGCCCCGTCTTCCATGCGGAGTTCGCCAGGCTGCGCCGCAACCCGACCGCCACCGAGTTCGCCACCGCCATACAGAAGGCAGGGCTCGGCAAGGTCTCCGACTCCACCGCCAAGAACATCCGCGCGGAGATCCTCGACCGTGCCGAACTGCCCTCCCTGGAGGACACCGAATGAGCATCGCCGCCGAACCGATCCGCATCGCCAAGGACGACGAGGCCGTCATCGCCGCGGCCGAGGAAGTTGTCGAGGCGGTCGACCGCACAGACAACCCGCTCGCCGACTGGCTCACCGTCCCCGACACCCCGGTCCTGCCCGCCTGGGCGCGGAACTGGGCGTCCGTCAAGGCCAATCACGCCGCTCTGTGGAAGGTCGGCTGGTGGCACGCCCGCTACCACGGTGTCCGCAGCCCCAAGTACGCGGTCAAGGTCGCTGGCTACTCGGCGCGCGGCGCGTTCCGCGGCGGACGCAAACTCTGGCCCGTTCTCACAGCTCAGGACCACACCCGCACCGTGAAGGCGCTCGCCGCCCAGTCCAAGGCCAAGCCCGAAGACGCGACGCTTGCCATGCAGTCCCAGATGGCGCACCGCGCCCGCACCGAAGCCCGCAGGTGGAGGTGGGGAACCGCTTTCCTCCTGGCGGGAGTCGGCGCCGCAGCCCTCTCCTACGCCAGCCTCGGCCTGCAGTCCATCGTCGGCTGCATCGCCTGCGGCGGCCTGTCCGCGATCGGCTGGTCCGATGAGGCGCAGATCCTCGACCACGGCACCCCGCCACTGCGGATCGCCATGGACGCCCAGCAGCTCAACGACGCCCTGCGCGCCGTCGGCCTGCTCAAGCAGGGCAAGGGTGACGACGAAGGACCCAAGGTCAACTGCATCATGGGGCCACTCCGTGACGGAAACGGCTGGTCGGTTGTGTTCGACCTGCCTCGCGGCGGCGGAAAGAAGGCCCCCGACGTCCTGGCCAAGCGCGTCGACATCGCTGCCGAGCTGGGTGTCGACGAGATCCAGGTCATCATGTCCCGCGTCCGAGCCGCCAAGGGCGGACACGCAGGCCGGGTGTCAATGTGGGTTGCGGACGACGACCCGTACCTCCTCGACGGCGAGCCGCAGAACAACTCCCCACTCCTCAAGCTGGATACGTTCAGCGTGTGGGAGCCGATCCCGTTCGGCCGCGACGCACGCGGCAACCGCGTTGACCTGCCCATTATCTGGCAGTCGATGTTCTTCGGAGGGCTCCCGAGGCGAGGGAAGACGTTTGCTCAGCGTCTCCTCACTACGGCAGGCGTGCTCGACCCGTGGGTGCGGCACTACGTCGCTGACGGCAAGGGCGGCGCCGACTGGATGCCGATGCGGGCCGTCGCGCACCGTCTCATCATGGGCGCCGAGGACGACGCGATCACCGCGCTCAAGTTGATGCTCAAGGAACTGCTCGCCGAGATGGAACGACGCTTCGCGCTGTTCCGCAGCGTGCCGACGTCGCTGTGTCCGCAAGGCAAGCTGACGATGGAACTGCAGGTCAAGTACAAGCTGCCGTTCATCTTCGTCACCATCGACGAGCTGCAGGAATACCTGACCGCCATGGAGAAGGACGAGAAGGAGCAGGTCATCAACGACCTCGGCCGCATCGCCCGCCGCGGCCCGGCCGCCGGGTTTATCTCCAACTTCGCCTCTCAGCGGCCGGACGCTGACTCGGTGCCGACGAAGCTCCGCGAGATCGTCACCATCCGCTACTCGACGCAGGTCATCGACCAGACCAGCTCCGACATGGTCCTGGGTAAGGGGAAAGCCAGCCAGGGGGCTGACGCGTCCATCCTGTCCGAGGACCACAAGGGCGTCGGTGTTCTTGTTACCGGACCGGCTTCGTTCGTCACCGTCCTGGCCGACTATCTCGACGGCGGCGCCTTCGTGCAGGCCTGCACGAAGGGCCGTGACCTGCGGAAAGCTGTCGGCCAGCTGTCCGGCGACGCGCTCGGCGACGTCACCTCCTCGGCGTCCGAGCAGGGCTACACCGTGCCCGAGGTCATCTCCGATGTCCTCGAAGCGATGCGCCACAGCGTGCGCATGTTCACCACCGACCTGCTCGCCGCCCTCGTTCGCCTCGACGAGGACACCTATGGCGACTGGGACGCAGAGAAGCTCGCCCGGGAGCTGGAGTCCGCGGGCGTCCGCCGTTCGAGCAAGCAGGTGAAGATCGGCGGCGAGAACCGGGCCGGCTACCAGCGCCGCGACATCGAAGACGCTGTGCCCGTCGAGCTCCTCAACGACCTCGCCGCGGCATGACCGGTAGAGCCCCCCGGCTCTACCGACCCCGCTACCCGACCAACTCAACACCCCTCTACCGGGGGACCGAAAGTAGCGGGGCCCCTTTACCCCGGTAGCACCCCCGGTAGAGGCCCCTGACCTGCGAAGTAGTGCCGGTAGAGGGGGTGTATCACCGCCTGGCCAAACCCCGTACAACCCACCTCAGAGAAGGAGATCCGACCATGGCCCACGACGGCCGCATCTACACCGCCGGCGAGCGCTTCGAACGCGCCCGGCTGATCATCAAGGGCGGCCGGCAGGCTGCCCAGCGCGGCAGCGAGGACGCCGTCGACGCGAAGATCGAGAACCGCATCGACCGGCTCGACGAGCGCGCCGAGATCCGATACGAGCGCGAAGCCGGGCAGGCCTTCGGCCAGCTGGACAAGGCCGAGGACGAGGTGGCCCGCACCAAGGTCGCCATGCGTAGCGCCCGAGGCCCGGAGAGGACCGCGGCCCGCAAGGCCTTCAACGACGCCAAGGCCGCCGCCCGCCGCGCCGACTCCGCCGCCCGCCGATACCGCTAAGGAGAACCAACCGCCATGCCCAACCTGCCTGAGCGGTATCAGGACTACGCCAGCCCGGCCGCCGGGCAGCAGTCAGTCCCCGCCCACCACCGTCCACCGAACATCGCCTACATGCCCGACGGCACCCCCGTGCACTTCACCGTCGGCCAACCGCCCGCCCCGCAGAACATCGTCGTCAACCTGCCCGAGCAGCAGGGCATGAGGGTTCAGCAGCGCGAGTTCATGATGTACGTCGTCATGTGGCTCGTCGTCGCCGTCGTCCTGTGCGCCTGCGTCTGCGCCGTCACCGTCATCATGGGCGGCACCCTCATGGGCATCATCGGCGTCGTCGGCGCCAACGCCGGAATGCTCGCCGTCACCTTCATCGGCATCATCCTCGCCGCCGGATGGGCCGCCCAGAAGATCAAGCCCGCCAAGAGGAAAGGGAAGCAATGACCACCAACACCCCGAAGCCCGCCCGCCCGCACACGCGCCTCGCCGCCATCCCGCCGGCGACCGCCGTCAGGAGCGTGTCGCGCGGCGACATCCCCGGCCGGCGACCCGCGCGGCCCATCACCTTCGACTCGGCGCTGTAGCAGCCCCCGTGACGCCCCCGGCCATCAGGTCGGGGGCGTTCTCGTTCCGGTGCAACCTCGCCAACCAGCCGCCCGCCAGCATCAACCGCCGATAGCATCCCGACTCCGTACAGTCCTGGGGGGACCATGACGAACCATCTGCCGCCGATGCCCAACACCCCGCCCACGCCAGCGCCGAAGCCGGCCGGGAAGAAGCGCCGCAACCTGATCATCATCGCCGCTGTGGCCGTCGCCGCACTCGCCATCGCCGGGACCGTCGTATGGATGAACGCCACGCCCTACAGCGAGACCCTGAGCAAGTGCCAGAAGGCACTCGTCGCGCAGACGAAGGCGGGCGGGAAGGGCAAGCCGTCCGCGTGCAAGGACGTGAAGCAGGACGACTATGACGACCTGGTGATGGCCAACGTGATCGACGGCATGTCGAAGGAAGACCGGGACATGCTCGACTACTACGACAACGGCACGATCGACGGCAGTATCGGCTGACCGGGCGCAGCGAGGCCCCGCTCCGGGAGCGTCGGGGCGGAGCCTTCGTCGTAGCTTGACCGGGCCGATCACCGTATGTCACAGTGCCCCCAGGGCAGCACACGTGTGCCCGCAAGCCTCTAGGCCCCCAGCCACTGCCGGGGGCCTTTTGCATGCCGCGGGAGGTTCGATGCACCCGGCCGAGCTGTACCCGCGCGACCTCGTCTTCGAGCACGAAGCCACCGAAGCAACCGGCGTACCCGGCCCCGTCATCCGACAGTGGGCCCGACGCGGAAAGATCCAGCGATTCCAGGGCAGGCCCGACGAATACTCGGGCAAGGGGCACGAGTACAAGACCATGTACGCCCTGCCCGAGATCGAGCAGCAGGCCGCCAACTACCGGCCCATGCCGCAGCGCGCACCCAAAGCCGCATGACGGGAGGTGACCGTGCCACAGGTTGACGTGCTTGTGTGGACCGACATGTTGCCGGAACTGCCGAATGTGCTGGCCCTCATGAAGGCCAGTGAGGTGACTCGGGCGCCTGAAGACGACCGCACGATGCGGATCACGCTCGACATGCCCTACGTACCCGATGGCGCGATCCAGGTCGAACCCAACCTGCAGCGCACGGAGCGCGGCATCCGGGTGCAATCACTGTCCTGGACCTACCCGGCCTGAACGTCCCGTCGCCCGCTACGCCCCCGTCGCGGACGGCGGGACTCCACCGCACGCAAGGACATCCTCGGCGACGTGTAGCCGGAGGTGAACGCCCGTGGCCGGCATCCGCAACGGGCGCCCCTACCGCCGCCTCGTCGCCGCACAGAAGGCCCTCGGCCTGCCCTGCTGGTGGTGCGGCCACAACATCCCCACCAACGTCGACGGCCGCACCCACCCGCTCGCCTTCACCCTCGACCACGAGGTCCCGCTGTCCAAGGGCGGCAGCCTCCTCGACCCGGCCAACGCCCGCTCAGCGCACCGCAAGTGCAACAGCGCGCGGGGCAACAGGACTGCGCCACGGCCACAGCAGCGAGCGTCACGGAGGTGGTGAGCATGGCCACCGATCGCCTCACCGTCCCGATCTCCTGCCCCGCCTGCGGCGATCCCATCGCACTGCCTACGGCGACGCAGTACGAGCATGGACGGGCTGTCGTTGCCATCGACACGGGCCCGGTCCGCGAGCACGTGAAGCAGCACGACGCCGCGCTCCCCGATCGCTGCTGCGGCTGCGTCGGGGCGCAGTGCTGCAACTGCGGTGACGCACCGTGCTCTACGTCGTGACCGGGCCGCCGGCCGCGGGTAAGTCCAGCTGGATCAAGGCGCACGCGACAGCGCGTGACATCGTCATCGACCTGGACCTGATGGCGCTGGCCATGGCCGGGCCAGGCGCCGACCACCACGCGCACAGTGACGTACTGATGCGGGTGGTGCACCGTGCCCGCTTCGCCGCCCTCAACGAGGCATACCAGCACCTCGACAAGGTGGACGTGTACGTCATCCACACACAGCCCAGTGCGAAGGCGCTCGCGAAGTACAAGCGCCTGGAGGCACGCATCGTGACCGTCGACCCAGGCCGGGACATCGTCACGCAGCGGGTCAAGGCCATGCGGCAGCCGGAGATGGAACGGGTCGTCAGCCGCTGGTACAACAGCCGGCGCGGACAGTCACGGAGCGGGATGCCGCAGGCGTCACGGGCATGGTGACCATGATCGCCGAGTCGGCGGCCACTGGTTTTTGAGGACATTCCCGGGCGAC
>Ga0207646_10000373_pt1 | contig 59879 bp, 59 predicted proteins | sample KBSK5502metaG_FD_184343 | JGI IMG/M metagenome (GOLD analysis project Ga0207646, IMG submission 184343) | Corn, switchgrass and miscanthus rhizosphere microbial communities from Kellogg Biological Station, Michigan, USA - KBS K5-50-2 metaG... | ecosystem: Host-associated > Plants > Roots >... | reverse complement strand
CCGATCACCTCGCTGCGGCTCACCGCGGAGAGCCTGCTCGGCGACCCTTCGCGGGAGGACAGAAGGCGCTTTGCGGAGCGCGTCATCCGCGAGGCCGACCTGATCAGCAAGATCATCGACAACCTCCGGCAGCTGGGCGACATCGAGATGGGCACGCTGCGCATCGACGCCTCTCGCTTCGACCTCGGCGAGCTGGTGACAGACAGCCTCGGCCGGCTGGGCATCGACCGTCCGATCAACGCCGCCATCCCCGACGGGCTGACGATCGAGACCGACCGCGCCAAGCTGGTGCAGGCGGTCGACAACCTCCTCGACAACGCGGCCAAGTTCTCGCCGGCCGGGAGCGCGATCGACGTCGCGGCCGTCGTCGAGGGCGACGAGCTGTTGCTCAGCGTCCGGGACAGGGGTCCCGGGATCTCGCCCGAGCACTGGAGCCGCGTCTTCGAGCGCTTCTACAAGGTCGACCGCGCCCGCCCCAGGGAGGCGGGCGGCTTCGGACTGGGGCTTGCCATCACCAAGCACCTGGTCCAGATCCTGGGGGGCCGGATCTGGACCGAGGCGGCCAGGGACGGTGGCCAGGTGTTCCACATCGCCCTTCCGCGCAAGGTCTTAACCAGCGCATAAATTCCGCTTAATCCGTCCGCTCCTATCCTGAATCTCGGGGAATGGCTGATGCCCGTCCGTTCATCCAGCCGCCGTCGCAGGTAGGCAGGCCTGGGCTTCGGGCCATGCCGGGATCGGGCGCGGCAAAGCTCGAGGTGAGCGAGCTCTCCTTTTACTACGGCCGCTACCAGGCCTTGCACGACGTCAGCTTCGATATCCCGGAGCGAAGGATCACAGCGATCATCGGCCCGTCGGGCTGCGGCAAGAGCACCCTGCTGCGGGTCTTCAACCGCATGTATGACCTGGTCCCGGGCTCCCGCGCGACCGGCATCGTAATGCTCGACAAGGAGAACGTCGTCACCACCCGCAGGCTGCTCGAGCTGCGGCAGAAGGTTGGAATGGTCTTTCAGCGTCCGAGCCCGTTTCCAATGTCGATCCGAGACAACGTCGCTTTTGCGCCGCGCCTCCTGGGCTGGAAGTCGGACCGCATCAAGACCGCGGTCGAGGAGAGCCTGGAGCGGGCCGCGCTGCTCGACGAGGTCAAGGACCGCATGCACGAACCGGCCACCTCGCTGTCCGGCGGCCAGCAGCAGCGCCTCGCGATCGCGCGCTGCATCGCGGTCAGCCCCGAGGTGATCCTCATGGACGAGCCGTGCTCGGCACTCGACCCGGTGGCCACCCTCAAGATCGAAGACCTGATGTCGAGCCTCACGCGCGACTTCACCATCGTGATCGTGACCCACAACATGCAGCAGGCCGCGCGCGTGTCCGACTTCACGGCGTTCATGCTCATGAACTCCGACCACCGCTACGGCGAGCTCATCGAGTTCGCTCCGACCGCCGACCTTTTCAACCGGCCGCAGGACCAGCGTACTGAGGCTTACATCACAGGGCGCTTCGGCTGATGCCCAGGCTCACATTCGAGAGGGAGCTCGCGAGCCTTCGGGAGTCACTCGTCCGCATGGGCACCCTCGTCGAGTCCCAGATCGAAGCGGCCCTCGACGCCCTGCGGCGCCGGGACGGCAGCGCAGCGGAGAAGGTGCGAACCGACGACCAGTACCTCAACGAGCTCTTTCGCCAGATGCGCGAGCAGGTCTTCATGGTCATCTCCACGCAGCAGCCCGTCGCGCGCGACCTGCGCTACTTGATGGGCATGCAGTACATCGCCACCGAGCTGGAGCGCATGGGTGACTACGCGGTTCGCATCGCGCGCATGACCGGCACCCTGGTGGCGCTGCCCGAGCGGCAGCTGCGGGCCGAGTTCGGGCTGATGGGCGAGCTGGCGATCGGGCAGGTGCACGACATCCTCGAGGCTCTGATCGACCAGAACGAGCCGCGAGCGAGAGAGGTCGCCAGCCGCGACAACGAGATCGACCGGCTGTACCACCGCGTGTTCGAAGACCTCGTCAAAGAGATGGGCAACGGGCAGGTCGACACCGATGACGCGCTGCGCTCAGTGACGCTGCTCCTCGTCGCCCACAACCTGGAGCGGATCGCCGACCGCGTCACGAACGTGGCCGAGGACATCGTCTTCCTCGAATCCGGCCAGGTCGTGGAGCTGGGATGAGCCGGACCGCCGGCAACGGCAGCGCGGGCCGCGTGCTGGTGGTGGAAGACGACGAAGGCATCCGCGAGATGCTGAAGTACAACCTCGTCAGCGCCGGCTTCTCGGTCCACGAGGCAAGCGACGGGGCGACCGGGCTGCGCACCGCGCGCACCGCGCGTCCGGACCTGATCCTCCTCGACCTGATGCTTCCCGGCATGAGCGGCTTCGACTTCTGCCGCGCGCTGCGCCGGTCGAGCCGCGTGCCGATCATCATGATCACGGCCAAGGACGCGGAGATCGACAAGATCGTCGGTCTCGAGCTCGGCGCCGACGACTACATAACCAAGCCCTTCTCGGTCCGCGAAGTGCTCGCCCGGGTCAACGCCGTCCTGCGCCGCGCGTCGCCCGACGCCAACGAGCCGAGCTCGATGCCGGAACGCGACACGCTCGGCGATTTCACAATCGACCGCGCCGCGCGCCGAGTCGTGGTCGGTGACAGAGAGGTCAAGCTGACGGCGCGCGAGTTCGAGCTTCTCTCCTACCTGCTCGCGCACCCCGGCCGCGTGCACACACGCGACGTGCTGCTCGAGAACGTGTGGGGCCACGAGTTCACCGGCGACCGCAAGACGGTGGACGTGCACGTGCGGTGGCTGCGCGAGAAGTTCGCCGGCGTGGCTCCCTTCGAGATCGTCACCGTGCGGGGCATCGGCTACCGGCTCGACCGCATGTCGCCCGACGTCGTGCCGGCCTGAAGGGCGATGGCGACCGCTGTCGAGTCCAAACCTATGGTCGGCTTTTCCCGGCCGCCGCGGGAGGGGTTCCGCGTTTTCACCGCCGCGATCGCGACGGTCGTCCCACTGGTCCTGCTGCTCATCGTGGCCACGCTCGTCGTTCAGGCCATGCCCGCGATCAAGCAGTTCGGCCTCGGATTCCTCAGCGGGACGGACTGGAACCCCGTCACGGACAGCTTCGGAGCCCTACCCGCGATCTTCGGCACGGTGGCCACCTCTTTCATCTCCCTTGCGCTCGCGCTTCCCGTCGGTGTCGCGGTCGCGGTCGTCCTCGCGGAGCCTGGCTACACGCGCATTCGCGGCATCGTCGGCACCGGCGTCGAGCTGCTCGCGGCAATTCCGAGCGTGGTCTACGGGATCTGGGCGCTGTACGTGCTCGGGCCATGGTCGTACGAGCACCTTGAGGCGCCCATCGCCGATCACGCGACATTCATCACCTGGCTGGGCTCGCCCGCGGTGCGCAGCCTCTTCAACGCCGGCCTGGTCCTCGCCGTGATGGTGCTGCCGACACTTACGGCCATTTCGCGCGACGTGATCAAGGCGGTGCCGCGCGGCATGAAGGAGAACGCGGTCGCGCTTGGGGCTACGTGGTGGGAGACGACCTGGCGCGTCATCCTGCCTTCGGCGCGCGCAGGGATCTTCGGCGCGACCATCCTCGCCCTGGGCCGCGCGCTCGGCGAGACCATCGCGGTCACGATGATCATCGGCAACGCGTTCGTGATCCCACACTCGATCTTCCAGCCCGCGTACACGCTCTCGAGCGTGATCGCCAACGAGTTCACCGAGGCGACGGGCACGCTCTATCCAGCGGCCCTCGTGGAGCTCGGGCTCGTCCTCATCGTGGTGACGCTGGTGGTCAACCTCGTCGCCTTGCTGCTCGTCCACTCGACGTCGCGCGAGGCGAGGCTCACCGCATGAGCCGCAACAGCCGCCGGCGTTTCGCGAGCCGGACATGGCTCGCCGTGCTGTATGTCCTGACGGTGGTGGCCCTGATCCCACTCGGCCTGGTCTTGTGGTTCACCGTGCTCAAGGGCCTGCCGTCGGTGATCCACCCGCAGTTCTTCCTCAACGTCGAGCTCCCTCCCTGTGAGCCGCGCTGCCCGGCGGTGTCCAACGCCGGCGTGGGTCATGCCATCGTGGGCAGCGGGATCATGGTCGGCCTCGCCTCGCTGATGGGAATCCCTATCGGCATCCTGGGCGGCATCTTCCTCGCGGAGTACTCGTACGCGCGCTGGGCCGGCTGGGTGCGACTTGCGAGTGACGTCCTCGTGGGCACGCCGTCGATTGCGATCGGACTCTTCGCCTACGCATTCCTGGTGGTTCCACTGCATCACTTCTCCGCCTTCTCCGGGTCGGTGGCCCTGTCAGTGCTGATGCTGCCGATAGTCGTGCGTACCACCGAGGGCGCAGTCGCCCTCATCCCCAACGGCCTTCGCGAGTCAGGCCTTGCGCTCGGCCTGCCTCGGTGGCGCGTGTCGCTGCAGCTCGTCCTCCCGGCCGCGGCGCCCGGCGTGATCACGGGGGCGCTGCTCGCGGTCGCCCGCGCCGGTGGCGAGACCGCACCCCTGCTGTTCACCGCGTTTGGCGCGCACATCCTCGAGTGGGACCCGAGCGGCCCGATGCAGGCGCTGCCGCTGACCGTGTTCAAGTACGCGCTGCTGCCCTACAAGTCGCTGCAGGACCAGGCCTGGGGGGCCGCCCTCGTCCTGATCGTGCTCGTACTGGGGATCAACCTCGTGAGCCGGTACGTGCTCCGCCGCCAGATCGCCCTGGCGGGCCAGCTGTAACCGGGATGTCTCGCGTCCTCTTTGTGTGCCTGCACAACGCCGGGCGCTCGCAGATGAGCCAGGCCTGGTTCGAGCGAGTCGCGCAAGGCCGACACGAAGCCCGGTCGGCGGGCACCGAGCCGGCTGCGCGTGTGCACGCAAACGTGGTGGCCGCGATGCGCGAGGAAGGCATCGACCTCGACCGGCGCGTGCCTCAGCTTCTCACCGACGAGTTGGCGCGTTGGGCCGACGTGGTGGTGACGATGGGATGCGGCGACGCGTGCCCGGTGATTCCAGGCAGGCGCTACATCGATTGGGAGCTGCCCGACCCGAGCGGCCTGCCTGTCGAAGACGTACGCGTGATCCGCGACGACATCGAGTCGCGCGTCGAGGCATTGGTTAAAGACCTCGACCGCGCCGCGATTCGCCGTTAAACTGCCATGGAAGGCAGTCGCCCGCAGGGACTCCGCCGCCCCAAACGTTTCAGCTGACGAAGGAGCAATGGTGGCAACAAAAATCCTTGAAGTTGCGGATGTGAACGTGATCAGAGCCGCAGGCGGCGTCGTCGTCCGCAGGTCCCGACCAGGCGGGATCGAAGTCGCCGTCATCCACCGACCTGCCTATGACGACTGGACACTGCCCAAAGGCAAGGTCGAGCCCGACGAGTCGCCCGAGGACTGCGCGCTGCGCGAGGTGCGTGAGGAGACCGGCCTTCGCTGCGAGCTCGGCCGGCCGATCGGATGCACCGCGTATGTCGACCGCCGCGGCCGCGACAAGGTCGCGTGCTACTGGGTGATGGAGGTCAGGGGCGGCCGCTTCAAGCCGGGGATCGAGGTCGACCGGTTGCTCTGGCTGCCCGTCGAAGACGCCGTCAAGCGGCTGACGTACGGTCGCGACAAGACGCTGCTCATGCAGCAGGACCTGTAAAAAGGTCCTCCCCATTCACGGGGAGGAAGTCCTCCCCATTTATGGGGAGGTGGCGCGAAGGGCCGGAGGGGCCGCCGGACGGGCCGAATGCGATTCCGTAAGCTTCGCAACGTGCAGACGCTGACGCACGCGGATCGCCTCGTCGTCGCCGGGGTCGAGCTTCGGTCCCGCCTGTTCCTGGGCACGGGCAAGTACACGAGCGACGAGGCGATGCTCGGCGCGCTCGAGGCCTCTGGCTGCGAGCTCGTCACCGTCGCGCTGCGCCGCCTGAACCTCGACGATCCGAAGAAGAAGACGATCCTCGACGTCATCGACTGGCGCCGCTTCCGCATCCTCCCCAACACCGCGGGCTGCAAGACCGCCGAGGAGGCGATCCGCATCGCACGCCTTGCGCGCTCGATGGGCCTTTCCGATTGGGTCAAGCTCGAGGTCATCCCCGATCCGCGCTACCTGTTTCCCGACCCCGAGGAGACGCTCAAGGCCGCGCGAGTGCTGGTGGCGGAGGACTTCAAGGTCCTGCCGTACATCAACGCCGACCCGGTGCTCGCGCGCAAGCTCGAGGAGATAGGGACGGTGACGGTCATGCCGCTCGGTTCGCCCATCGGCTCTGGCCAGGGCGTGCAGACCCTCGAGCAGATCCGGATCATCGTCGAAGAGGCACGGGTGCCGGTCATCGTCGACGCGGGGATCGGCGTTCCATCCGACGCCGCGCAGGCGATGGAGCTGGGCGCCGACGCCGTCCTGGTCAACACCGCGATCGCGCAGGCCGGGGACCCGGCTCTCATGGCCGAGGCGATCCGCGAAGGCGTGGACGCAGGTCGCAAGGCGTACCTCGCGGGGCGCATGCCGAGGCGAGCGCAGGCGAGCCCGAGCTCGCCGACCGAGGGCCTGTCGCGACCGAGCTAGTCCGCCCCGTGGCGATGGCGGTCGTTTCCAGCGCAGAGGCAGGGCTTCGGGCCGCGCCGAAGGCGACCATCCTTCAGCTCCGCGGCCCCGAGCTCAGCGCCCGGGAGCTCGAGCGGGAGGCGTCGCTCCTGGTCGCCTCCTCGCCGGTGCCCGTGCTGATCAGCTCGCGCTGCGACGTAGCCGTCGCCACCGGCGCCGCGGGCGTCAACCTGCCGGAGCGCGACGTCGGAATCGAGTTCGCGCGCGGCTTGATCCGCCGTGGCCTGATCGGCCGCTCGGTCCATTCGCTCGAAGGCGCGAGGCGCGCGCAGGACGAGGGAGCCGACTTCGTCATCTACGGGCCGGTCTGGTCGAGCGCCAGCCATCCCGGCGTCGAGGCAGTCGGCCTCGAGGCCCTCGCGCGGGCCGCGGCCGCGGTCCGAATTCCGGTGCTGGCGATCGGCGGCATGACCGAGGCGCGAGTCGCCGAGGTGCACCGCGCCGGCGCGGCCGGCTACGCCGCCATCGGGCTCTACTCGTGATCTCGCTCCAGGTCAACGGCAAGATGGTCGAGCTCAAGGGCCCGACTCCGCTGCTTGCTTACCTGGAGACGCTCGGCGTCGATCCGCGTGCCGTCGCGGTCGAGCGCAACGGCGAGATCATCGAACGCGCGGCTTTCGAGAAGGTCACGCTCGGCCACGGCGACCAGGTCGAGATCGTCCGCATGGTCGGCGGGGGTACCTAAACAGAGAGTCGTTCCTTGATCGCTGCCTCGGCCTCCCCGCGCTCGTTCCACGGTTCCGAGCCCACGGCGGTCCGCATCGAGCGCTCGTGGCCCTTGCCCGCGAGCAGCACAGTGTCGCCCGGCCGCGCGACCTCGATCGCTCGCCTGATGGCCGCGCGGCGGTCGATCACGACCTCGAAGTCGCGTCCGGGCGATTTGCCCACCGCGCCTGACTGCACGTCGCGCGCGATCTCGACCGGGTCCTCGTTCAGCGGGTCGTCGGTCGTGATGATGAAAAAGTCGGAGAACTCGGCCGCGGCGCGCCCCATGCCGGGACGGTCGTGGTCTGAGCGCGCGGTTGAACCGAACACGACGATCAAGCGTCCCTTGGTGAAAGGCCGCAGCTCGGCGAGGGCGCTCGCGAGCGAGCCGGCAGCGTGGGCGAAGTCGATGTAAACCCGAAAGTCCTGGCCGAGGTCGACGGGCTCCAGGCGACCGCGTACTCCCTCGAAGCCCGCGAGTCCGCGCCCGATGTCTTCGACCGGGACCTCCAGCGCAAGACATATCCCGGCCGCGCAGAGGGCGTTGTAGATGTTGAAGCGGGCGGGCACGTTGAGCGCGACGTCGGCCTCCCCCATCGGCGTCTTCATGCGAAAGCGCGAGCCGGTGCCGGTGATGGACAGGTCGAGCGGGTGGAAATCAGAGGCGGTGGACATGCCGTAGGTCCAGCGGCGCGCGATCGGCCGGCGGGCCAGGCGCTCGTAGCTGATGTCGTCGCGATTCAGCACCGCGGTCTTCTCGACGCCCTTGCCGGCGGCGGCCGCGGTCAGGTCGATCAACCGCGCCTTCGCCTCGAGGTAGGCCTCCCAGCTTGCGTGGTAGTCGAGGTGGTCGTGGCCGACGTTGGTGAAAGCGGCGACGTCGAAGTCGCACGCGCGGACCCGCTCCTGGACCAGGGCGTGGGAGGTGGTCTCGATCACGGCGCACGCCGCACCGCCCTCGACCATGCGCGCCAGCCAGGCCTGTACCTCGGGCGCCTCCGTCGTCGTCTGCCCGCTCGTGTTGTCGACCTCGCGGCCGCTGACCTTGAACGCCACGGTGCTCATCGCCCCGGCGACGATCCCGCTCGACTGCAGCACATGCTCGGCCATGTGCGTGACGGTGGTCTTGCCGTCGGTGCCGGTGATGCCCGCCAGCCTGAGGCGGCGAGAAGGCCGGCCGTAGAACTCCGCCGCCAGCTCCGCGAGACCGATGCGCGTCGACGGCATATGGAGGACCGGGAAGCCGCTCGGAACCTGGACGCTGCGCTCGACCGCGAGCGCCACCGCGCCTCTGGCCACCGCGTCGCCTACATAGTGGTGGCCGTCGACGTGCAGGCCCTGGACGGCGACGAAGAGGTCGCCTGGGATCACCTGGCGTGAGTCGTAGGCGATGCCGTTGACCTGGACGTCCCCATCGCCATCGAGCACGGCGCCCGCGCCGTGCGCGAGATCGGCTAATCGCATCGTGTGACTGAGGATAATCGCGTCGTGTTCGCGGAAATCGGCGGCCGCCGCTTCGAGTGGGGAGCGCGCACGTACGTGATGGGCATCGTCAACGTAACGCCCGACTCGTTCAGTGGCGACGGCCTCGGCAGCGATGACGATGCGGCGGTGGCGCAGGGCATGCGCATGGTGGGCGAAGGCGCCGACATGCTCGATGTCGGCGGCGAATCGACGCGCCCGGGCCACCTCCCCATCACCGTCGCGGAGGAGATCGAGCGCACGCAGGTCGTGGTCCGGCGCCTGGCGCAAAAGGCCGGCGTGCCGGTGTCGATCGACACCTACAAGCAGGAGGTGGCGGAGTTCGGTGTCGCCGCGGGCGCGACCATCCTGAACGACGTCTGGGGCCTGACGCGCTCTCCTGCGATCGCCGACCTCGCGGCGCGCCAAGGCTGTGCGCTCGTTCTGATGCACAACCAGGACGGCACCGAGTACCCCGGCGACCTGATGGAGGAGATCAAACGATTTCTCGCCGCCGCCGCGGCGCGCGCGATCTCGGCCGGGGTGCCTCGCGAGAGGGTGATCGTCGACCCGGGCATCGGCTTTGGCAAGACGTCGGACCAGAACTGGGAGGTCATGCGCCGGTTCGCGGAGCTGCGGGAGCTGGGCCACCCGATCCTGATCGGCACCTCGCGCAAGTCCTTCATCGGCAAACTCCTCGACCTGCCGGTCACCGAGCGCCTCGAGGGCACGATCTCGACCAACGTCGCCGCCGTGCTGCGCGGCGCCGACATCGTGCGCGTCCACGACGTGCTGGCGCTGACGCGCGCGGTACGCGCCGCCGACCGCATGCGATGACGATCGTCTATCTTGGCCTCGGATCCAACCTCGGATCGCGCGCCCGCAACCTGAGCGCAGCACGCCGCCGGCTGCGTCAGAAGAAAGTGCGCATCGTGCGTCAAAGCCGCGTCATGGAAACAGAGCCGTGGGGAGTCTTTAACCAGCCGCGCTTTCTCAACCAGGTGGTCGAGGCGGACTGGCAGGGCACGCCCCGCGGATTGCTGCGCGTGGCCAAGAGCGTCGAGCGCGAAGGCGGGCGCCGGCCAACGCGGCGGTGGGGCCCGCGCGTCATCGACGTCGACATCCTGCTGTTCGGCGATCAGCGCGTGCGCGAGCCAGACCTCGTCATCCCGCACCCGCGCATCGCCGAGCGGGAGTTCGTGCTCGAGTCGCTCGCCGAACTTGGAGTTAGGCCGGGCGGGCGTTCGTGAACCGGTAGCCGATCCCTGGCACGGCGAGAATGTAATAAGGACGCGAGGGCTGCGTCTCGATCTTCCGTCGCAAATTGCGGATGTGAACGTCGATGACGCGGGTCTCGATCGGATACTCGTAGCCCCAGATCGAGTTGAGGATCTTCTCCCGGCTGAGCACTTTGCCCGCATTGCTGGCGAGGAAGGTGAGCAGGTCGAACTCCGTATGCGTGAGCTCGACCTCTCTGCTGTTCTTGTACGTGCGCCGCTCGTTCACATCGATGACGAGGTCGCGGAACTCGAGCCGGCTGCGCATCGCCTCCGCGTTCTCGAGCCGCGCGCGCCGCAGGTGCGCCGCCATGCGCGCGACCAGCTCACGAAGGCGCAGCGGCTTGGTGACGTAGTCGTCGGCGCCGATCTCCAGCGCGACCACCGCGTCGATCTCGTCGGAGCGTGAGCTCATCATGATCACCGGCACGGCGGCGTCCATCTTCCTCAGCTCGCGGCAGACGTCGAAGCCCGCGGTGTCGGGCAGCGTCACCTCGAGCAGGACCACGCTCGGCCGCGAGCTTTCGACCTGTCGCAAAGCGTCCGAGCCGCCGTCTGCCTCGACCACCTGGTAGCCGTCCTGCTCGCACGCCTGCCGGATCTCGCGGCGGGTGGTGGTGTCCGGCTCGACGACGAGAACCCTGCGAGCCGACTCCACCACAGCCATACCCTCCATCCTAACGTCATTGAAGGATTGTTAGGGAATGTTTTGTTTCAGGCCCCGAATGTAGGCCCTTGCGGTACGTTCGATACCAAACAACCGGGCCTTGCCCGCCGAGAGGACGATCCGCCAGGCGCCGGCGTAGCTGACCTCCTCACCGCCGAACTCCGACTTGAAGAAGCCCAGGCCGTGCCATGGGTGCTCTGGCCCCGCCCTGGGCGGAGGCACGCCCCACAGGTCGAAGTCCGCGCACCCCGCCTCGGCGGCCGAAGAGATGGCAGCCCACCAGGCCAGGTCGTTGCCCATCAGCTCGCGATGCGCGCCGGTGCGGCCGGCGAACAGGCTGTACGCGCGACCGGCGTGGCGCGCGACGAGCACTGTCGCGAGCGGCTCGCGGGTCTGTGGCGCGCGGGCGGTGTAGGTGCGGCACCACGGCAGCAGGTCCAGCAGCACCTGGTAGTAGCGACGGTTGGGAAGGTGGATGGACTCGCGGCGCTCCACCGCCGCGGACTGGCGCGCGAGCTCCGCGGCGTCCCTGCCCTCCTCGACGACGACCCCGCGCTTGAGACCGGTGCGGATGTTGTAGCGGCGCCCGTGCCGGAAGGTCGCGAGCAGCTGCTCCGGCGGCACCAGGGTGAGGATGCGGGTGTGCTGCGGCTGGATCGGACTGACACGGCGGAAACCCTTCTCCTCGAGCACGTCACGCATCTCGCGTCCCGATTCCGGCTCCACTGTCAACCTGGCGACGCGTGACTTGCGCGCCCATTCGATGAGAGCGTCGATGGCGTACGTGTGCGCGGGCACCGGACCGCGAGGCACGTAAGCCTCGACCGCGGGCCCGAACTTGCGCGTCAGGATCGTCGCCATCGGTCCGTCGGCGGAGAATCGGATTCGCTCGACGCGCCAGCCCGACCGCGACTGCACCTCACCCCACGCGTACGACTGCAGCAGCGGCGCCGGCGAGGCGCGCTCGGCGAGTTCCGCGTCCCAGCGCTCGGCGTCAGTTGTCATCCGGGTCCGACTTCGGTGACGACCGCCGATTCGAGGTGCGCGATGTCGTTCACCCCGCCGATGATCGCGCGCCGATCGCGTCTCTCGACGAGCGTGATCGAGGCGTTCTGGATCTTGAAGGGAAAAAGTCCGCGGCTCGGCGTACCGACGATTCGATGGAGCGCGACCTGGATGACTCCGCCGTGCGTGACGACGAGCACGTCGCCGTGTGCGTGCAGTCGAAGTATGTCGTCCATCGCCGCGGCGACGCGGCGGTCGAACGCGGCCTGGCCCTCGCCGCCGGGGACGACATCCCAGTCCGGCTCTTCGACCCAGCTCGCCCACGCCTCGGGATAGCGCTCGGCGATCGCTTCTGTCGTCAGCCCTTCCCACTCGCCAAGGAAGACCTCACGCAGCGAGGTCCTCGGCTCGGGCTTCAAGTGGACGGCCGAGCCGACGACCTCAGCGGTCTCGAATGCGCGTTTCAGGTCGCTGGAGTACAGGCCGGCGAAGGGGCGAGCGGCCAGGCGGGCGCCGAGCAGCGCAGCCTGTTCGCGTCCCAGCTCGGACAGGGGCGGGTCGAGCTGGCCCTGGATGCGATGCTCCTGGTTCCACGTCGACTGGCCGTGCCGGATGAGCACAAGGCGCGCGGGAGCGGGACGGGCTGGAATCGGGAGCTCTGGTGGCTCTGGGCGCGCGGCTCTGATACCGATGCCTATACTAACTTTCTCTTAGACCCCGATCGGGCCCGTCCGATCTCAGGAGAAAGACCGTTGCAGTCGCACGGCACGCTGGCCGAAAACCCCCTTCGATCGCTATTGGAATCCGCTCAAGGTGAGCGGTCCACCGGTACGCTCATCGTCCGCAACGGGAACGGGCAGTCCACCGCCCTGTACTTCCTGTTCGGGCATCTTTTTCACGCCCAGGGCGACGGCAAGTCGGGTGACGACGCCGTCGTCAGCGCGCTGCACTGGACCAGGGGCGAGTTCGAGTTCGACGCCAAGGCCAAGCTGCCGGCCGATGAGACGGTCAGGGCCGGGATCCCGGAGCTGGTCCACGCCGCCGACGCTGCGCCTCGCGCGGCGCCAGCGGAGGCCAAGCCCGAGCCGCGGCAAGAAACCCGAACAGAGAGGCTGGAGCCTCAAAACGAACGGAAGGAGCATGCTGAAACGGAGAGAAAGGTGGAAGCACCGCAGCCAAGACGAGGGGTGAAGCACCGCCCGCAGCCGAAGCACGGCCGCGAGCCTATCCCCGTCCCCGCCGGCCAGATTCTCTACGACTCGCTGAAGACATCGTTCGTCGACTTTCCGCGGCTGCTCACCACCCTCGAGCGCGAGGGGTACACGGGCTACGTGCGCCTTTTGACCGACGAAGCCTCGGGGTTGATCCTCTTCCGCGAAGGCTCGGCGCTCGAATGCCTGTACGACGGGGCGGCCGAGGCGGGCAGCCTCATCCTCGGCAAACAGGCGCTGCAGCAGTTCAACGATGACGTGACCGCCGGGCATGGTGTGCTCGACGTCGTCGGCCTCTCGCCCGAGTTGATCGACGGTCTGTACGAGCTCACGGTCTCGCGTCCGATGTACACCGAGCTGTACGCGGGCTGGGTCGACATGCGCGCGCTGCTCAACTTCCTGAGCGAGCGCAACTTGAGCGGCAGCGTGATGATCCGCTCCGGCGCGGGGACAGGCGTGATCATCCTCTCGCACGGCGAACTCGCGGGCGCCTACACGAGCGAGTCGCGCGAGATCTCGGACAAGCCCGACCAGGCGCTCGCCCTGTGCGAAGACCCGAACGCGATGATCGAGGTCAAGTCGGCGGACACGAGCAAGCACCCGCCGCTCGACGTCGACGAGGTAGTCGCGGGACAGAGGAGCCGGCAGCCGGCAGCCCCGGCGCCGTCGTACGCGGCAGCGCCTCCCGCTCCAGAGCCCGTCGCGCCGACCAACCCGACGATCCCCGTGATGCCGGCCATACCCAACATCGAACCGCCGACCGCGCAGATCCCGACGCAGACGTTCTCGACCTACCAGCAGCCCCCGCCGCAGATGCAGGTCGCGCCGACGACCCCGCCTCGGAGCGCGGGCCCGCAGCTGGACTGGGCCACGGTCGTGGCCGAGCTGCAGGCGATGGCCGAAGATGCGCTCGGCAACCGGGCGCGGAAGGTCAAGGACATCCTGGGCGCTGCAGATCAGTCGCTGGCTGGGATCGAGGCCGCGATCGACCAGATCCCGAGCATCTCCCTTCTCTTCGTCGATTCCTCGCGCCTCGAGCAACTGGCGCAGGAGATGAGGGCCCGGCTCAAGTCGCACCTCTAGCCCGTATAACCCCTTAACAGGGTGGGTTGGCAGAGGGCGGTTTCGCGAATAGGCTGTCTTGAGGTGCGTTGGCTCGGGGGTGGGAGCCACGCCGGGCGCGCGCAGGGCGCAAGCCTAATTGGGAGGAGGGTGGGCCCGCGGCAGGCGCGCGTTTTTGCGCTCGGCGCGCTTGTGGTTGCGCTGCTCCCTCTCACCGCGTGCGGCGGCAACCCGCCCCAGATCGTCGACTACTCCCCCCAGCGGAACAACGTCGACGTCTCGACCGCCGCGCCCGTCACCATCACCTTCGACCACGACGTCGACCGCGCCTCGGTCGAGAGCCGCCTCCACCTCGTCCCCGCCAGCGACGGCCAGTTCCACTGGCGCAACAGCCACCAGGTGAGCTACACCCACGCGACCCTGCGCACGAGCACCAACTACGAGGTCGTCCTCGAGTCCGGCTACCGCGACCCCGCCGGCAACACATACACCCTGCGACACCACTGGTCGTTCTTCACCGAAGGCCCGCCCGCCCTCGCGTCGTCGGCGCCCGGAAACGGCGAAGCCTCCGTCGACCCGTCTTCCTATCTCAGCCTCGACTTCACCCGCGGCATGGACACGCAGAGCCTCAAGAGCGCGATCTCGATCAGCCCGAGCATTCCGTTTGACGTTCGTCCCGACCCTACGGAGCCGCGCCGCGCGGTCATCGCGCCGTCGCAGCTGCTCGCGGCCAACGCCGGGTACCAGGTGCTCGTGAACACCGCCGCGACCGACGTCGACGGCAACCAGCTCGCGCGCGACGAGGTCGTCCGGTTCAGCACCGGGCCGCAGCGGACCCTTCGGCACTGGATCGCGTTCGCCACCGACGGCGCCGACGGCTCTGCGGGCGGCCTGTGGATCGTCGACGAGCGCGGCCTTCCGCGCCAGCTCTTCGACGCGAGCGCCGTGCAGTCCTTCAACTGGTCACCGTCCGGCGACTCGCTGCTGGTCCAGGGCGCCGACGGCTCGTGGTGGCAGGTCACGCCTGGCGCCGCCGAGTCGCCCCTCAACCTCAAGGCCGCATGGGCTGCGTCGCTCGCGCGCGGGATGGGCTACGTCTACATCGACGGCTCTTCGGTCCTCCACCGCCAGGCCGCGGACGGCACCGACGACGTCATCGCCACCGACGTCGCCGAGGCTGCGGTCGCGCCGAACGGCCTGCGCGTCGCGTTCGTCCACGCGATCAGCGGCACCGACCAGGTCTGGGGTTATGACGTCGGCCTGAGGGCAAGCTACCAGCTGGTCCTCGACAACGCGCCGGTTAGCGCGGTGGTGTGGTCGCCGGCGGGAACTCGCCTCGCCTACCTGCGCCACGACGTGAGCACCACGACCCTGCGCATGCGCAGCCTCACCGGCGCCGCGGCGACGACCACGCTCGCGAGCGGCGACATCGGCCGCTCAGCGTGGCTGCCCGACTCGAGCCACCTCGTCTTCTCGGCGGCGGTCAGCACCGACACGGGAGTGCTGCACAAGGCTTACGTGGTGAACGTGGTCTCGCCCCCGTCGACGCTCAGCATCGCGGCCGGCATTCCAGCCGATCCCGGGATCGAGGTGACGTCGCCAGTCTCGTCACCTGACGGGCATCAGATCGCGTTTCTCAGCGGGGACCAGGTCTGGCTGATGAACGCCGACGGCACGCGGCCGACCGCGCTGACGAAGGAGGACCCTACCTCCTTCCCCTATTCCTGCCGTGCTCTGGCCTGGACCCGAAGTTGATCGCGTAGCTGAGCGGTCTCCGCGATCCGCTCGAACAGCATCTGCAGCCGGTCCGCGGTCCGAGTCCAGGAGAAGCGCTGCGCCAGGAGCCGTCCTCGCCGGCCCATCTGCTGCGCCATCTCGGGGTCGTCGAGCAGACGGCCGATCCGCTCCGCGTACGCGGCCGGGTCGTGGCCCTCGATGAGATATCCGCTCACCTCGTCGCGAATCACTGAGCGCAGGCCGGTGACGTCAGAGCCCACCACAGGGCGGCCGCACGCCTGCGCCTCCAGACCGACCAGACCGAACGACTCGCTGTAGGACGGCATCACGACGACGTCCGCGGCCGAGTAGAAGTAGGGCAGCTCGTGATGCGCGACCGAGCCCAGGAAATCGACGTGGTCACGGACGCCCGCCGCCGCGGCGACCGCTTTCAACCGCGACTTCTCGCTCTCCTCGCCTTCTTTGCTGTCCTCGCCGAGGATCAGAAGGCGAACGTCGTCGTGCGCGCGGTCGCGCAGCAGCGCGAGCGCTCGGATAGCGACCTCGACTCCCTTCAGGCGCTCCAGCCGGCCGACGAACAGCAACAGCCGGCCCGGCCCGTACCCGATCTTGCGCTGCGCCTCGGCGCGGTCGATCGGCTGGAACATCGATAGGTCCACACCCGGCGGGACGACGTAGACCCGCTCTGGGTCAGCGCCGTACAGGTTGACCAAGTCGACGCTCTCCTCTTCGGTCGACGCGATCAATAGGTCCGCCTGCTGTGCGATCTCGCCTTCGACACGAATGCGCAGCTCTGGCTCCGGTTGCGCGCCCGTCGCCAGCGCCCGGTTCTTGACCAGGCCGAGGGTGTGAGCGGTGTGGGCCCAGGCCGGCGCGAGTCGCGGACGCAACAGACACGCGACCTCACCCGACAGCCAGTAATGGGAGAACATCAGGTCGTACGCGACCCCTTCCCGCTGGGCGAACTCCTCGATCCGCCGCGCGAACGACCCCACCTCGTTGTACAGGGAGTACTTGTCCAGGCCGTTCCCGGCGGGCACGTAGACGACCCTGGAGCGGTCGGCGAGGGGCTCGATCGCCGGGTCGCTCAGGCCGCGGCGGGTGAAGATGTCGGTGGCGATGCCGCGGTCGCTGAACGCGGTCGCGACCTCACGGACGTAGACGTTGAGACCCCCGTTCGCGCTCTGCCCCAGCGAGGCGGTCGGCGACGTGTGCATGGAGACGACCGCGATCCGCCGAGCGGCGCGGTCGGTGTGGATCTGGGTGGCTTCAGCCACGGTACGCCGATCTCGCGTCAAGCCAGCGCCTCGAGACGCAGCAGAAGCCGGAACGGGAGACCTGCGAACAAGAACTCACAACCCTTAAAAACCTACGCGCCTGCGCCCTATTCCCGCTGAACCCGCCTCCTAGAGCCCGACAAGGCAGACGCGGATATGATTGGCTTAGATGCGGATGGGCCGAAGCATCTTGCTTGCGCTTGCGATCCCGGCCTTCGTCGTCCTCACCGCGATCTCAACCTTCGCCGACTCGTCGCCGTCGCCCACGCCCGGCGGCGCCGCAAGCGGGGCGACCACCCTCCCGGGCGATCCCTCGCGAGGCGCGACGCTCTACGCGCAGAACTGCGCGACCTGCCATGGCTCCGGGCTCGAGGGAGGGATCGGAGCCGCGCTGAATCCCATCGACAAGCTGCCGGGTGTCGCCAATCCGCTGGACCCGACGTTTCTGATCGGCATCATCACCAACGGCCGCCAGCCCCAGGCCGGTGACCCCAAGAACACGCCGATGCCTCCCAAGGGCGGCAACCTGAGCCTGACCGACCAGGACGTCAAGGACCTCGCCTCGTACATCATCGTCCAGAACCGAACCGGTGAGCCACCGCTGTCGCCGGGCGAGCTCGCCAAGCGCACGATCCTGTGGGTCAGCATCGGGATCATCGCGATGATCTTCATCACATACCTGCTGGCCACCTACAACATGCGCTGGATCGCGCGCCGCGCAGCGGCGCGACGCCGGTAGCCGAAGCCGCCTCTCTCTATCCCACCCCGGTCGGCGGCTCGCCGCGCGTCCTCATTCTTTTCAGCGACACGGGAGGCGGGCACCGCGCGGCGGCCCGGGCGCTGACCGACGCGCTGATGCTTCTCGACCCGACCAGCGTCGTCGCCGTCGCCGACCCGCTCATCGGCCAGGGTCCGGCGATCGTCCGCCGGCTCGCGTCTCTTTATTCGCCCGTCATCACCCGATCGCGCGCGGCCTGGGGGGCTGTCTATCACACGAGCAACACGCGGGCTACGTTCGCCGCGATCCGCGCCGTCTTCGGTCCGCCGGTGCGCAAGGTCACGGCGCATCTCCTCGAGCAGCACGACCCCGACGTCGTCCTTTCCGTGCACCCGCTGCTCAACCACGTCGCGCACCAGGCCATCCGCAGGAGCGGCCGGCCGCGGGCGCTGATGACGGTGATCACCGACCTCGTCGACTTCCACCGCGGCTGGACGTTCAGCCAGGCCGACCTGGTGGTCGCGCCGACCGAAGGCGCGCGCAAGGTCGCGCTGCGTCGCCGCGTGCCGGCCGACCGCGTCAAGCTGCTCGGCCTTCCCGTCGACCTCCGCTTCCGGCCCCCAGCGCCGGGTGAGAAGCAGGCGCTGCGCCGGCGGTTCGGCCTCGACCAGCATCGCTTCACCGTCCTGGTCATGGGAGGCGCCGCGGGCGTCGGCCACCTCGCCGCTCAGGTGCGTGCTCTCGCGATGGAGCGCCACCCCTGGCAGCTCGTCGTCGTCTGCGGCCGCAACGAGAAGCTGCGCCGCCGGCTCTACGAGCTCGACGCGCTCACGCCGATGCTCATCCTCGGCTTCGTCGACTACATGCCCGAGCTGATGCGCGCGTGCGACCTGGTCGTGACCAAGGCCGGTCCGGGCGCGATCGCCGAGGCGCTCGCCACCGGCGTGCCGCTCGTCATCACTGGCTTTCTGCCCGGCCAGGAATCACCGAACGTGGATTTCGTCGTCGAGTCGGGCATCGGCGCGTTCGCGCCCAAGGAGCAAGATCTGCACGACGAGGTCCGCGTGCTCGCCGAAGGTGGGCCGACGTGGCGCGAGATGTCCCGGCGCGCGGAAGAGATGGCGCATCCTTACGCCTCGTCGGACATCGCCCGCGAGTGCCTGCTTCTGGCCGCACGCTACAAGGCGTCGGCGCAGGCGAGCCGGTAGGGGCACAGCCGGCAGCGCCGCCGCTCCGGTCTTGCGGGAAACGCGCCCGAACTGACACCCTCGGCCACCCGCGTGCCCTCGACCTCGGCCTCACGCATCAGCTCTTTGACGCCGTTGACCCGCACCGATTCTCCCGACGCGAGGTAGACGACCTCCAGCTCGAGAGGGTCGAGGCTCAGCGCCGACCGGGCTCCAAGCGCGTACAGCGCCACCTGCAGGTCGCGCTTGCGCCGCGCGATCGGACGGCCGCTCTTGTAGTCGACGATCCGCCATCCGTCCGCTGTGCGGTCGATCCTGTCGATGACGCCGCGCAGCGTCCAGCCGTCGACGGCGACGCTGAACGGCTGCTCCAGGTACTCGGGCGCATCGTCCAGCCCGCCCTTCGCCCGAAACGCCTCCAGCTCCGACAGGCCGTTGCGCCGGAACGCCGGCGCGCGCCGCTCGTCCGGAAACGCGATCGTGCTCCACACCTCGCGGTGGATCGCCCGCAGGCGTGACTCGGTGACCTGCTTGCCCTGGAGGCGCAGCTCGCCCGCCCGGCGAAGCACCTCGTGCAGGATCACGCCGTGCACCGCCTCCGCACTCTGGACGGCGGGCAGTGCCTGGACGTGGCGGTACCAGTACTGCCGCGGGCAGTCGCGATAGGTCGCAATCGCGCTGTAGGAGAGCGCCACCTGGTCGGTGTGACCGTTCACGGGCGGAGCCGCCGGCACAATTTGCGCCGGCGCCATGGCGCGGGTCGCCTTGACCCCAACCTCGTCGAGGAACCGTGATGGACGCCAGTGGCGACCTCCTTCGTAGTGCTCCGCCCGGGTCAGGTACAGCTTTCGCCGGGCGCGCGTCATCGCCACGTACAGCAGCCTCCGCTCCTCGGCGATGACGTCTTCGCGGCCACGCACCAGCGGCTCGAGCACCGCCGGCGGAAGCTCGAAGCGCGGCGAGCGGCCTGACTGCGGGAGGCGCCCCTCGACGAGCGACGGCACGAACACCGCATCGAACTCGAGGCCTTTCGACTGGTGGATCGTCATCACCCGCACGGCGTCCCCCACCTCGACGGCCGCCGGCTCTTCGTCCTCTCCAGATAGAAGGACGAGGTCCAGGTGGCGCATGAAAGCCTCGAGTGAGTGATCAGGCGAGTCCTCGCAGAACTCCGCGATGGTTTCGCCGATGCGCACGACGTTCGGGGTCGCGGGATGGCGCGACTGCTCCATCAGGTCGAAGAAGAGGTCGCGGACGTCGAGCCGCCCTGCCTCCTCCGCGAGTCGCGCGAGCAGCGGCTGCACGGCCGCTGCGGCCGGTCGCGCAAGCGCGATCACGTCCGACGGATCCCTGACCACTCGGAGCATCGCGATGACGTCTCTGATCTCTGGGCGGTCGTGGAAGCCGTGTCCGCCGATGACCAGGTGGGGGACACCGCGCGTGGCGAGCGCCGCCGCGATTGGGCGCGCAAAGGCGTTGGTCCTGCACAACACCGCTATCGACGACGGCCGGGTTCCGCCCGCGATGAGCTGCGCGGCTTCATTAGCGATCGCGTCCGCCTCGGCGGACATGTCGGCGTACGGCCACAGCTCGACCGCCGGCCCGGGCTGGTCTGAGCGAAGCTGCTTCGGAAGGCGGTCTGGGTTGTGCCCCATGAGCCGCGCGGCCGCGTTGACGATGCGCCGCGAGCTCCGGCGATTGCGGGCGAGGGTGATCGTTCTCGAGCCGGAGAAGCTGGTCAGGAACCGTTCGAGGCTTGCGCGCGAGGCCCCCCGAAAACGGTAGATCGACTGGTCGTCGTCGCCGACGACGAAAGGGTTGGAGGCGCCTCCGACCAGCTCGACCAGCCTCTCCTGCGCGAGGTTGAGGTCCTGGTACTCGTCGACCAGGACGTGTGGGTAGCGCGCGGCGTAGCGCCTGAGCAACGCGGGGTTCTTCTCGAACATGCGCACCGCCAGGAGCAGCAGGTCGTCGAAGTCGAGCAGGCGCCGCTTGCGGCACTCGCGCTCGTAAGCGCGGAAGAGCCTCACGCAAGCGCGCATCAGCTCGCCTCGCTCGGCGTCGTCGGTCGCCTGCGCCCACTTCTCCAGCCGGTCGAGCGGCACCAGCTCTTGCTTCATCCGCTCGAGCATCTGCAGCACGGGTCCGACGAGGTCGTCCGGCCGCTCGTCGCCGGTCAACGCGCCATCACCGATGCTCCACATCAGCTCGCGGGCGAGGATCCAGCGGTCGGCCCCCGCCAGTATCCGAAAGCTGGCGGGCACGCCGACGGTGCGTCCGTCTTCGCGCAGCCAGCCCAGCGCGATCGAGTGGAAAGTGCCGACCGCCGGGGCACCACCTTCGATGAGCGACTCGATGCGCTCGCGCATCTCGTTGGCGGCCCGCTCGGTGAACGTCATGACGAGGATCGAGGCGGGCGAGACGCCGGCCTCGACCAGGCGCCGGAACCTCTCGGCGATGACCGCGGTTTTGCCCGTGCCGGCGCCGGCAACTACTCGCACCGGCCCGCCCGTGATCGCGGCGGCGGCGAGTTGTTCGCGACCTAGCTTCATTGCGGGGTCGAGCGGCCGATCCGCACCCGGAGCGCCCGCACCCTGCGTCCGAGCTCGGGCCGGTTCAGGCGGGCGAGGATCGTTTCGGCGTCGAGCCGGAGCTGGTGGGCCAGCGCCGGGCTCGAGGTCGTGACCAGGAGCGTGCCGGCCCGCAGCTCCACCTCGTCGCACAGGACGGCGACCTCCGGCCCCAGAAGGGACCTGAAGGCCGAGGCCACCTGCGAACCCAGGAGCCTCGCTCCGCCGGGCTGGCGGCGGAGAATTCGCGGCAGGATATTACCCAGCTTATCCACAGGCCTCGATCCTGCCTTCGTCGACGGTCCAGACCATGGCCTTGGCGATCAGTTCGGGCGGAAAAGGCCCCGCCTCGACCGAGGTCACGATGACCTGGCCGCCGGCGGCGACCTCCTGCAGCAGCGCCGCCCGCCGGTCGCCGTCCAGCTCCGAAAGGACGTCGTCCAGCAAGAGCACCGGACGCTCGCCGGCGCGCCTTTCGATCAGCGCCGCCTCGGCCAGCTTCAGGCTCACCACGGCCGTCCGCTGCTGGCCCTGGGAGGCGTAGGAGCGGGCCTCCTGGCCGTCCAGAATGATGCGGAGGTCGTCGCGGTGCGGACCGACGCTGGTCGAGCCGCGCCGCAGGTCCTCGGCCAGGGAGTTATTCACAGCTTCGGCCAGGTTTTCCGGGGGCCCCTCGTAGCTGATCTCGAGGCGCTCGCCGGCTGCGATCTGGCTGTGACAGCGCGCGGCTTCAGGTTGCAGCTCGGTGACGGCCTTGGCGCGCGCGTCGACGATCTCACCCCCAACCTGCACCAGCTCCTGGTTCCAGGCGTGCAGCATGTCGTCACCGCCCTCACCGGCGGCGATGCGCTTGAGCAGGCTGTTGCGCTGCTCCAGGATCCGGCGCAGCCCGGACAGCGCCCGCGCGTAGCCCGGCTGGACCTGGACGAGCATCTGGTTGAGGAACCGCCGCCGGACCTCCGGACCGCCTTTGACAAGGCCGAGGTCGTCGGGCCAGAACAGCACGACCCGGAAGTGCCCCGGGAGGTCGAATGCGCGGCGGCGCCCACCGTCGACCTCGATCGCCCGCCGCGTCCGCTCGCCCTCGACGTCGAGCGCGATCGACAGCTCGCGCACGGTCCCGTCGGTCTCGACCTGCGCCTCGATCCGCGATCCCGGGCCGACTGGCCCGACGAGCTCGTTCTCGCGCCGCGCCCGCGGCGACGACGACAGCGCGAGCATCGCCACGGCCTCGAGGAGGTTCGTCTTGCCCTGGCCGTTCGGACCGATGAACACGTTGACGCCGGGGCCCGGCGTCAGGTCCAGCTGCGCGTAGTTCCGGTGGTTGCGGAGACGTAGGCGGCGAAGGCGCACCTCGTAGGTGCGCTCCTATCGGGGTCCCCGCGAAATCACGGCGAAGCCTCTGATTTCGTGGGGTCCTAGGACATCGCCACCCGCACGGGCATGATCACGTAGAGGTAGTGGTCTTTGCCCGGCGGTCGCATCAGCCCCGGGCTGAGAGGTCCGTCGAAAAGAAGCTCGACCTCGTCCTCTCCGATCACCCCGAGGGCATCCAGGACGTAGCGGGCGTTGAACGCTATCTGGATGTCGGTGCCGTCGATGTTGGCGGTCATGTCCGCCTTGCTGTCCCCCACCTCGTTGGTGGTGGCGGACAGGGTCAGCGCTCCGGCGCCCGCCTTGAGGCGGATGACGTTCGCGCTGTCCCGGGCGAAGAGGGACACGGCGCGCACGGTCTGCGTGAGCTCGCTGGTCGAGACCCGAACGGTGGTCGAGCTCTTGCTCGGGATAACCTGTGCGTAGTTTGGATACTTCCCGTCGATAAGCCTCGAGGTCAGCTCGGAGCTGCCGGCGCGGAAGAACACCTGGTTGCGGGCCTTGGAGACGATCACCTCGACCTTTCCCGGCTCGCCTTTGAGCACGCGCGCGAGCTCGGCCAGCGCCCGGGCGGGGACGATGAGGCTCGCCTCCAGGTCTGTCGGCCCGGCGGCGGCCAGCTTGCGCACGGCCAGGCGGTGGCCGTCCGTGGCGGCGAGGGTCAGGCTGCCACCCTGCACCTGGACGAGCACACCGGTCAGGACCGGCCGCGCCTCGTCCGTCGACGCCGCCATCTGCGTCTGCTCGACCGCGCGCACCAGGTCGTCAAGCGCAACCTCGAGCCGGTCACCCTCGTCCGGCCGCGGACCGGGCGGGAACTCCTCAGCCTCGATGCACTTGATGTGGGTGTCGAACCGCGCGCAGCGGAGGCTGAGAGACTGCGTCGCGGGGTCGAGCGTCATCTCGAGGTCCTCGTCAGGAAGCGTGCCGACGAAATCAGTCAGCAACCGCGCGGGCGCGGTGGTCGAGCCTTCGGATCCGATCTCAGCGGGGACAACCTTGCGAATGCCGATCTCGAGGTTGGTCGCCGTCAGCGCCAGGCCTTCCGACGTGGTCTCGATGAGGATGTTGTTCAGGATGGGCAGGGTCGTCCGGCTGGAGATCGCCCGCGAGACGACCTGTAGGGCTTGACCCAACACTGCCGGCCTGCACGTGACTTTCATCTGCGCTGCAAGAACTTTGGCATTCAAGACAGTTGTCCCCCGTTCTGAGTGTTTCTCATGATTGAAAGAATCCGTAACCGATAACAGTAAGCGCTGTGCGGACTGTGGATGTCGAGATCATTTACAGATCGAAATGGACCGTGGATAAGGTCTGCGGAATCAAGCGAAGTCCCGGCCTTGCCTGTAGATTCCGTGGGGAGGAAATGCCCGCCTGCGGTCCATACCACCCGCGTCCCCAAGCGCTTCTCAAATCGTGTGGAAAAGCTCACTGCACGTAAAGCTTTTCGCGGATCGCCTGGACTTCGTAGCGCAGACGCTCGTCTTCCTTCAGCTCGTTGGCGATCTTCTCGATCGAATGCAGGGCGGTCGTGTGGTCGCGCCCGCCGAAGGCCTTGCCGATCGCCGGCAGTGAGGATGGGGTCTCTTCGCGCACGAGGTACATCGCGACCTGGCGCGGAAAGACGATGTGCTTGTCCCGCCTCTTTCCCTTCATGTCTTCAAGGGTGACGTTGTAGTAGTCGGCGACGAGCACCTGGATGCGCTCGACGTTGATCGGCTTGCGGGTGCCTGCAGGGATGATGTCGGACAGAAGCCGCGCCGCCTCCTCCTCATCCACCTGCCTTTGATGCACAGCGGCAAACGCCTGGACTCGGGTCAGCGCGCCCTCGAGCTCACGGATGTTGCGCTGCACCTTGTGGGCGATGAAGTTCAGCACCTCTTCCGGGATCAGGCTGCTGTTGTCGCCCAGCTTGGAGTGGAGGATCGCGAGACGGGTCTCGAAGTCCGGCGGCTGGATGTCGGCGATGAGGCCCCACTCAAACCGAGAGCGGAGCCGGTCCTCGAGCGTGGGGATCTCCTTGGGGGGACGGTCGGACGAGATGACGATCTGCTTGTTGATCTCGTGCAGCGCATTGAAAGTGTGGAAGAACTCCTCTTTTGTGCGGTCCTTGCCGGCGAGGAACTGGACGTCGTCGATGAGCAGCACGTCGACGGTGCGGTATTTGTGACGGAACTCTCCCATTCGCGCGGTGGCGATCGAGCTGATCACCTCGTTCGTGAACTGCTCCGACGTCAGGTAGACGACGCGTTTACGAGGGAATCTGTCATGGACCTCGTGACCGATCGCGTGCATGAGGTGGGTCTTGCCGAGCCCCACACCTCCATAAAGGAACAGGGGGTTGTAGCTGTCGCCGGGAGCTTCGGCCACCGCCTTCGCCGCCGCGTGGGCGAACTGGGAGTTGTGGCCGACGACGAATGATGAAAACCGAAAACGCGCGTTGAGCTCGGACGGCGCCACCGCCGGCTCGACTACCGGTTCCAGGCCGTTGTCGTGCCCGTTCTCCGAGGGGTGGTCGTCGTCGCCGTCGAACATCGTGTGCGCGTGCCGGTGCTGCGACGGCGCGATCACGAAGTCGATGTCGACCTCTGCGCCCGTCACCGCCTGGAGCGTTTCCTGGATCAGTCCCGAAAACCGGTCCTCGAGCCAGTCCTTCGCCAGCTTGCTCGGCACGCCGATGTGGAACGTCCCGCCGTCGGCCGAAACGACCGACGTGTTCTTGAGCCACATGTCGTAGGTCCGCTTCGCCAGCTGAAAGCGAAGCTCCTCCTGCACCTGCGACCAGATCTGGTCCTGGTTCAACCCACCACCTCCTCTCCTGTGCGACCCCACCGGCCTGTGCGCGGTGTCATGCCTGTGGACCGCAAGCGCGGCCATCCCTCAAATTCTGTGGACAATCTGTGGCCAACCAGTCCGCCCTCGGCGCCCGCGACATGACCCACGGTGCGACCACGTGATCGCGCTCCGGGCCCCCGCGGATTCAACCGAAGCTCTTCGAGCATGAGCTCCGCCTCCATGGTGCCTGTGGAAAAGAGCGGATGGGATTTCCACAGGCTGGCGGGGCCGGCCTGTCCGAAATCCGCTATCCGGTCGATCCCGAAATATGGAAGCGGCGCTGTTCGACTAGATGTTGCTTACTTGTATGAATTGGTTAAAGGGGTGCTGTGATTCGTACTGCAGCTTGACTTTGCGCGTTATCGCTTGGCTTCCGGCCGGGGACTATAACACCGGCCTGTGGATACCGCAAGGCACGTTGCGCGCGTGATGAAGTTATAGGGCCGGTATCACAAGGTGTCATCGGCGGCTCCGGTACACTGGCGCGATCAAAAGGACCTACCAACCCAAGAAGCGCTACCGCCGGCGGGTGCATGGTTTCCTCCGCCGGATGAGCACGCGAGGCGGCGCCCGCGTGCTGCGCAACCGTCGCCGCAAGGGCCGGGAGCGACTCGCCTAGACCGCACCGGCGCACGCAGGATTTCTTCTTCTAAGTGGAAAGACGGCTCAGGCTCCGCCGGCGCTCGGACTTTCAATCGGCGATCAGCGGCAGGCGGTTCCACAGCGGCCGCGCCCTGGTCGGTTTTGCCATTCTCAGCTCGGCGGCGGAAAGCCACGTTGGCGTGACCGTGAGCCGGAGGATCAAGACCTCGGTCGAGCGCAACCGCGCCCGGCGGCGTCTGCGCGAGGTGGCCAGGGGGCAGTTGCTCGGACCGGATTCGCCTCTGCGCCAGGTGGGAATACGATATGACGTGGTCCTGATCGCTCGCCCGGCTGCGCTCGAGGTCTCGTTCGCCGATCTGAGGGCGGAGGCTTCGCTGGCTGCGCTCAGGCTCGCCAAGTTGACCTGATGACAAAGCTTTTTCTTCTAATGATCCGCGGTTATCAGCTGACCCTTTCCCGCGTCCTGCCTCCCTCCTGCCGCTACTACCCCTCCTGCTCGCACTACACCTACGAGGCGGTTGAGCGCTACGGCTGGCTCAAGGGCGGCTGGATGGGCGCGGCGCGAATCGCCCGCTGCCATCCGTTCGCGGCGGGCGGCTACGACCCGGTGCCCTGACCGTGCAGCATTTCTTCGACGTCTTCAAGCCCGTCCACGACCTCTGGTGGCAGATTTTCGGCGAGAGCCTGAGCTGGCTTCTCAACTTCATCTACGTCCACGTTTCCGCGGTCCCGATCGTCGCGGCCATCGGCGCGTATGGCGTCGCCATCATCGTCATCACATTTCTGATCCGCGTTCTGCTGGCGCCTCTGCTCCAGTTCCAGCTGGTGACCTCGCGCCGGTCGATGGTCGAGCAGCGCAAGCTCGCGCCGCAGGTAGCCGAGCTGCGCAAGAAGTACAAGAAGGACCCTCAGCGCCTGAACACGGAGACGATGAAGCTCTACCAGGAGCACGGCATCAACCCGCTCGGCCAGTTCGTCGGCTGCCTGCCGGCGATCCTGCAGATGCCCGTCCTGATCGCGCTCTACTACGTCTTCACCGGCTTTTCCAAGAGCGCCCACGTCGCGGCCCATTTCCTTTTCGTGCCGAACCTGAACATCACCCCTGGGGCACATCCGCTGTTCGCCGGGATACCCATCCCGTCAGACCCGGTCTACCTGGTGTTCCCTCTGCTCGCGGCGCTGACGACGTTCGTCCAGTCGAAGATGATGCAGATGCCCCCTCCGCCGAACCCGACGGAGCAGGAGCTGCAGACGGCGCAGATGCAGCGCACGTTCCTGCTCGTCTCGCCGCTGATGATCGGCATCTTCGCGTTGAACGTGCCCGCCGGGCTGGGGCTTTACTGGTTTGTCGGGAACTGCGTCAGTATCATTCAGCAGAGCTTCGTCGTCGGGTGGGGAAACGTGCTGCCGAAGCGGTTCTTTCCGGCCGCTGGAGGCGCCTCTCCACCTCCCATCAGCAAGGCCTCGGCCAACGGTCAGAAGGCTGGGCAGCCCGTTGCGAACAGGTCGAACAAGGCCAACGCTAAAGACCCGAGACAGGGCTCTTCCAAGAGATCGAGGTAAGGAGTTAGCGACGTGAGATCCTCAATAGGCCGGGGCGGCACCCTCGACGAGGCGGTCGATGCCGCCCTGATCGAGCTCCAGGAGAGCCGGCGCAACGTGGACGTGAAGATCCTCAGCGAGACCCCCAACGAGACGGTCGTCGAAGTCACCATCATCGACCAGGACGCGCCAACCGCGGGAGCGGCCGCGGCGCCGGTCGACGGCAAGGCGGAGATCGCCCGAGGACTGGTCGAAGGGCTGCTCCAGCACATGGGCGTGCGTGCGCAGGTCAGCGTTCGCGCAGGCGCCGAACCGCTGACCCTCGACATCAGCGGCCGCGATCTCGGCGCGTTGATCGGCTGGCGCGGCGAGACCCTTCGCGCCCTGCAGTCGGTGACCAACGTGATGGTCGGCAGGCACCTCGCGGAGGGCGAGCGGGTGATCGTCGACGTCGAGCGCTACCGCCAGCGCCGCGAGCACACGGTGCGCGAGATCGCGATGCGTGCGGCGCGCCAGGTCAAGATGACCGGAGACGCGATCACGCTCGACGCGATGCAGCCTTTCGAGCGACGCGCAATCCACCTCGCGCTCGAGGGCGACCCGGACGTGACCAGCTCGAGCATCGGCGAAGAGCCGGAGCGCCGCGTCGTCGTCGGTCCGCGCAAGGCGGCTGAGCAGTAACGGCGCCGGCGGCACGGCCGCCGAGCGCATCCGGCGAGCGATCGCGCTGGTGAACTCGGTCGCGGACGAGGCCGGTGACGAGGACATCACACCGACCGAGATCGCCGAGGCGATCCGCGACTGCCTCGAGCTGGGGGAGGTCGACGTCGTTCCGAACGTGCGGCGCTACCTGGGCGAGGCGCTGGACGCGGTGTCGGACGGCATGCCGGCCGACTTCGTCGCCATGACCCTGTACGCCGCGCTCGGCGCGCTGCGCGAAGGAACCTCGCACTAGGCGCATATGCAGTCCTCGCATCGGGTCCTTCAGCTCCGCGGTGGTGCGCGCCTCGTGGCCGAGCCGATGCCCGAGCGCCACTCGACCAGCGTGGTCTTGATGTTCGCCGGGGGCTCGCGCCTCGAGGAGGGTGGTCTGGGGGGCGTCTCCCACTTCATCGAGCATCTCTTCTTCAAGGGCACGCAGCGCCGGCCCTCGTCCAAGGAGATCGCGGACGCGATCGAGGGTGTCGGCGGTTTCATCAACGCCTCGACCGACAAGGAGCTGACGGCCTACTGGGCGCGAGTGCCGTCCGAGCACATGGAGCTGGCCTTCGACGTGCTGTTCGACATCGTCGCCAACTCCCGGATCGACGAGGCCGACGTCGAGAAGGAGCGTATGGTCATCCTCGACGAGCTGCGCGGGTACCAGGACCAGCCGCAGGACCTCGTCCAGAACCTGTTCGAGGAGCTGATATGGCCGGGGCATCCCCTCGGCCGCGACATCGCCGGCACGGAGGAATCGGTCTCGCGGCTGACGCGCGAGGACATTCTGGAATACGCCGACGCGCACTACCGGCTGCCGAACCTGGTGGTCGGGGCCGCCGGATCGCTTGACGTCGAGCGCGCGGCCGACGCCGTCACTCGAGGGCTCGCGCTGCGCTCGGGCCTCGACGGCGCGCTGAGCTCGTCGACCCCGAATTCGCTGAGCGCAGCTCGGGTGCTGCTCCGCCGGCGCAAGACCGAGCAGGCGCACATCTGCCTCGGCGCCCGCGCGCTGAGCTACCTCGATCCCGACCGCTACGCCCTGGACCTTCTCAACACCGTCCTTGGCGAGGGCATGAGCTCGCGTCTGTTCCTCAACATCCGCGAGCGCCTTGGACTTGCGTACGACGTCCACAGCTTCACGCAGAAGCACCGCGACACGGGCTATCTCGGGATTTACATAGGCGTCGAGCCGAAGAAGGCGGTGGACGCTGTGGGCGCCGTGCTCATGGAGCTGCGGGCGCTCGGTGAGACAGAGGTCCCCGACGACGAGCTGGCGCGTGCCAAGGAGTTCACCAAGGGCAGGCTTCGGCTCGAGCTCGAGACGACCAACGGCGTTGCCTTCTGGCTCACCTACCAGGAGCTCCTGCTCGGCGAGATCAAGACGATCGAGCAAGAGCTCGCGCTCGTCGACGACGTGAGCGCGGCCGACATCAAGCGTGTCGCCAACCAGGTGTTGCGCGAGCCGCTCCAGATGTCTGTCGTCGGGCCGTTCGCGCGCGACGCGGCTTTTCGGCTCGCGATTGGGGCCTGATCCCCGTTAGGCCGCGACCTGCCGCAGAGGTTGGTCGAATCCCGCGAAAACGGTGCTGCTTTCCAGCGTGGGCAACTCGTTGTAGATGTTGCCGAAGTGGTTCAGAGGCCAGATCCGGAACCACGCCTTGCCGTCGATGCGGTCGCGACTGATCGGCCCGAAGAAGCGTGAATCCTGCGAGCGGTTGCGATTGTCGCCCATGACGAAATACTCGTCGGGCCCAAGCAGCCTCCCGGTGGAGCTGTTGTCCGGCCAGTTCGCATCGATCGTCCACGCCTCCGGCAGGTAGGGTTCGTCGAGCCTGTGGCCGTTGATGTAGACGACGCCGGTGCGGATCAGGATCCGCTCGCCGGGGAGGCCGATGATCCGCTTGATGAAATCGGTCGAGTTGTTGGTCGGTGGGCGAAGGATGATGATGTCGCCCCGTTGCGGCGGGTGCAGGCGGTAGTCGATCTTGTTCGCGATCAGGTAGTCCTGGTCATCGAGCGTCGCGAACATGGAGATGCCTTCGACGTGCACCGCCTGGACCGCGAAGCTGATTCCGAAGTAGAGGATGAGGGCCAGCACCAGGACCTCGACCACCTCGCGCAGCAGCGACGAGGCCGCGGAACGCTCCTGTGGGGCGGCGCCAGCCGCTTGCTCTTGTTGGGCCGCCATGCGTGTTAGGAAACGAGCTTAGCGCAGACCCGTTCGAGCTCTTCGCGGCTGGAGTACCGGAGTGCGATCTTGCCGCGGTTGAGGCTGCCGCTCAGCGTGATGGGTAGGCCGAGGCTCGACTCGACGTCGGCGGCGATGGCACGAAGCTCGGCGCTGGAGTCGGTGTGGCGCCGGCGCCGCGGCCGATAGGTGCGGACCCAGTTCTCGGTCTGGCGCACGGAGAGATGCTTGGCGATCACGACCTTCAATCCGTGCTCCTGCGCCGGCTGGCCTTCGAGCGCTATGAGCGCGCGGGCGTGGCCCGAGGTGATCACGCCCGAGGCGACCGCGGATTGCACGGCCGCGCATCCGGCGAGCAGCCGCAGCGACTGTGTCACCGAGACGCGGTGCTTGCCGAGACGCTGCGCGACCTCGTCGTGGGTGAGCCCGAACTCGTCGATCAAGCGGCGAAGGCCCCTTGCCTCTTCGACGGGATCGAGGTCGGTGCGCTGCAGGTTCTCGATCAGGCCGAGGACCAATTGCTCGTCGCTGCCGGCATCGGCGCGGACGACGGCGGGCACTGTCCGCAGTCCGGCGAGACGCGCGGCTCGCCAGCGGCGCTCGCCCGCGATCAGCTCGTAGCCGTCGCCGAGGGGCCGCACCAGCAGGGGCTGGAGGACGCCGTGCAGGCGGATCGATTCCGCGAGCTCGCCCAGCGGCTCGGCGTCGAATCGCGAACGCACCTGCTGCCGCGACGGTCTGATCTGGTCCACCGCGATCAGCTGCGGCACGAGCGCGTCGCCTTGGGCGGACATCGGGATCAACGCGTCGAGTCCGCGACCGAGTCCGCGGGGGCGTGTCTGGGTCATCGTTCAAGCAACTCCTTCGCGAGCGCGCGGTACGCGGCAGCGCCTCGACATGTGGGATCGAACTCGAGCACCGATTTGCCGTGGCTCGGCGCCTCGCTGATGCGCACGTTGCGCGGGATCAAGGTTTCCAGCAGATGATGCGGATGCGATCGGCGCACCGCGTCCAGCACGTCCCAGGCGAGCGTCGTCCGCGAATCGAACTGCGTCATCAGGATGCCGGCGATCGCAAGCCGGGGGTTGAGGCGCGAGCGCACGAGCTGGTGCGTGTACATGAGGTGGCGCAGGCCTTCGAGCGCGAAGTATTCGGACTGCGTGGGGATGAGCATGCTGGTCGCGGCCACGAGCGCGTTCAACGTCAGCAAACCGAGCGATGGTGGGCAGTCGATGAGGACGAGTTCGATGCCCGGCGGGGTGGAGGCGAGCGCGCGGCGAAGCAGGCTCTCGCGCTCGGGCATTCCGGCGAGCTCGATCTCCGCGCCGGCGAGGTCGATGTGCGAGGGGATGAGGCAGAGGCCGGCGACGCCGGTCGGCTGCGTCACCTGCTCCGGCGTCGCCTCTCCGGTCAGCAGGTGATAGATGTTGAGGCGCGCGCGGGCGGGGTCGAGGCCGAGCCCGGAGGTGGAGTTGGCCTGGGGATCCAGGTCGACGAGCAAGGTGGGATGGCCCACCTCCGCCATCGCGGCGGCCAGGTTGATGGCGGTCGTGGTCTTGCCCACGCCGCCCTTCTGGTTCACGACCGCGATGACCGGCGGGGCCGTGGTGGCCAACATGTTGGGCCTTGCCTCACTTGCGGCTGCTACATCTGGGGGCATCGAGCCGAATTCTATGCCGGACAATCGCGGGTGACCACCCTGCCTGTTAAGCCGCCCCGGCGGCGCGGCGCCGGCGCTCGGTCCAGACCGCGTAGCCGGAGATCCCGATCAAGGCCGCCTCGACCGCCAGAGCCGGGTTGAGCGCGGCGCCGGTGATCCCGATGCCAACCAACAGGTTGTAGCTGACGTGGCAGGCGCACGAGGTGGTGGTGTTCGTGTACTTGCGGATCAGCCCGAGGCCGATCGCGATCAACAAGATGGCGAGGGTGTCGAACGACAGGCCGTACTCGGTGTGGATCGAGGTGAAGAGGAGGGCCGTGAGCACGAGCCCGAGCCGCGGCTGAAGCGCGCCGCGGAACATCAGCTCCTCGCAGATCCCCGGGACGACGGCGAGGGCGACGACGCCCCACCAATGCCCCGTGAGCTGGCCGAAGACGTGCAGGCTCGTGACGTCGACCCTTCGAGCGAGGTCCGGCGACCACACGTGACTGAGCGTGTCCAAGGCGTTGATGAACGCGAAGAAGGCGCCGGCGCAGGCGAGTGCGAGGGGAATCTGCCACCACGCGGGCACGACGACGCCGAGCCGGCGCGCCGACTCCGCGGGGCTGCGGCGGATGAAGATCCCGACGCCGACGATCCCGGTGATCAGGAACGGCACCTCGTCTTCGAACAGGTCGAGGATGGTTAGCGGAGGCTGGGCATTGTTGCTCGCCAGGACGTCGGTGAAGGCGATCGAGGTCACCTGCAGACCGAGCAGGGCGACGGCGAAGACGAGCGCGAGCTCGTGCACGGGATTGTCGGGGTCGATCGGGATGAAGCCGGCGACGTCGCGGCGGATCGGCCGGATGAGAAAGCCCGCCGCGGCCGCGGCCGTGACCACCATGCCGGCGTCGATGGCGAACCTCGACTGCGCGCCCAGCGTCGGCGCAAGCAGGGGCAGGCCGGCGAGGTCGGCGAGCCCGAACAGGGCGAGCAGGCTGACCGCGAACGCGCCGAACGTCGTCGTCACGGCGAGTCCCCACTGCTTGCCGACGGCGAGGTTGGCCCCGATCACGAACGGAAAGGGGAGCATCTCGACGAGGAGGGTGACCGCGTCGAGGGGAAGGTGCGCGGTCAGGCCGGCTTGGTGCCTCGGTCGGACATTGGAGTCGTAGGGGTACCGTCTGGCGGCCTGCCGACCTCGATCAGCGGCCGGATCAGCTCGATCGGCAGCGGCAGGATGACGGTCGTGTTCTTCTCGGAGCCGATCTCGACCATCGTCTGCAGGAAGCGCAGCTGCAGCGCGCCAGGCTCGGAGGAGATGACTCGCGCCGCGTTGGCCAGGGTCTGCGAAGCCTGGAACTCGCCGTCGGCGTTGATGATCTTGGCGCGCTTCTCACGCTCGGCCTCGGCCTGCTTGGCCATCGCGCGCTGCATCGTGCTTGGAAGCTCGACGTCCTTGATCTCGACCACGGCGACCTTGATGCCCCACGGTTCGGTCTGCTCGTCGATGATCTTCTGCAGGTTCTGGTTGATCTTGTCGCGGTTGGAGAGCAGCTCGTCCAGCGTGGACTGGCCGAGGGCCGCGCGGAGCGTTGTCTGCGAGATCTGCGAGGTGGCGTTGATGAAGTTCAAGACCTGGGTCACCGCGCGGCGGGCGTCGACGACCTGGAAGTAGATGACGGCGTTCACCTTGGCGGTGACGTTGTCGTTGGTGATGATCTCTTGCGGCGGCACCTCGAGGGTGATCGTGCGCAGGTCGATCTTGACCAGACGGTCGACCCCGAACGGGATGATGAAGAACAGCCCTGGACCCTTCAGCGGAATGAGACGGCCGAGGCGGAAAACGACTCCTCGCTCGTACTCGGCCGCGATCCGCAGGCTCGAGAAAACCGCGATCAGCGCGATGACCAGGACCACGATGACGATCACGAGCACTCCGAAATCCACTTAGCTCTTCTCCTTGTCCTTCGCCTCGCCGTTGGCCTGCGCGACCTGCAGATTGAGCCCGTTGCGGCCGACGACCTTCACGGCCGCGCCGGCTGGGATCGGCGACGTGGAGGTCGCCTTCCACAGCGCGCCTTTCACAAAGACTAGCCCCTCGGGCGCGATGGGTTCACGCACCTCGCCGAGGGCGCCGATCATGCTCTCGGCGCCAACGAAGACAGGCCGGCGCCGGGCGATCACGATTCGCTGGATGAAGCCGACGAAGAAGGCCAGCGTGATGAGCGCCAGCGCCACCGCCACGAACGGATTCACGCCGAGGCCCACCGGCCCCGTATTGATGAGAAAGGCCATCCCCAAAACGAGCGCGAAAACTCCGCCGACGCTTAGGAAACCGTGCGTGGGCGCCTTGAGGTCGGCGACGAAAAGGATGAGGGCGAGCAGCATCATCAGCGCCCCGGCGATGTTGAGAGGAAGGTTGGCGAGCGAAACGATCGCCAGCACCGCCGCGATGCCGCCGATGACCCCGGGCAAGATCAGCCCCGGGTTCCCCATCTCGGTGATGATGCCGTAGCCCGCGACGATGATCAGCAGCGCGGCGATGGTGGGGTCGATGAGCGCGTTGAGGAACACCTGCCAGATGGGCATCGGGAAGTCGTCGACGATCGCGCCCGCGGTGTGGGTGGTCAGGGCGCCGCTCGTACGCGCGACCTCGCGGCCATCGACCTGGTTCAGCAGGGAGGGGATGTCGTTGGCGAGCAGGTCGGCGACGTGCAGCCGCACCGCCTGCTCGGCGTCGATGTTGACGCTGTTCCGGACCGCGTCCTCGGCCCAGTCGGCGTTGCGGCCGTGCATCTCCGCGAGGCTGCGGACCCTCGTCACCGCGTCGTTGAGCACCTTGGCGCCGAGGTCGCCGGTCAGGTTCTCGCCGGTGGCCTGGATCGGGTGCGCCGACCCGATGTTGGTTCCGGGAGCCATCGCCAGGACGTCGGCGGCCTGGGCGACGAAGAGGCCGGCGGACGCAGCCCGGGCGCCGCTCGGGTAGACGTAGACGATGACAGGCACCTTGCAGTTCAAGAGGCTGGTGACGATCTCGTCCATCGAGGTCGAGATGCCGCCGGGCGTGTTCATGACCACGAGCAGGGCGGAAGCGTTGTCGGACTCGGCCCGGCTGACCGCGTTCTGGATGTACGCCGACATCACGTTGTTGATGTCGCCGTTGAGGTCTGCCTGCTCGACGTGAGGCGAGGCGGCGATGGCGGCGGCCGGCGCCAGGGCGAGGCCGGCGGCAAACACCAGCCAGCCGAATCGGAGCGCAGCTCGTGCGCGCATGCTCCGAGTATGGCAAGGCGCCGGACCAACTGCCGATGTAAAACGTGGAACATCGGCGGCCGGGGACCAACGCAGGCCGCGCGTAGAATCGGTCGGGATGTCGGCGGAACCAGTTCATCCCGACGGTGACGAAGCCGCGATGCGCGAGCTGCGTCATCGGGCGCGGGCGACCCCGCCGCTCGCCGGTGGGGAGGAAGCGCGCCTGGTCGAGCAGTCGGCGCGCGGTGACAAAGACAGCCAGTCGCGGCTCGTCGCTGCCAAGCTCGGCATGGTGATCCGGCTCGCCGAAACGCGCGCGGACCGAGGACTGCCCGTCTCCGACCTGGTGCAGGAAGGCTCGCTAGGCCTGGTCGAAGCCGTGCGCTCGTTCAAGGACAGCGGCCAGCCGGACTTCTCCGCCTTCGCGGAGAAGAAGGTCGGCGAGCAGATGGACGCGGCGCTCGCGGAAGAGGCCGAGGCGGTGCGCGACGGCGAGCAGCTCGTGGCCGCCGCGAACGACTACGAGCGGATCGAAGTCCTTTTGCACCGGACCCTGCGGCGGGCGCCGAACGAGGCCGAGATCGCGGAGAAGCTCGAATGGTCGGTCGACCGCACGCGCTACGTCGCCAAGGTCGTCGGGGAGGCGCGGCGCCGGCACGACGAGGAGCTGCTCGCGTTCGTCGACCCCGACGCCATCGACTTCGACGGCACCGTCGACGGCGAGTAGCTCGCTGAACCGCACCCCGCTCTACGACCGCCACCTCGCACTCGGCGGCCGCATGGTCGACTTCGGCGGATGGGAGATGCCGCAGCAGTACACCTCGATCCGCGACGAGCATTTCGCCGTTCGCCAGGTCGCGGGCTTGTTCGACGTGTCGCACATGGGCCGGTTTCGGTTCGGCGGCGCCGGCGCTCCGGACTTCATCCAGAGGATGGTCACCAACGACGTCGCGCCGCTCGTGGACGGGCAGGCGCAGTACAACCTGCTGCTCAACGACGAGGGCGGAATCGTCGACGACCTGGTCGTGTACCGCGGGAGCGAGGGCTTCTTCGCGGTCGTGAACGCTTCCAACCGCGAGAAGGACCTCGCCTGGTTTCGCGCTCACGCTCCTGAGGGAGTCGAAATCGAGGACCGGACCTTCGAGCAGGGGCTCATCGCGTTCCAGGGACCGCGCGCGCAGGAGCTGCTGCCGTGCAGCGCCGACCTCGCCTCCATCCCATATTTCGGGTGGGCCCAGGGGGACGTCGCCGGCGTCCACGCCCTGATCTCGCGCACGGGGTACACGGGCGAGGACGGTTTCGAGCTCTTCATCGCCACCGACAGGGTGGGCGACGCGTGGGACGCGATCCTCGGCCACAGCAAATCGGCCGGCGTGCTGCCGGCGGGCCTGGGTGCGCGCGACGCGACCCGCCTCGAGGCGGCTTTGAGGCTGTGGGGCAACGACATGGACGAGACCGTCAACCCTTACGAGGCGGGCCTCGGCTGGACGGTCAAGCTTGGCAAGGGGGACTTCATCGGCCGGACCGCACTCGAGAAGGTGAAGGCCGAGGGCCCGCGCCGTCAGCTCGTGGGCCTGAAGATGCAGCCTGGCGACATCGCGCGCCATGGCGCCGAGGTTTCCGCCGGTGGCAAGCGCGTCGGCGTCATCACGAGCGGCACCCATTCGTTCTTCCTCGGCTTCCCGATCGCGCTCGCGATGGTGGAAGCGCGATCATTGCAGGTCGGAGACAGGGCCGCGGTCGAGGTGAGGGGCAGGGAGGCCCCGGCGGAGGTCGTCAAGCTGCCTTTCTATCGAGGCTCGGCCCGTTCACTGAGCGACAAGTAAGGAGAGCCGCCATGGCTGAACGGCGCTACACGAAGACGCACGAGTGGGTCACCGTCGGCGGCAAGCAGGCCACGATCGGGATCACAGACTTCGCGCAATCACAGCTCGGCGACGTCGTCTTCCTCGAGCTGCCCAACGTCGGTCGCAAGCTCGCCGAGCGCGAGACCTTCGGCGTGATCGAGTCGGTAAAGGCGGCGAGCGACCTCTACTCGCCGGTCGCCGGACGGATCGCGGAGGTCAACGAAACGCTGTCGGCCAAACCGGAGCTGATCAACTCCGACCCCTACGGCGAGGGCTGGATCCTGAAGCTCGACCTGGCGGGCGACCTGCCGTCCGACCTGATGGACGAGGGGGAATACAAGAAGGTGACCGAGGCGGCCGGCCACTAGGTTGCCTTACCTCGTCCATTCCCCCGAAGACCGGACCGCGATGCTGGAGACCATCGGCGTCGAGTCTATGAACGACCTCCTGGTCGACATCCCCCAGTCGCTGCGCCTCGAGTCGCTGCAGCTCCCCAACGGTCTCTCCGAGTTCGAGACCATGGCCCAGGTCACCGCCCTGGCCAACCGGAACAAGGTGTACCCCGACAGGCTGACGTTCCGCGGCGGTGGGGTCTACCGCCGCTTCATCCCCGCCGCGGTGGCGGCGGTGACCTCGAAGCCCGAGTTCTACACCGCGTACACGCCCTACCAGGCGGAGGCGAGCCAGGGCACGCTGCAGGCGATCTTCGAGTACCAGACGCTCATCGCAGAGCTGACGGCGATGGACGTTTCCAACGCCTCGCTCTACGACGGGGCGACCGCGGTCGCGGAGGCGGCGATGATGGCCTACGTCCACACCGGGCGCGACGAGGTCCTCGTCTCCGGGTACCTGCACCCGGAATACGTCCAGGTGCTGCGCGCGTTCGGCGACGGACGCGGCATCAAGGTCCGCAAGGGCGACCAGCCGAGCAAGAAGACGGCGGCCATCATCTTCCAGCAGCCGGACTTTCTCGGCCTGCTCGTCGACGCGCCGGGGCTGACAAGGGCGGCGCACGACGCCGGCGCGCTCGCGATCGCGTGCGTCGATCCCATCAGCCTCGCCATCCTTGCGGCGCCGGGCGAGTACGGCGCGGACATCGCGGTCGGCGAGGGACAGCAGCTGGGCCTTGCGCCGAGCCTCGGCGGCCCGCACGTCGGCTTCATCGCCTGCAAGCGCGACCTGGTGCGCAAGCTGCCGGGCCGGCTCGTCGGCACCGCGCACGACGCCCAGGGCCGCCGTGGCTTCGTCCTCGCCCTCGCCGCGCGCGAACAGCACATCCGGCGCGAGAAGGCGACCTCCAACATCTGCACCAACCACTCGCTGTGCGCGCTCGCGGCAGCGGTCTATCTGACCTACATGGGCCCGTACGGTCTGCGCCAGGTGGCCGAAGTGAGCTTCAAGCGTGCACACAACCTGGCCGAGCGGCTCGCGGCCCTGCCGGGCTGGGAGCTCGCGTTTCCCGAGCGGCAGTTCGTGAACGAGTTCCCGATCCGCGTGCCGAAGTCGTCGTCGGTGGTCAAGAAGCTGGCCCGGAAGGGGATCCTCGGCGGCCTCGACGTCAGCCGGTGGTTCCGCGAGCTCAAGGGCGTTCTCACGTTCACCTGCACCGAGGTGAACGACGCGCGCGCGCTGGACGAGCTGGTGGCGGCGCTGCAGTCATGACCGAGCCGCTCAGCTTCGAGCTCAGCCGGCCCGCGGTCGACCCGCCGCGGCTGCCGGAGGCCGACGTCGCCGGCCCCGTACCGGCGGACGTGCTGCCACGAGAGATGCTGCGCTCGCGCCCGCCCGGCCTGCCGCGGGTCAGCGAGCCCGAGATCATGCGCCACTACAGCCGCCTGGCCTCGCTGAACTATTCGATCAGCGAGAACTTCTACCCGCTCGGCAGCTGCACGATGAAGTACAACCCGGTGCTCAACGAGCTGGCGGCCGCCCTGCCCGGGTTCGCGGGCCTGCACCCATACCAGGACGAGGACAGCATCCAGGGCGCGCTCGAGCTGATGTGGCGCCTCGAGCAGGCGTTGTGTGCCGTCGTCGGCGTGGACCGCGTGACCCTCCAGCCGGCCGCCGGCGCACACGGCGAATGGACGGCACTGCGGATGATCGCCGCCTTCCACCACTCGCGGGAGGAGAAGCGGACCGAGGTGCTCGTCCCCGACTCGGCCCACGGCACGAACCCGGCGAGCGCGGCCCTCAGCGGCTTCCGCGTGGTCGAGGTGCGCTCGGGGCCGGACGGCCGGATCAGCCTCGCCGATCTGGAGTCCAAGCTCTCGCCGCAGACGGCGGCGCTGATGCTGACGAACCCCAATACGTTGGGCCTGTTCGAGAGGGAGATCCTGGATATAGCCGAGATGGTGCACGACACCGGCGCCCTCCTCTACTACGACGGGGCCAACCTCAACGCCTTCATGGGCATCTGCCGGCCGGGCGATATGGGCTTCGACGCGGTGCACATGAACCTGCACAAGACCTTCACGACGCCGCACGGAGGCGGCGGCCCCGGAGCCGGACCGGTAGGGGTGAAGTCCGACCTGGTGCCCTTCCTGCCCACACCGACCGTGGAACGGAGCAACGGCCATCTGACGCTGGACTACAAACGCCCGCGGTCGATCGGCAGGGTGCGTAGCTTCTACGGCAACTTCGGCATGCTCGTCCGCGCCTACACCTACATCCTGGCCATGGGCGGGGACGGCCTGAGCCAGGCGTCCCAGGACGCGGTCCTGTCCGCCAACTACCTGCGCAAGCTGGTCGAGAGCGATCTCGACATGCCCCACGAAGGGCCATGCATGCACGAGTTCGTGGCCAGCGCCCGCCACCTCACCTCCGAGCACGGCGTCCGGGCGCTCGACATCGCCAAGGCGCTGCTCGACCGCCAGTTTTACGCCCCCACCGTGTACTTCCCGCTGGTCGTGCCCGAGGCGATCATGGTCGAGCCCACCGAGACCGAGAGCAGGGCCACGCTGGACTCCTTCGCCGGGGCGATCAAGGAGATCGTCGCCCAGGCGAAATCCGATCCCGAGGGCCTTCACGCGGAGCCCAGGAACACCCCCGTCGGGCGGCTGGACGAGGTCGCCGCAGCGCGCAAGATCAACGCCTATCTGGTGGGCCAGTCGGAGGACCCGATCCTCCGCTGGAAAGCTCCTTCCGAGACGGCCTGACAAAAGGCCGGTTAAGACCCTCCGGAGGGCCATTTTTGTATTCAAATCCGGTACAATTGGCGTCCTGAAGTTCTGCCCAGTTAACCTGCTAATTCCTTCGCGCTGGGAGGGCCGTAAAACCCGGTCGCCGGGCGCGCGCAGGGCGCTCTAATGGCGGTGCGAAAACCCCTTCCGGGGCCGGGCGCGCGCAGGGCGCACCTGGAGACTCGGAGCCCTCAAGCGCTTGGCGCCGATGTGGCGTACACCGCGGAGCAGATCCAGGTCCTCGAGGGCCGGGAGCATGTCCGGCGGCGTCCGAGCATGTACATCGGCTCGACGAGCTCCACCGGCCTCCACCACCTGGTCAACGAGGTGGTCGACAACGCGGTCGACGAGGCCCTCGCGGGCTACGCCCGCCGGATCATCGTCACCCTCTTCACGGACGGCAGCGTCCAGGTCGATGACGACGGCCGCGGCATACCGGTCGACATCCACAAAAAGGAGGGCCTCTCCGCGCTGGAGCTGGTCATGACCCGCCTGAACGCCGGCGGCAAGTTCGGCGGCGGTGGGTACAAGGTCTCTTCCGGCCTGCACGGCGTCGGCGTGTCGGCCGTGAACTTCCTGAGCGAGAAGCTGCAGGTCTGGGTCGAGCGCGGCGGAAAGACGTACCTCCAGGAGTACACCCGCGGCGTGCCCAAGGCGGCCGTGAAGGCGATCGGGAAAGCAGACGGCACCGGCACGAGGGTGCGCTTCTGGCCCGACCCGCAGATCTTCACGGACACGAAGTTCGACCGCGAGATCATTCGCCACCGCCTGCGCGAGATGGCCTACCTCAACAAGCGTCTCGAAATCGCGCTCGACGACGAGGCGCTCGGCATCACCGAGACCTTCTACTTCGAGGGCGGCATCGTCGCCTTCGTCCGCGCGCTGAACCGCGACAAGCAGGTGGTCAACGTCCCACCGTTCTATGTCGAACGCGAGATAGAGGGCACGCAGGTCGAGATCGCGCTGCAGTACAACGCGACGTTCGTCGAGAACGTGGTTGCCTTCGCGAACACCATCCACACGACCGAAGGCGGCTCGCACGTGACGGGCTTCCGCTCAGCGCTGACCAACGTGCTCAACCGCTACGCGCGCAAGTCGGGAATCCTCAAGGAATCCGACCCGAACCTCACGGGCGAGGACGTGCGCGAAGGCCTGACCGCCGTGGTCAGCGTCAAGGTCCTGGAGCCGCAGTTCGAGGGGCAGACCAAGGGCAAGCTCGGCAACGCCGAGGTCCAGGGTCACGTCTCGCTCGCCATCACCGAAGGGCTGACGCAGTACCTGGAAGAGAACCCGTCGGAGGGCCGGCGCATCATCGAGAAGTCGCTGACGGCGGCGCGAGCCCGCGAAGCCGCCCGCAAGGCACGCGACCTCGTCCAGCGCAAGAGCCTTCTCGAGTCGAGCATGCTGCCGGGCAAGCTCGCGGACTGCTCGGAGCGCGATCCCGCCCTGTCCGAGCTCTACATCGTCGAGGGCGACTCCGCCGGTGGCACCGCCAAGGGGGGCCGCGACCGGCGCACGCAGGCGATCCTGCCCCTGCGCGGCAAGATCCTCAACGTCGAGAAGGCGCGCCTCGACAAGGTGCTGACCTCGGACGAGATCCGCAACCTCATCACTGCGATGGGCGCGGGAGTCGGCGACAACTTCAACATCGACAAGATCCGCTACCACAAGATCGTCACGATGACCGACGCCGACGTGGACGGCAGCCATATCCGCACGCTGCTGCTCACGTTCTTCTTTCGCTACTTCCCGCAGGTCATCGACAAGGGATACCTGTACATGGCCCAGCCGCCGCTCTTCAAAGTCTCGAAAGGCACCGGCAAGAACATGAAGGTGATCTGGTGCCAGTCCGAGGCCGACCGCGACAAGGCGCTGCGCACCCTGGGCAAGGGCGCGGAGGCGGCACGCATGAAGGGTCTCGGTGAGATGAACGCCGAGGAGCTCTGGGAGACGACGATGAATCCCGAGACCCGTGTCCTGCTGCGGGTCGCGGTCGACGACGTGGCGGCGGTCAACGACACGTTCGAGAAGCTGATGGGACCAGACGTCGAGCCGCGCAAGAAGTTCATCCAGGCGCACGCCAAGAGCGTCCGGAACCTCGACATCTAGAGGTCGGGGTCATGCGCATAGCGGTCGACGCCATGGGTGGCGACTACGCGCCTGTCGAGATCGTCAAGGGCGCGGCCCTGGCCGCGGACGAGCTTGGGATCGACATCTCGCTGGTCGGGATCCCCTCGTTGGTGCAGCCGCTGCTCGACAGCCATCCGCGCCTGCAGATCGTGCCCTGCACCCAGGTCATCGCGATGGACGAGCACCCCGCGCAGGCGGTACGCAGCAAACCCGACTCGTCGATCGCGGTCTGCGCGCGCATCTGCAAAGAAGGACGCGCGGACGGCTGGGCGTCGGCCGGGAACTCAGGCGCCGTGATGGCGGCGGCGCTGCTCATCCAGGGCCGCATCCGCGGCGTCGAACGTCCGGCGCTGGGCTCGATCGTGCCGACGCAGAACGGCTTCGCGTACTTTCTCGACGTCGGCGCCAACGTCGACTCCAAGCCGGAATACCTCGCGCAGTTCGCAGCCATGGGCGCGGTGTACGCCCGTGAGATGCTCGGCCGCCCGCATCCGCGCGTCGGCCTGCTCAGCAACGGCGAAGAGGAGGGCAAGGGCGACGAGCTCGTGCGCGAGACGGCGCGCCGGTTGAAAGGGAACCTGCCGGGATTCATCGGCAACGTAGAGCCCAAGGACATCTATGGCGCGCGCGCGGACGTCATCGTCGCGGACGGGTTCGTCGGCAACGTCGCCATCAAGATGGCCGAGGCGACCGCCGAGTTCCTCTTCCGCTCGCTGCGTGACGAGATCCCAAAGACGCTGACGGGTAAAGTCGGCGGCGCGCTCATCCGCCCACGCGTGCGCTCGATCCGCGACCGAATCGACTGGCGCGAGTTCGGCGGCGCGCCGCTGCTCGGCATCGACGGCGTGGCGGTGGTCGCGCACGGGCGGTCGGACGCGCGGGCGATGAAGAACGCCATCAGGGTGGCGCGAGACGCGGTCCAGAACGGGCTCGTCGGTAAGATTCGGGCGGAGGTGGGAAGGGGATGAATTCAGTGAGGCCCATCCTTAAGCGGCCTTCCACCACGAATGGCCGGACCCGTGTTGTCGTCACCGGCATGGGGACGGTAAATCCAATCGGCAAGAGCCTGGACGAGTACTGGCACAGCCTCATCGAAGGCCGCAGCGGGGCGAGCCCGTTCGCGCGTTTTCCATCCGACAGGCTGGCCACCAAGTTCGGCTGCCAGGTCAACACGTTCGACCCCACCGACTACATCGAGCGCAAGGCGGCACAACGGATGGCGCGCTTCTCGCAGATGGCGGTCGCGGCCTCGGGCATGGCAATCGCCGACGCGGACCTCGACCTCTCGAAAGAGGATGACTTCCGCGTGGGGGTCGCGATGGGCACGGGGATCGGGGCCTTCGACGACATGACCACTGGCGCATACACGTTCCTCTCCAAGGGTCGGCTGAACCCCCTGTACGCGCCGACGATCATCCCCAACATGGCCGGCGCGTCGGTGGCGATGCAGTTCCACCTACGCGGCCCCAACACGACTGTCACGACCGCCTGCGCCGCGTCGACCCAGACCCTTGGTGACGCCACACGCATGATTCAGCGCGGCGACGCGGACGTGATGCTCGCGGGCGGCACCGAGGCTTCGCTGTGCGAGGTCGGCATCGCGGCCTTCAACGCGATCCGCGCGCTGTCGACGCGCAACGACGCGCCGGAGAAGGCGAGCCGGCCGTTCGACCGGGACCGCGACGGATTTGTCCCGGGCGAAGGCGCGGGCACGCTCATCCTCGAGTCGAGCGAGCACGCCATCAACCGCGGCGCGCGGATCTACGGCGAGGTCCTCGGCTACGCAACCACCAACGATGCCTTCCACCAGGTCGCGCCCGACGCGACGGGTGAGGCGCCCGCGCGAGCCGTCACGAACGCAGTCAAGGACGCGGGCATCGAGCCGACCGACATCGACTACGTCAACGCCCACGGCACGTCGACCGTGCTGAACGACGCCGGCGAGACGAAGGCCTTGAAGATTGCGCTCGGACAGCACGCCTACAAGGTCGCGATCAGCAGCACCAAGTCGATGATCGGCCACCTGCTGGGCGCTGCCGGGGCGGTGGAGGCGATCGCGACTTTGCTCACGATCAACCGCGGCATCATCCACCCGACAATCAACTACGAAAACCCCGACCCTGAATGTGACCTCGACTACGTGCCGAACACCGCGCGGCGCAAGGACGTGCGCATCGCGATCTCCAACGGCTTCGGGTTTGGCGGGCACAACGCGGTCGTCGTGCTGGCCAGGTACGAGGAGTGACACGCATTGGCTGAAGAAACTGTTCTGACGCGCAACCTCCAGGAGGAGATGCAGACCTCCTACATGGAGTACGCGATGTCCGTCATCGTCAGCCGCGCGCTCCCGGACGTGCGCGATGGGCTGAAGCCGGTCCAGCGCCGAATCCTTTACACGATGAACCGCGCCGGCGCGACGGCCGGCACGAAGACGAAAAAGTGCGCCGCGTTTGTCGGCGACGTGATGAAGCTGTACCACCCGCACGGCGACGCCGCCATCTACGACGCTCTGGTGCGCATGGCGCAGCCGTTCTCGCTGCGCTACCCGCTCATCGAGGGACAGGGCAACTTCGGCAGCGTCGACGGCGATCCGCCGGCGGCGATGCGCTACACGGAAGCCCGGCTCTCGGCGATCAGCGGCGAGCTCATGGCCGACATCGAGAAGCAGACCGTCGACATGGAGCCGAACTACGACAACTCGGAGGAGCAGCCGACGGTCCTGCCGTCCCGGGTCCCGAACCTGCTCGTCAACGGTGCGTCGGGCATCGCGGTAGGCATGACGACCAACATCCCGCCGCACAACCTGCGCGAGGTCGCCGCGGCCACCAAGCACCTCGTCGACAATCCGGACGCGACGGCGGAAGAGCTGCTGGACTTCGTGAAGGGTCCCGACTTCCCAACCGGCGGAGTCATCGAGGGTACGGCGGGGATCAAGGCCGCGTACTCGACGGGCCACGGCAGGATCTTCGTCCGCGCCCGGCACTCGCTGGAGCAGGCCGCCAACGGACGTGAGCGGATCATCGTCTACGAGCTTCCATACGCGGTCAACAAGGCCGCGCTGGTGGCGAAGATCGCCGAGCTCGTATCGGAGCGCAAGCTCGAGGGCATCGCCGATCTGCGCGACGAGTCCGATCGCAACGGCATGCGCATCGTCATCGAGCTGAAGCGCGAGGCGCAGGTCTACACGGTGCTAAACAACCTCTACAAGCACACGCAGCTGCGCACCACGTTCGGCGTGATCATGCTGGCGATCGTCGAGGGCCGGCCCGTGGTGCTGAGCCTCAAGCAGGCGGTGCAGCTCTTCATCGACCACCGCCGTGACGTGGTCCTGCGGCGCAGCCGCTTCGACCTCGAGCGGGCGCAGGAACGCGCCCACATCCTGGAGGGTCTCAAGATCTGCCTCGACCACCTGGACGAGGTCATCAAGACCATCCGCGCCGCGGCCGACCAGGACACGGCATCGAACCAGCTGCAGTCGAGGTTCGGGTTGAGCGAGCGCCAGGCCAAAGCGGTGCTCGCCCTGACCCTGGGACGCCTGACCCGCCTCGAGCGCGGCAAGATCGATGAGGAGTACGAGCAGGTGATCAAGACGATCGCCTACCTCGAGAACATCCTGGCCAGCGAGCGCAAGGTGCGCGAATTGATCAAGGAAGAGATGGACGACGTCGTCAAGAAATACGGCGACGACCGCAGGACCGAGATCACGGGCGCCGAGCCGACCGAGCTTTCCGCGGAGGACCTCGTCCCCAAGGAGGACGTCGTGGTCACGCTGACGCACCGCGGCTACGTCAAGCGCCAGCCGCTGCGTGTCTTCCGCGCGCAGAAGCGCGGCGGCGTGGGCCTGAAGGGCGCGAAGCCGACCGCCGGCTCAGACGCGCCGAGCGGCACACGCGAGGAGGACTACGCGCTCCACCTCCTGACGACGCACACCCACGCCTCGATGCTGTTCTTCACCCAGAGCGGCCGGGTGTTTCAGCTGCGCGTGCACGAGGTGCCCGAGCGCGAGCGCCAGGCCAAGGGCCAGCCGATCAACAACCTGATCGACATCGGCTCCAACGAGCGCATCACGGCGGTGTTCGTGCGCCCGGAGACCGAGAGCGAAGCGCACTACATGCTCATGGTCACGAAGAACGGATACATAAAGAAGACGGCGATGGCGGAGTACGCCAACGTCCGCCGAAATGGCTTGATTGCGATCAACCTCCAGGAGGGCGACGAGCTCGACTGGGTCACGCCGACGAGCGGCAAGGACGAGGTCATCATCGCGACCGAGCTCGGCAAGGCGATCCGCTTCAGCGAGACCGAGGTGCGTGCGATGGGCCGCGACACGCAGGGGGTGATCGGCATCAAGCTCGGCAAGGGCGACGCGGTCGCGGGCATGGCGGCGGTCGTCGAAGGCGGCAACCTGCTCGCCATCACCCAGCGCGGTTATGGCAAGCGCACACCGCTGTCGGAGTACCCGATGCACCACCGCGCAGGCCAGGGCGTGTTCACGCTCAAGGTCACCGACCGCGTGGGCAAGCTCGCGGCGGTACGCGTGGTCGGCGACCCGGAGGAGGAGATCCTCGTCATCAGCGCGAGCGGCATGGTGCTGCGCACGTCGGCCGGCGCGATCTCGCAGATCGGCCGCCAGACCCAGGGCGTCATCGTCATGCGCCTGTCGCCCGACGACCAGGTGGTGGCCATCGCCCCGGTAGCGGGAATCGAAGAGACTGACGCGAAGGAGTAAGGCTTGAGGCTCGACTACAACCTGATCGGGATCGTGCTGCTGGTGATCGGAGTCGTCGCGATCGCGTTCGAGGGCGCCCTGGCGGCGGCCTGGAGCTTTCGTGTGTCTCGGCGGGCACGGGCGTTGAGCGAGCGGCTGGCCGACGAGCGCGGCCGGCTCCAGGGCGACGTGGAAAGGCTGCGCCTCGCGATGGCGGAGACCGAAGCGCTGTGGCAGCCTTACGCCTGGCTGCTTCGGTGGCTGCGCCATCCGCTGACCATCGCGCTCATCCAGTCGTACGCGCGGCGAAGGGCGGCGGCGCGGTGACGACCGGCCGCTCGCCGGTCGAGCCGAGGCACGAGACGTTCGCCCAGCAGGCGGTCGACGATGCGGTGGAGCGGGAGCGGGCCCGGATCGCGCGCGAGCTGCACGACGGCGTCGCCACGGAGCTGGCCGGCGCGATCTCGCTGTTCAAGGTTTACTTGGAACGGACCAACGACCGTCCGGATGAGACCCTGTCGGACGTGTTCGAGATCCTCGAGCGCTCCCTGAAGCAAGTGCGCGAGGCCCTCGCCGGCCTTCGCCCGGCCAGGATCGGCTCGGCCGGCATCATGGGCGAGCTGCGCCAGCAGGCGGAGGAGTTTTCGCGTGTCTATGGAATCCGCGTCGAGCTTTCCAAAGTTGGCACCGAGGACATGCTTCCGCCGCCACAGCGCGAGGTCGTGGCCCAGGTGGTGCGCGAGGCGCTGACCAACGTGCGCCGGCATTCGGGCTCCGCCATCTGCCGGGTGAGGATGGGATTTGCTGCGCATCCGTTCTTGATCGAGGTCTCGGACGAGGGCCGCGGGTTCGCGGCCGAAGGGTCGGCGGGCTACGGGCTGATGGGGATGCGTGAGAGGGCCGCGGGCATCGGCGGCCGGCTCGAGGTGGTCAGCACGCCGGGACGGGGCACGACCGTGTTCCTGTTCGGTCCGAACTAGGCGGTCTGCCCTACCAGGTCATCAGCGTCCTGCCGTCGACGGCCTGCAGCTTTCGACTGACGCTGTCGACGATTGACCGCGCCTGGCGCTCGTTCGTCTTGATCGCACGCGCGATCTCCTGGGTCGACATGCCGTTGCTGAGCAATTGGGCGACCTCGACCTCGCTCTCGTTCAGGCGGCTCAGCGGCCAGCGCAGCGCCGCGACCATCGGCGCGAGCGCGTAACCGAGCGTGTGCGTGTAGGCGACGTCGTCATCCGTGTACCAGTGGTCGTGGCGACATCCGATCACGAGGAGCCCGAGCGGTCGCTGGCCGATCTCCGCGATCGGGGCGTAGAGGATCGCGGGCCAGTCGAGCTCCCACTCGTATCCGTCGGCCTGCTCGGTACGGTCGGCCACCGTGTTGACGACGAGCGGCTTCATCTCGAACAGCGCCTTGCGTGCCAGCGGCATGAGCGGGCGGCCTTGCAGCAGGCGGCGCGAGACCTCGGACGCGGCGATCGGCTGGAGCCAACCGCCGCGCAGGTACCCGAGGACCCACCGGTCGTGGCAAAGGGCGTTGAGGGCCAGTCCCAGCCGGCGCCTGGCTTCTTGGAGGTCTGGAAGCTGGCCCATGGCTGGAGGTTATGCGTGCGCAGGTTCCCTGACCTCAGCGGTGGTTCAGCGTTTCCTCAAGAAACCTTGAACCGTGATACTTTGCGACCGGGGAGAGGCGTGACCGTAGCCGCCAAGCTGCTGGTCGTTGATGACGAACCGCGGACGGCTGAGCTGACCGCGGATCTTCTGCGCCGTGCTGGGTATTTCGTCGAGGTCGCGGCCAGCGGCACGGAGGCTCTGGAGCGGATTCGCACCGCGTCGCCGGACCTGATGCTGCTGGACTACGAGATGCCCGATATGGAGGCGCCGGAGGTGCTCGACTCGCTGCGCGCCGGCGGCCGGATTCCTTTTCCCGTGATCATCCTCACGGGCGCCCGGCATTCGCCGGCCGACCAGGTGGTCGGGCTGGAGCGCGGTGCCACCGACTTCGTCGTCAAGGGCACCGATCGCCAGGTCGTGCTGGCGCGGGTGCACAGCGCATTGCGCGAGCGGGCTTCGGCGCCGGCGGCGGTCACGCGGGGGCGGCTGCATGTCGACGCCTCTCGCGGCGAGGCGCGGCTAGGCTCGCGGGCGTTGAAGCTGGAGCGCCGGCCGCTGATGATGCTGCAGCTCCTGGCCAACCGCTCCGGCGACGTGGTCACGCGTGGGGAGCTGCTGGAGGTCGTCTGGGGGAGCTCGTACAGGGGCTTCGAGCACAGCCTGGAGCAGGCGGTGCACCAGATCCGGCGGGAGCTACGCGAGCCCGGGTGGATCGAGACGGTCCGTGGGATCGGGTACCGGTTCGTCGTCCAGCCCTAGCCGCGGGAGCGAGCTGGCGGCCGCCTTGCACCGTCTGCGGTCGACACTTGCGCGCGTGCGCGCCGAGCTGGAGGTCGCCGAAGCCGACGGCGCGGCGCCGCCGGTCGTCCGCCTGTTGGCGGACCTTCGCGAGGCGCTCGAGACGCTGGGCAACGTCGAGGCGGCGGCGCTCGGGGTCGTGCGTGTGCTGGTCGTCGACGACGACGAGCGCCTCGGAGAGCTGACCGCGCGCGGGCTCCGGCGCCTGGGTTTCGACGCGGAGTGGACGACCGGGCTGCGCCCGCTCCGGCCGCGCGAGGTGGTGGTGTTCGACCTGGGGGTCGCCGGGTCATTGAGCAGCACCGACCGGGCGATCTTGCAGGGATCGCGGCCGGTCGTGCTGACGGGTGCGGTCGACGCGGCGTCGCGCGCGCTCGCGGAGGACCTGGGCGCGAGCGACTACCTGATCAAGCCCGTCGAGCCCGAGGTGCTGGCAGCGGCGATCATGCGCCGCGAAGCGGACGACTGATGTGCATGGCCGGCGCCTAGTCTGCTTTGGTCACACGAACCAGGTCGGGACGCTGATCTCGATCAGCCCCCGTCAGCTGGGAAAGGGTGGGAGAACTACGGTGAACACGGCGCCGCGCGACGATCCCGAGTACAGGAGTTCACCCTGGTGCTCACGGACGATGCCGTAAGACATGAACAGGCCAAGTCCTGTGCCGTGCTCTTTGGTCGTGAAATGCGGCTCGAAAAGATGATGTCGATTTTCGTCCGCGACGCCGCTGCCGTTGTCTGTCACGGTGAAGTACGGCGATCCGTTCGCGCGGCGCCCTGTTTTTAGCTCAACACGACCGTTGTCTGGCGAAGCATCGATGGCGTTGTTGACGAGATTGGTGATTACTTCGCGCATGAGCAACGGATCGGCCCTGACCTTGACATCCTCAGGGGACTCGCGGACTGCGACCTCGACGCGCTTGGTGCGAGCCCTGGGCCTGGCCATGTCCTGAGCGCGCGTGACAAGCTCGTTGAGGTCGACGGGCTCGGGCGCGTAGGTCACGCGCGGAGTGGCGCCCTGCGAGAGGCTCTGGAGCACGGTCACGGCATCGTTGGCAGCGAACCGGGCGGTCTCAACGGCGTCGCGGTCGACTGGATCGAGGCGCTTGGTGTCGATCTCTTTGAGATAGCCCACGGCGGTGGCCATGTGGTTGCGAAGGTTGTGAACGACGCCTTCGACGGCTCGGCTGTGGAAGAGATGCCGGTCGGCATCCGACAACTCCGACTCGAGGACGCGCCTTACCCGTCGACCGGCGATCGTATCCGTCAACGCAAAAGCGAGTATCCACACGATTGTCGCCAACAAATACCCGCGGGCCGAGCCATCGAGTAGGTAGCTGATCAATACGGAACCGAGGGTGAAATAGCCAAAGGCAGCGTAGAAGGCAGGTGAGAAGTTGTGCCGGACAATGCTCATGACTGTCTCACCTGTGTAAATCCAAAAGCTTGTAGCCAGCAGGAGCCAACTCGCCAACCAAAGAACCAATAAAACAGAGATCCTGGCGAAAATTGAGAGGTCGCCTCCGCCAAACAAGTGGATCGCGACAACCGCCGCTGCACCGGCGTATGCCCCCGAGAGGATGCCGTTTGTAAGGATCCGCCAACTCCCGCGGCTAGCAACCGTGAGGCCTAGCGAGAGCCCAACCATCGTGGCGTCGACTGGGTTCAGGAGCAGAGCGGCTGGTCCAAGGGAAAGCGCAGAAAGGGTCAGTCGTCCTCGGTCTAGAGGGACGGATGTGCGGCCCAAGACAACCTCCGCCCCTATCAGAAACAGAACGAGAGCGAGACTGTCGGGATGTCGCCGCAAGTCCGAGATCGTTGCGAAGTCGAGACCCGCGATCGAACCAGCCACTAAGGCCAGAAACACGGCCGACGGTGCGATCCTGCCGCCGTGCCGATTGTTAAGCTGCGTTGCATCACGAATAAGCCGAAGGAGCATCAAAGGTACCGGGTGCTCGTCGTAGATGACAGCATTGTTCCCCGAGCGGCCGCTCGGGCGATGCTCACGTCAGCAAATGAGCTCCAGCTTGTGGGGGAGGCATCGTCCGGAGCCGCGGCGCTGGAGGTTATCGAAAGGCTGCAGCCCGACATTGTGCTCATGGATGTGCACATGCCGCTGATGGACGGTCCAACTACAACTAGGGCTCTGCTCGCGAAACATCCGGAGACGAAGGTGATTGCATGGACTGTGTCGGAGTCTCCGGACGATCTATTGCGAATGATGCAAGCAGGCTGCGCCGGATATGTGCTGAAGGACGTCGGTCCAAGCGAGTTGCGGCACGCGCTGCTGGCGGCCCTTCGCAGCGAGAATCCCCTACCCAGACGCATGATCCCAGACATGCTGCGTCGCATTGCTCCGTCAGCTCCAGTTCCAGGCGCGACCAAAGTATCCCTCACGTCGCGAGAAATGCAAATCCTGCGAGGAGCGGCCAAGGGTTACACAACCAAGCGTCTCGCCCATGAGCTTGGACTCAAGGCGCCTTCCGTGGAGACCCACCTCCGGAACATCTTCAAGAAGCTGTCGGCGCGAAACCGCGGGGAGGCAGTCAGCACGGCGTTGAAGCTCGGGCTCATCACGATGGCCGACCTTTAGAGGGAGCCTTCGCTCCCGAAGCCCATGGTTTTCCATGATGCTGGGTCATGGTTTTTGAGGATTCCCAAGGCCTTGGCGGCACTTCCAGACTAGTAGCCACAGAAAGTGACTTGGAACGCGATGCCGTATGCGAAAGGAATCTAGGGGGAAAGGAGGGTCGGACATGGTCCGCATGTTCCGGAGGCTTCTGCGGAGTGGAAGTCGGCCACGCGTAGTCGGCAGCTGGATCCTCTGAGAGGGACCCAGCGAGCCTAGGCTAGGAGAAGGCTAGGGCCCAGCAGCGCCCGGTAGCCTTTGGGTCAGCCTTTAGGGTGCCCTAGCCGAATTTTGTAAGCCTAGAATTCCTCCGTCTTGCCTCCGTTCAGTGCCCTCCGCGGGCCTGCACGCGTTTACGCGGTAACGGTAATTGCCATCGGGGTGGCAATGCTCCCGATTGGGTGGTTCCTCTATTCGCCGCTCGCCGTCGCCACGTTGCCAACCCTTCTCTACCTTGGCGTTGGCACGCAGATCGCGGCCCTTCGCCCCATACCCTGGAAGACAGGGCATCAGTCAGTCGTTGACCCCCTGCTGATTGCGAGCGGCCTGTTCGCTCCTGGAGTCGGCGTAGGGCTCGTTGCCTGGCTAGCCACGTTCGATGGCAGGATTCCAGGCCGATCAATTCCGTGGTGGGCTTTTTGGTTTAACCGCGCCGCGTACGCGACCACCCACGTCTTGCCCTCAATCGCGGTCGCATCAATCGGAGCTGGGGAGTGGTGGTCACTACCCGTAAGAACGATCGTGTACATCATTTCCGCGGTTGCTCTCAACTACCTCATCACTGCACTTGCGATTGCGTTGGTTACGCAGAGCTCGTTTTGGACAATCCTTCTTGATAACGTTGGGTTTGGCGCGACGATCCCCACCGTCGCCCTGAACTTTGCTGGCGGCATTCTGTACTTGCTGCTCTACGCAAATCCAAGGCCGGTCGGTTACCTGATTGCTCCAGGGCTGTTCGGATTTGTCTTGGCTGTACGCAGCACGATCGCGGACGTTCAACGGCAGACCGTGCTAAAGGAACAGACGCTAGATCTGGCTGCTCAAGCACTCGACGCGAGAGACCGATACACGGAATCGCACTCAATTCGCGTCTCTGAGCTCTCCGGACTGCTCGGCGAACACCTTGAGCTTGGCGATCGCGAATGTGAGCTGATTCGCACAGCAGGAGCTCTACATGACCTCGGGAAGATAGGCGTGCGCGACGACATTCTGAATAAGCCAGGGCCACTCAGCGAGGAAGAATGGTTGATCATGCGGCGACATCCCGACATCGGAGCGGACATGATTGCGCAGCACTCAGCTTTAAGGGATGTTGCGCCCATCGTCAGGCACCATCATGAGCGGTGGGACGGGAGCGGATACCCGGCCGGCCTGAAGGGAGTTGTCATTCCATTCGGTGCGCGCATCCTGTCAGTCGCCGACTCATTTGACACCATCACCGGGGCACGCCTCTATCGAGCATCGGCAATGACTGCGGTCGAGGCGGTCGAGGACATAAGCCGACGAGCGAATAATTGGTATGACCCAAACGTTGTTGATGCGCTCCGAGAAATCCATGGGCTCCGTCCGCTTGAGGTACAAGACCGCCCAGAGGTGCCCCGACGCATCACGACGCTTCGGGTCATCCGATCCAATCCAGGATTTAGCAGCCTGCTGACCGCGATTGGAATTTCGTCCCTGGGTGACCCGCTAACGCAGGTAGCCACTCTGGTGTCGATCTATGTGGCTACGGCGAACCCCCTTCTCGTGGCATTGGCATTCATCACGCAAGCCGTTGCCACCATAGCTACCAGCAGCGTGTTGGGTGGATTGACCGACAGAATCTCTCGCCGCTGGCTAGTCGTCGGCCTGGAAATCACGCGCGCCTCCATCCTGGTCGCGACGCCTTTCCTCGTGGCTGGCGGGATCGCGGCACAGGTATCTCACACAGCACGTTGGGGCTTACTGATACCCATCCTCTTTTTCCTTGCGGCAATCAATGCGATAGTTCAACCAGCGCGCCAGGCTGCAATACCAACTCTTGTCCCCCCTGGCCAAGTCGGAAAGGCGAACGCGGTGGTGGCCGCAACGACGATGCTCAGTGGAGCTATCGGCTTTGGGCTCGCTGGCGCCTTACTTGCAGTTTTCCACTCTCCATACATGTTGTTCGTTGTTGACGCAGCAACCTTCATCCTAGCGGGCGCATTAGTTGCGGGCGTGCCATCAATGGGCGGAGGTGCGACGAAAGCCTCTGTGGTCGGTGGCTTACGTCGCAGTTGGTCGATCGCTTCAGCTAGGCCGCATTTGCTGATTGGTGGACTTGCCTCCTTCTTCCTGGCTATTAGTTTCCCGGCGTTGCTTGCGCTCGCGTATGGGGTTTCAGGCGGAGACGGAGGCCAGACCTACGCGGCACTCGAATTGGTCCTTTCGCTCGGGATCTTTGCTGGCTCTGTCGCTGTGTCGAGGTTGAGTTCGATTGGCAGTCTGCGCACTGTCGGCGTTGGGCTTTTGGTAACAGGGGTCTTCTCAATCGCAATTGCGTTCACATCTCCCGTGCTCCTGATAGGCATTGCGCTATTCATCGCATCTTTTGGCAATCCGATCTACGCAGTAGCGAACCAAACTGCTCTGCTCGAAGCGGCCGATCAGTCCAATCGAGGAAGCGTTATGTCGACTCGATTTGCGTTTGTGCAGACCGCGAGCGTGTTTGGCATTGCCGTGGGCGGCTTCATAACCCAATCCTTCCACGGCTCAGCAGCTTATGGAGTCCTCGGCGTCGGGTTGGTGAGTCTGGCTCTGTACGCGTTTGCGGCTGGGCGCAGCACGATCAATCCTCTGCATGGCGCTGAGTACGAGGCAGCCCTCCAGCGAGCCAAGACCTAAGCCGGCTCGGCTCCAAGGTTCGCTCGTCATACTGCGCGTGATTGCATAACGTGCGTCCCAACCCCCACCAGGGAGCGCCCCGCGAGAGAGACGTCGAGAGTCCTGCCCCCATCAGCGGGGTCACGGTCTCCGCGTTGTCTCTCGATCCCCGGCGGCGCCGTCGCTACCTGCAGATCGCATTCGCCGCCGCGGCCCTCGTCGTCGCCATCGTCGTCCTCTTCCTGCTCCGCGACTTCCTCGGTGCGTTCGTGCTGGGCTCGGCGATCGCCTTCCTCATTCAACCGGCCGTCATGCGCCTGCACGCGGCCGGCGTGCCTCGGGTGCTCGCCATCCTCGTCGTCTTCATTGGCATCATCGTCATCTTCGCCGGGCTGATACTCCTGATCGTTCCTCTGGCCGTCAGCGAGGTCGGCCAGCTACAGGTCCAGCTGCCGGGCCTCGCCTCGACAGCCCAAGACCGCCTCAACAGCCTCCAGCCGATCCGCGTCTTCGGCATCGACATCGACCTGAAGGGCGTGACCGCGACGGTCAGCTCGCACCTTCGCGAGTACCTGCTGGGCCAGTTCGGCAACGCGGTGACCCTGGGGCTCACGGCGCTGACCACCGTCCTTCAACTCTTGCTGATGTTCATCGTCGCCTTCCTGCTTGCGCTCGAGGCTCCGGCCGTCCGCCGCGACCTCAGGCGCTTCGTCCCCAACGACTACCGCAGCGACTTCGACCAGATCTGGCGCAAGGTCCGCAAGATGCTCTACGCGTATGTGCGCGGCCAGCTCATCGTCGCCGGCCTCATCGGCGTCTGCAGCGGCATCGCCTGTGCCGCCATCGGTCTTCCCGACCCCGTCGCGCTGGGCTTGATCGCCGGTGTCACGGCGCTGATCCCCTACTTCGGGCCCTTTCTCGGCGCCGTCCCAGCGATCCTGGTCGGCCTTTCGCAGTCGCCTGAGTCGGCGCTGGTGATCGGCCTCCTCTACCTGTTGATCTCGAACGTTATCCTGAACGTGGTCTATCCCAAGATCGTCGGCGACGCGGTCAAGCTGCCGCCGATTCTGGTCATCGTCGCGCTGATCGCCGGTTTCAGCTGGGGCGGCATCCTGGGCATGTTCGTCGCTGTTCCGATCGCGGCCACCCTTCGCATCCTCTTCGACCACATCTACCCGCGCCTCTATGAGAGGCCGGTTTGAGGATCGCGATCCTCTCTGACATCCACGCCAACTGGCAGGCACTGGAGGCCGTTCTGCGCGACTCACCGCCTGTCGACGAGACGCTATGCCTGGGTGACGTCGTCGGCTACGGCGGGGATCCCAAGCGCTGCGTCGACGAGGTCACCCACCGCAACTGGCCGACGCTCGTCGGCAACCACGACCGCGCCTGCACGGACCCCGAGATTCTCGAATGGTTCAACGACGACGCGGCGGCTGTTGTGCGTTGGACAATTGAAGTGATAGGAGACCAGCGGCTGGATTGGTTGCGGGGCCTGCCAGACAGCACGGTCAAGAACGACGTCCTCCTCGTGCACGCGAGCCCGCGTGACCACATCTACGAATACGTGCTCGACACCGCGGTCGCGCACGCCAACCTGGAATTGCTCGACAACGGCATCTGCTTCCACGGGCATACGCACGTGCCGGGAATCTTTGGCCTCGACGGCGGCGCGGTAACGCACGAGTATCGGGTCGACACTTTTCGTCTTCAAGGACCGGCGCTCGTGAACCCCGGCAGCGTCGGCCAGCCGCGCGACGGCCTGCCGACCGCCAGCTACGGCATCTGGGACGTCGACAACAACACGTTCGAATTCCGGCGGGTCCGCTACGACATCAAGGGCGCCCAACGCGCGATCAGGAAGGCCAAGCTACCGGAGCGATTCGCACTTCGTCTCGAAAGCGGGCGATGAACCAGCGTCGCGTCGCCCGTCTCCTTCGGCTCGGCTACGCCGGCGCGGCCGGCGCGGGCATCGGGTCGTTCCTCTTCTGGACCATCTACTGGTTCTCTTTTGTGCGCGGCAACCTGCGCGGCCCTGACTTCTTCAACTTCTACGCTGCCGCGAAGCTCTACGTCACTGACGGCGGCGCCGCCGTGTACGACATCGCGATGCAGCGCCAGGTCGAGCTGCAGATCACCGGGCAGGATCCCTCGCGGTTCATCGTTCTGCCTTACTTCCACCCTCCTTACTACACGTTGCTGATCGCTCCGCTGGCGTACCTCGACTACCGCCACGCCTACTACGTGATGGCCGCGTTCAACGTCGTCCTGGTCGCGGCGCTGATCGCGATCCTGGTGAGCACCAGCCTGCGTGTGCACGGCCGCGGCTGGCTGGTGGCGAGCGCGATGATCGCGGGCTTCTTTCCGCTTTTCGTCACCGTTCTCCAGGGCCAGTCAGACCTGGTCGTCCTCGTGCCGCTCGCGGGCGCCTACGCCGCGTGGGCGCGCGGACGGTACGGATGGGCGGGCGCGCTGAGCGCGCTCGCGCTCGCCAAACCACAGCTGCTGCTGCTGATCCCGGTTCTGTTCATCACACGCCGCGCGTGGCGGGCGCTGGCCGCGTTCGCGGGGGTGCTGGCAGGGCTCGGGTTGCTCTCGATTGCCACCTTTGGCATCGGTCCGGTGCTGACCTACCTGGGCTCGGTCGGCACCTGGGCGATCACCGGCCGACTGCCCAACACGCACGAGCTCGTCTACACCGACCCAGCGGTGTACTCGCTGCGCAACGTCCTGGAGGCGTTCCCCGGAGGCGGCAAATTCGTCGCCTTCGTGATCCTCGTTCTGCTGCTCGCACTGGTGGCCCTGTCCCTGAGCTGGCGGCCGGACAAGCCTCGCCTCGACTTTGCCCTCGCCATCGCGGCGTCGCTGGTGCTGAGCCCGCATCAGAACGTTCACGACCTGGCGCTGCTCGTCATTCCGGGATTCGCGCTCGCGGACCTCGCGTTGGACGGCCAGCTGCGGTGGCCGCATGTCGGGGTCGCCGTGCTCTTCTTCGCCTACGCGGCGATCGACCTCACGACCATCAACTTCTGGGCGGCAGCTGTCGGGGCGCTGGCCATCGCCGCCTACCTGACGGTGGAGCGCATGGCGGTGCGTCCCGACCCGATCCCGCTCGGCGAGCTTCAGTGGAGCGGACCGCGACCTCACCGCGTCATCGTGCTTCCGGCGTACAGGGCCGCGAAGACGCTGGTCGAAGTCGTGGACGATATTCCGCAGGGACACGCGGACCGCATCCTTCTCGTCGACGACGCCAGCGCCGACGCGACGGTCAGTGTCGCCACCGCGCTCAGGCTTGACGTCATCCGCCATCGCCGCAACCTCGGCTACGGCGGCAACCAGAAGACGTGCTACCGGCAGGCGCTTGCGATGGGCGCCGACGTCGTCGTGATGCTGCACCCGGACGGCCAGTACGACCCGGCGATCATTCCCAAGCTATGCGGTGTGATCGAGAGCGGCGAAGCCGACATAGTGCTCGGCTCACGCTGGCTGGGCCTCGATCCGGCGAAGGCGGGCATGCCCTGGTGGAAGAGGCTCGGCAACAGATTCCTCACGGCGGCCGAAAACCGCGTCCTCGGGCTGAAGCTTTCCGAGTATCACACGGGCTACCGCGCCTACTCGCGACGGTTCCTGGAGGCGATTCCGTTTCTCGAGAACAGCAACGACTTCGTCTTCGACACGCAGGTGCTCATCCAGGCGGCGACGTTCGGTTTCAAGATCGGCGAAGTTCCCGCGATCGGCCGCTACCATGCCGACGCCAGCTCCGTGAGCTTCAGGACATCGACCGTGTATGGACTGAAGACCCTCGGCGCGCTGCTTCGCTACGTGCTGCACCGCGCCGGGTTTCGCAGCGATTGGTTGACCCCGGCTTCAGATGTTGACAAACAATCGCTTCCGATAAGCCAGGTAGCCCACCACAGCCAGGTTTAAAAGCAGCGCGCCGACCTTGAAGAGCGTCGCGTGGTGGATCACCTCGTACACCTCGAACGGGATCAGGATGCCAGTCGCGATAACCGTCAGGTATTCCGCCCAGCGGCGGCGCATCGCGAGACCGACGCCTTCGGTGCCTTCGAGCGCCGCGTAGAGGATCGCGCTGACCCCGACCAGCGTGATGTGGTTGAAAGCGCCGACGTACACCAGAAGGCGCAGCAGCAGCTGAACGATGATGCCGTGACCGACGTCGAGGTTGAGCTGGTTCTCGGCGAAATCGGCCCAGTAGTCGAGCCATCCATTGCGGCCGGCGACGAGCAGTCCGACGCCCAGCGCGACCAGGACGGTGGCCTTGACGATGCGCTCGACGATGATGACTTTGATGAAGGCGTCGTGCTCGCCACCCATGCGGCCGAGCTCGCGCCACAGGCGCGCCAGGTAGTGCGGACGGGTGGGCGCGGCCTCCGCCGTCCCGGTCATCAAAGCGACCTTAACCCGAAAATTGGCTCACCGCCGCGACGTCTCTGAGGGAGACCTCGAAGCCCAGGGACTGCAGCCTTTGGACAGCTCGGTGTGTGATGCGCTTGCGGTCCAGTTCGTCGAAGTGATGCGGTCC
>Ga0207646_10000372_pt1 | contig 59957 bp, 46 predicted proteins | sample KBSK5502metaG_FD_184343 | JGI IMG/M metagenome (GOLD analysis project Ga0207646, IMG submission 184343) | Corn, switchgrass and miscanthus rhizosphere microbial communities from Kellogg Biological Station, Michigan, USA - KBS K5-50-2 metaG... | ecosystem: Host-associated > Plants > Roots >... | reverse complement strand
CGCATCCTTAATCAAGGTGACGTGGTAGCCAAGCTCCATGCCAAAGCGAGCGGTGCCCTCGATGCAGGTATTCGCTACCATGCCGACGAGGATGATTTTCTCGATCCCATGCTGTGTGAGTTGGGCATCGAGATCGGTATTGGCGAAGCCGCTCTGTGCCCAGTGCTCAAGCACGACGACGTCGCCATCGCGGGGACCGAATTCGGAATGGAACTCTCCGCCCCAGCTTCCGGCGGCGAAACCCTGGATCTGGTTCCCCAGAACCTGGCTTGGGTTCATATGCTTCCACCCTTTATAGTCGCTTTCTCGCCAGCGGTGATGAGGCACGATGATGACTTGGATACGCGCCGCCCGGATCGCAGGGATCAGCTTGCGCATGTTGTCATAGAAGCCGACCGCTTCAGCCGTCTTCTTGGTAGCCTCGTAAAGCTTGCCGCCTTCGCTCATGAAATCGTTGTAGGGGTCGACGATCAGCAGGGCGCTGCGGTCTGCGGCATAGGTGGTCGTTGTCATGGGTATCCACTCCTTCCTCAGAGAGTCCTTCACTCATACTCCCATTCTATGCCAGAGTGACAAGCCCAGGAACTCCCATCAACCATCATCTGGACTGAGCCGCAGATGAACTCGACTACTCCGAGAGAGCGGTCAACAAATTCCTCACTCCGGCGATGAGGCCATTTCTCCAGCAGAGCACGAGACAATGAAGACGGTCGAGTGGAGCATCTCATCCATTGAAGTGACAACGAGAGCACTGATCGATGAACTGGCCCTCAAACCGAGAGAGGCATTATTAGCTTTGCGTGTGGCCGTATCAGGAGGCGATGTGAGCCCTCCTCTTTTTGAGAGTATATATCTCGTTGGGCGTGAGCGAACAGTTGCCCGTTTAGCACGTTGGAGATGAACACAGTGGTGGATACTTTCGTCAAGCTGCACAAGTGGAGACGAGTTCCAGTAACATCTCCAGGTCAAATGGCTTTGCCAGGCAGCGGCGAATACCCAGCGTGCCGGCCTGTTGAAGTGCGTCCCGATCCGCACTGAGTACAATAATGGAATCTAACCTGACTTCTTCATGCTGCCGTAATGCCTTGATCAATTGCAGGCCACTCATGCGTGGCATCTGCAGATCCAGCAAGATTATTTCGGGCATTGCTTGCTGGTGGACGATTTTGTCCAGAGCAATGAGCCCATCGCTCGCCGTGTCTACGACGTACGCCTCGCTCTCTAGTACTGCTTGTAAGATGGATCGCATTTGTGTATCATCATCGACCACTAATATATACTTGTTCATCTATTTCCATCTCTTTCTGGCTGAAAAAAAGCAGGGATACGGTATTTCCCGAGTCCACAACCTACCGCTAGTATAGGAAAGGAGATGAACAATGTCATGAGTCAAAAGGAGGAATAATGCTCTGACAATTCTTTCATCCTTTCGGATGATGGATTCAGCTCAGCTTCGGTTTCTCACTCTTTCCTCAGCGGCAGTTGGAAGATCGAGAATACAGGGATGGGCCCTTGCTGGTGCCAGACCGGTGACTTATGGCTTGTCGGGGAGCAGGCCCAGGTCACGCGCGCGCTTTACCGCCCGGGCGCGATTACTCACCTCCAGTTTCGAGAGGATATTGCGCACATGGCTTTTGACCGTACTGAGAGCCAGCACCAGGGCCTCAGCAATCTCCTGGTTGGAGGCACCCTGTTCCATCAAGCGAAGCACATCTCGTTCGCGTTCGCTCAACTGTGCGATGAGTAGTGCCGTGGGTTCATTTGAACGACCTGACCCTCCAGCAAGCTGCGTTTCTGCCTGGTCATTGTGTGGGAAAGGGGCAAACGCTGCCAACAGGGTATCCAGATACGGGGTTGGTCCTTGTTTGCGCTCCTGTTCGCGGAGCCTGGAAAGCAGGACGGTCATTGGGGCTCCTTCATCCACAAAGCAGCGGATGTAGCCCTCGGGTTCGGCCTGGCGTACGGCTTGAGCAAGCGTGTTGAGCGCCTCTTGCTCCTGCTGGCGCAACTGGTAGGCCAGGGCCTGCAAACCCTTTATTTCAATGGCGTGGCTCACTCGTTCTTGCTGCTCCGCGATGACTTGCAGGGGTTCCAGGAGCGAGAGAACTTCAGTTGGCCTCTTCTGGGCCAACAAAATGCGTGCTCGTGCCACATCCTCGCGTTCACGGGCTAATGGAGAAGACATGTTGGCCTCCTGGACGAGTTCCTCTGCCCAGCGGGTGGCGCGGTCCATCGCCCCACTTGCCAGCCAGAACTGCACCCAGTCCACGATGACGTAGACATCGCGCCGGTACGGACCGCAGTAGGTTTTCGCCATGGCCGCTTCTGCCTGATGGATGGCAGTGCGTGCTGCGTCCATCTCTCCTTGCGCCAGGTAGACGCGCATCAGCTCGGTGTATCCTAAGTATAAGGCAACGATAGTTTCGGCCTGTTCACCCAGCCGGACGGCCTGTAATGCACACTCCAGCGCCTCATCCAGTCGGTTCCACTGTCGTAGGACGTCTGCAAGATGGATATATGCCCAGCACACCATAGGATGAGGCAATCCAGCCAGCGTGGTTCTTCCCAGAAGCATTGCCTGCTCGGCCACCTGTACCACCTCGTGCAGCTTACCATGCACGAGCAAAGAATACTCCGTCCTGCACAGATAGGGAATGGTGAATGAGATGTCCCCTGCCACTTGCGCGAGGGCTGTGGCCTCTCGTGTGCTCTGGATAGCGGCCACAATATCTCCAAAGGAATGATAGGCCAGCGACCTGGCATATGCAACTGATGCTCGTGCTACGAAATTCTGTGCTGAGAGATGAGCAAGGGCATCCTGACAAAATGCCAGGGTGGCAGGTCCATTACCAAGATAGTAGCCAGTAAGGAAGGCGCGATAGGCAGCGATTTCTCCAAGCAGGTTATTCCACTCAGGGCATGCGTATGATGGAGATACTCCCATTTCAGAGATCTCATTGGCGGAGTTCTGTATCATGGCCCACAATGCTCTTTCTGCATCGTTCAGCCAGCGTTCCATGCTCGTGTATGGAGAATCCATATACAAGGTCCTGGCATATCCCAGGCACAGACGGGGCCGCGAGCGAATCACCTCGTCTGGGAGCTTCTCTAGCCAGCGCCTTACCATCCCATGTTCACTACTCCCCCAGATGTATGGATACCCTTGTTCGATCAAGTCAGCCGCTCGCGGCCAGTCGCCTGCGCTAATAGCATGACGCACTGCCTCGTTGAAGTATCCCTGCTCAGCATACCACTGGCTGGCGCGCAGGTGCAGGGCGGACATCGCTTCGCCTTCCGTCTGCTCCAGTCGTGCGCGCAGAGCCTCGGCAAACAAGGCATGGTAGCGATACCAACACCGCTCCCCATCCAACGGCACGACAAAAACATTGGTACGCTCCAGAAACTCGAGTAGATCCTGGCTGTCCTTCTGCTGGAGCACTGCATTACAGAGGGAGGCCGAAAGCCGCTCCAGAATAGAGGTCCGCAATAGAAACGCTTGCACCGGCGGCGGTTGCCGCTGCAAGACTTCCTCCATCAAATAGTCCAGGACGTAGTGCTGTTTCCCACTTACCTCATCCAGCAGATCGTCAGGAGCAGTGTGCCCTTGCAAGTAGAGGCCGAGCAATTGCAAGCCGACGAGCCACCCCTCGGTACGAGCAGTGACCTTCTGGATGAGATCCCAAGGGAGGTGCATGTCCATTACTTCCTTGAAGAAAGCTCTCACTTCCTCCTCTGTGCAGCGCAACTGGTTGGTGCGCACTTCCAGCACCTCCCCACGTGCTCTTAGTAAAGAGAGTGGCAAAGGGGGATCGGCACGCGTGGCCAGGATGAGATGTAGTTGAGGAGGAAGATGCTCCACCAGATAGGTGAGAGAGCGGTGAACCTCAGGTTCGGTGATCAGATGATAGTCGTCCAGGACGAGGAGAAATTGCCCGGTGCTGCTCGCCAGGGTATTGATGAGCGCCTGCAAGACGAACCGCAATTGCGCTGTCGGCCCTTGCTGCATGTGCAAATATGACAGGAGCGGAGCACAGAGACCTGGCTGCAAAGTATCCAGCGCTGTGAGTGCATAGGTCCAGAAGAGCACCGGCTCATTATCGCCCTCGTCCAGGGTGACCCAGGCCACACGCGGAGCTTCAGGGTTCTTCTGTGAGAAAGACTGCACCTTGGTCGAGAGTAGAGTGGTCTTGCCGAAGCCGGCCGGAGCGGAAATAAGGGTGAGTTTGCGTCGTAGCCCCTGATCGAGCAGGGCGGTCAGTTGGGGACGCGCGATGAGAGAATGTGATGCGGAAGGCACAAAGAATTTGGTAGCTAGCAACTGATTATGGAACAGCATAGACTCATTCATGGTACATCTCCTGTCAGTGCAAATTTTGGAATTCTATACTTTTCCTTCTCTTTCCTGTTGACGCGGCTTGCGAGGCTCCTGCAAGAGAGTGGTGCCATGTGCGACAAACTCAGGTTCCGAATGCGAAAACCTATATTCATCCCCACAAATAATTGTCAAAATTTTTAACAATCCGCCCATTCAATTATCACATTTACAGAAATATGATGTGATGCTGGAAGGGGTATAGTGCTGTGTGGATTTTTCCCGATGGAGCAGGAAGTAGCGTACCGGGTCCTCAATCGCCCCAAGCGCATGCTGCGTTCCCCGCCTGTGACGCAAGGAGTACCAGGGAGTCCATACATAGATAGCAACAACTAAACCTTGCCTAACCAAACAACATATTGCTGGATAAAGCAGGCCCAAATGGAATAGTTACGTTAGCAGGTATGAAAGGAAACCTGTTGCCACATTTTGGCATCACTACCCATAAGTACTACCTTTCCGACCGGCTGAGCGAAGCGCACTCCTTGCAGCTTGTCTGAGCGCAGCTAGAACGCAGTTCGTTGACAAGCTGGCTTACAAGAAGGACGCAGTCCGTTGCCGGTCGGAATAAGAGCGAGTTATTGAGGTGTATCGATCATGAGCAAACCATCATTGGCTGGTAGAGAGCAACAGCAAAGCTCCCCGTTTGGTTTAAGGCAGAAGCAAGCCAAAAAAGCCCAAAAAATAAAAAAAATACGGTGCAAATGCGCCACAGTTGCACGCTATTCGATGTTCTATCGATTTTTGTGTAATGCGATGCAACGAGCAAGCCAAAAAGCCAAAAAATACGGAGCAAATGCGCCACATCTGCACCATATTTTTCCTGCGTGACGAGAGTTACTCGTCCTCTTGCTCATGCCGCCATTCCTGGTGTAGAATTAACACTACCGAAGCCTTTGGCCTTCGCAAAAGGTCAAAAACAGCCTCAGGTTCTCTAGTGCTACTAAATCCAATGTCGATTGCTAACCTGTCAATTCAACGAATGCCCCCAATGGCTTCTAAAAAGGAGAACATATGTCATCCCAGGGTTATATACGCTACCCAACGATCCACCAGGACACTATCGTATTCGTCTCTGAAGATGACCTCTGGCTCGTGTCGAGCGAGGGCGGACGAGCCGAGCGCCTGACAGCGGGTGTGGCTGAAGTGAGGTACCCCCGTTTTTCACCCGATGGGACACAACTCGCCTTTGTAGGTGAGGAAGAAGGCCCCAGCGAAATCTACGCCATGCCTGCGCTAGGCGGGCTTGCCAAACGTCTTACCTTTCAAGCCGCCTCTTCTTGCAAGGCAGCAGGCTGGTCACCTGGCGGAGACGAGATACTCTATTCCAGTAATACAGGACAATTCGCTGCACGCTTTGAGGCCATCTATTCGATCAATCCCACGGGCGGCGAACCACGCCAGCTTCCTTTCGGCCTGGCAAATGCCATCTCATATGGCCCCCACGGGAGCGTCGTGCTCGGCCGCAATATAAACGTGCGCGATTTTGCCTACCAGAAACGCTACCGGGGCGGCAGGGTTGGGCACCTGTGGTGCGATGTCGGCGGTAACGGAACGTTCCAGCGACTGCTTCAGCTCGATGGGAACATTGCCGACCCGTGCTGGGTGGGCGAGCGCATCTACTTTCTCTCCGACCACGAAGGAGTTGGCAACATCTATTCTTGCACGCCCTTGGGCGAGGATGTACGCCGCCACACTAATCACCAGGATTTCTATGCCCGTCACCTGTCGAGCGATGGGCAACGCCTGGTATATCACGCGGGCGCTGACCTCTACCTGTTTGATCCCGCAACTGCTGAAGTACGCCACCTCACTCCAGAGTTGCCGAGTATACGCACTCAGCGCAACCGCAAGTTCGTCCCGGCCACTAACTACCTCGATAGCTACGCATTGAACCCCCAGGGGTATTCCGTCGCGCTCACCACGCGCGGCAAGGCTTTCTCAATGGGCAACTGGGAAGGACCTGTACTCCAGCATGGTGAACCCGATGGCGTGCGCTATCGCAATTTGAACTGGCTCAATGATGGCAAGCGTTTCGTTGCCATCAACGACGCAACCGGTCGCGAGAGCCTGCTCATCTTCAATCCCGAAGAGGGCAGCGAGCCTAAGACGTTTGCCGATATCGAGTTTGGAAGAGCCGTTTCTATGGTTGTTTCGCCCACCGATGACGTGGTTGCTATTACCAATCATCGCAATGAACTGCTCGCGGTTGACCTTGAGGCAAGTACCTCGCGTGTGCTTGATCGCAGCGACTACGGCCGTATAAGGGGCCTTGCCTGGTCTCCGGATGGACGCTGGCTGGCCTATGGCTTCACCTTCTCGAATCAGAAAACCGCTATCAAACTCTGCAGCCTGGAGACCGGCGAAACCCATTTCGTGACCGAGCCAATTCTCGAAGATGTCGCGCCCTCTTTTGATCCCGATGGCAAGTACCTGTACTTCCTGGGACACCGTATTCTCAACCCCGTGTACGACAGCCTGCAATTCGAGTTGAGCTTTCCTCAAAGTGTGAAACCCTACCTCGTCACACTGCAGCGCGACCTGCGCTCTCCCTTCATCCCGGAGCCCAAAGCTCCCGATGACAAAGAGAAAGAGAAGGAAGAAGCGGCCTCTAAGAAAGAGCAGGGTGACAACGAGGAATCTTCACATGAGGAGGATGCCGATCAGGAAGAGACCGCTAAAGATAAAAAGCCCCCCGCAATAGTCATCGACCTGGAAGGCATTACCTCGCGAGCTATACCCTTCCCCGTAGCAGAGGGACGCTATTACTCCGTGCGCGGTATGAAAGGCAAAGTACTCTTCCTGGTCTACCCCATCCAGGGATCGATTAACCAGCACGGGGATTGGGAGAGTGAACCGAAGGGACATATCGACTGCTATGACTTCGAAAAGCGTAAATACGAGACGCTCATCGATGGCGTCGGTGACTATAACCTCTCGCGCGACCGTAAAACCTTGATCTATCGCAGCAGGCGACGCCTGCGTGTGCTGAAGGCTGGCGAGAAACCCTCCAAATCAGACAATGGTGATCGCCCCAGCCGCGAATCAGGCTGGCTCGATCTAAACCGCGTCAAAGTCTCGGTGCAACCGGCTGCCGAATGGAAGCAGATGTTCGCCGAGGCCTGGCGCTTGCAGCGCGAGCAGTTCTGGACGGAAGACATGTCGGGCATCGATTGGGATGCCATTTACGCCCAGTATGCCCCTCTCGTCGAACGCGTCAGTTCACGCTCAGAACTCTCCGACCTTTTCTGGGAACTCCAGGGCGAACTGAACACCTCACATGCTTATGAAATAGGTGGTGAGTATCGCCATGGACCCCACTACCAGCAGGGTTTCCTGGGGGTAGACTGGAGCTATGATGCCGGAGATAACCGCTATCGTATCGCGCGCATCTTGCAGGGTGATCCAACTGACAGTAATGCGACCGCGCCGCTCACCAGCCCCGGACTGAATATTCACGTAGGTGACGCCGTACTCGCCATTAATGGGCAGCGCGTAGGACCTGAGCGCAGCCCACAAGAACTGCTGGTGAATCAGGCAGGCAATGAGATACAACTCACTATCGAAGATGCCAGTTCAAAAGAGACGCGTATCGTCACTGCCAAAGCCATAGGGGATGAAAGACCTGCGCGTTATCGAGAATGGGTCGAGAATAACCGCCGCATCGTCCACGAAAGATCGGATGGCCAGGTGGGCTATGTCCATATCCCTGATATGTCACCAGCAGGCTTTGCGGAATTTCACCGCAGTTACCTGGCCGAGTATGACTACCCCGCGCTCCTCGTCGATGTGCGTTTTAACGGCGGGGGACACGTCTCCGGCCTGTTGCTGGAGAAACTGGCAAGGCGGCGCATCGGCTATGATTTCCCCCGTTGGGGTCAGCCTGCGCCATATCCAGAGGAATCGCCTCGTGGGCCAATGGTAGCCCTTACCAATGAGCATGCCGGCTCGGATGGCGATATCTTCAGCCACGGCTTCAAGCTCATGGGCCTGGGACCATTAATCGGCAAACGCACCTGGGGCGGCGTAATCGGCATCAGTCCTCGATATACGCTCGTCGATGGCACAGTGACTACGCAACCCGAGTTCGCCTTCTGGTTCAAGGATGTAGGATGGAACGTAGAAAACTATGGCACCGATCCTGACATCGAGATTGATATTGCGCCACAAGACTATGTGAACAATGTTGATCCCCAGTTGGATCGAGCGATTGCCGAGGCCTTGCGCCTGATCCAGGAACGCCCGGCGCTCGAACCGAAGCCCGAGGAGCGGCCAAGAAAAGTGTGGAGGAGGTAGTTTTAAATGGGTCCTGCCAACGACGCTGGCGCGTCTACTGACTGCGTCAGTCAGGCAGGACCAAAGGAAGTAGCTATTGACATTGCCTCTCAAACTAGATACACTATTCACAATCGATGAAATACTAATCTCCTCCGGGAAAAGTAAACAGCAGGTGTGCTTGATAGAGAAGGTGCGGCCATAGGCTGGAAGCCCCCGCAAGTCCCACTGTTGAACGTCGCTCGGATTGACTGCTGGAGAAACCCGCTTTTGCCTGGCATAGCGGAGACTAGATCGGCATGGGTGAGCCCATTATAGCGAGACCCTGATAGACCTCTTCCTCCAGGTAGAGCTGTCGGGTGGTGAGTGCGCCGGCGCGGCAACGTCCGGCGAAATGAGGTGGTACCGCGAAAATGTGCCCTTTTCGTCCTCATACAGGATGAATTGGGCTTTTTTATTGGCATCAACAGGAGAGGATTGTCATGAGTTTACCAAAACGTTACGATCCAAGAACAGCCGAGCCAGAACTTCAGGCCTACTGGCAAAAATCAGGCACCTATCACTTTTCTCTTGAAGACGAGCGACCGGTTTACTCTATCGACACGCCCCCGCTAACGGTTTCGGGGAATGTTCACCTTGGTCACGCCTATTCGTACAGCCAGGCCGATTTCTTCGCCCGCTTCTGGCGCATGCGTGGTTACAATGTCTTTTACCCGATGGGCTACGACGACAACGGCCTTCCCACCGAGCGCTTTGTTGAAAAGCGCTTACATACCACTGCTCCCGAAGTGGGGCGTACGGCCTTCATCCAGAAATGCCTGGAGGTCGGTGAGGAGGCCGAGACGGACTACCGGGCGTTCTGGCAGCGGCTTGGACTCTCGATAGACTGGCGTTATTCCTATCGCACAATCGATGACCTCTCCAGGCGCACTTCCCAACTGTCTTTTATCGACCTCTATCGCAAAGGATTGGTCTATCGCCGGGAGGCCCCGACCATCTGGTGTCCTGAATGTCAAACGGCCCTGGCGCAGGCGGACCTGAACGACCTCGAACGCGAGAGCGAGTTTGTCACCCTGGCATTTCATCTTGAGAATGGGCAGACGCTTCCTATCGCCACTACCAGGCCGGAACTGTTACCTGCCTGTGTCGCCGTGTTCGTTCATCCAAACGACGCACGCTACCAGGAGCTCATCGGACAGCACGTGACCGTACCTCTGTTTGGATTTGAGGTACCTATACTTGCAGATATGAAAGCAGACCCGCAAAAAGGCACCGGCGCTGTCATGTGCTGCACATTTGGAGATGTGACCGATGTTGAATGGTGGTACAAGTACAATCTGCCCCTCAAGATAGCTATCGAGCGAGACGGAACAATGACCGGCCTGGCCGGCGAATTCGCGGGCCTGAGCGTTGAAGTCGCCCGGCGTCGCATCATCCAGGCGCTTGAGGCCCGTGGCTTGCTGCTCGATAAGCACTCTATCATCCAATCTGTGCGCGTTCATGAGCGCGATGACGTACCCGTGGAGTACATCGTCACGAAGCAGTGGTTCGTTCGCATACTTGACTCTAAGCAAGAATGGCTTGCAGCGGGCGAACAGGTTACCTGGTACCCCGCTCATATGAAGGCGCGCTATCGTGAATGGGTGGAGAACCTGGCCTGGGATTGGTGCATCTCCCGCCAGCGCTACTTTGGTGTTCCTTTCCCCGTATGGTATTGTGATGCCTGCGATAAGATCATACTTGCCGGCGAAGAGCAACTTCCGGTGGACCCAACCGAGCAGAATCCGCCCGAAGCCTGTGACTGTGGCAGCACCTCCTTCACACCAGAAGAAGACGTGATGGATACCTGGGCCACCTCCTCCATGACACCGCAGATCAGTGGGCGCTGGCTAAGCGATAAACAACTGTATGAGCGAGTCTTCCCTATGACCTTGCGCCCACAGGCACACGAGATTATTCGCACCTGGGCCTTCGATACCATCGTGAAGTCCCACTACCACTTTGGCGTTTTGCCATGGAAAGTGGTAGCCATCTCCGGTTGGGGATTGGCCGGTGAGGGAGCAGGCAAGATCAGCAAGAGCCGGGGGGGTGGCCCTATGCCTCCTATGCAGATGATCGATAAATACTCGGCTGACGCCGTTCGCTACTGGGCAGCAAGCATTGGCTTAGGCAAGGACACAATCATCAGCGAGGAGAAAATTGCCCTCGGGAGTAAACTGGTAACGAAGCTCTGGAACGTGGCTAAATTCAGCCAGCGTTTCCTGGAAAACTATCAACCGCCAGCCGAATTGCCAGGCTTTACACCTACTGATCGCTGGATGCTTTCCCGTACCCAGCGGTTAATCCAGCGTGCGACTGAACTCTTTCGTAGCTACGACTACGCAGCGGCTAAAAGCGAGACTGAGAGCTTCTTCTGGAGGGACCTGGCAGATAATTACCTGGAGATGGCCAAGGAGCGCCTTTATGACGAGACAAATGAGATGCGCGATGGCGCACGCTACACGCTCTATCACGTGCTTTTGACAATCATCAAGCTGTTCGCTCCCATCCTTCCGTATATCACAGAGCAGATCTACCTATCGCTCTTCGCGACCAGTGAGGGAGAGGATTCGCTTCACAATAGCCGCTGGCCAATTGCCAGTGAAGCCTTGCTCAGCGATACAGCCGATGCCGCTGGCGAAGCCCTGATAGAAGTTGCCACTGTCGTTCGTCGCTACAAGAGCGAGTCCAACATCTCGCTGGGAACCGAGTTGAAGCGATTGCAACTGGCAACTACCGAATCCGCTACCGCCGGGATACTGCAAGAAGCCAGGGACGATATCATGAGTGTCACCCGTGCCAGGCAAATTGAAGTCACTGAGAGCCTTGATTCTGATTTGGAGACGATTAAGGCGGAGGGAGCGATAAAAGTAGCCCTGGTTCGATAGGCAGTGGGCAACAAAGCGATGCAACCGATACAAGTGACACAATGATACAATTGATACAATGCTGATTGGAAAGATAGTAGTAAGGGCGCTCACCAAGGGTGCCCTTTTCCACTGTGTCTTATATAATTGCGCAAGCCCTCTTCTCTAAGACTCCGTGCTCACAGGTAAAGCAGGCAAGCATATTTCTCACCAGTATTTCAATGAAGTCATCTTGAAGTTGAAACACGTATACTGCTGGTCAAGAAGCAAGAGTGACACGGGGGAAGATAAGCCACTCTGCTCAACGATATTTGCCTCTTACAAACAGTTCCCTCGTGAACTATCGATGATGAAAGGCAGGATCAACCAACATTGGCTTCTAAGAAGACTTTGCTGCAGCTCTTCGCTGCTCTCAGCCTGGTGGTAGTAGTAGCTGCTATGGCATTTAGCCTGTTCACTACAACCACGGGCTCCCATGCAGCAGGTGTCCTAAGCGATGGCAAGCCGCGTTTCGTACACTTCTCGAATCACTTTTCCGACACACAGCTTGCTGGCGCGCACCTGAAGCACTGGTCATCGTCATTCACCTCTGGGGGAACGACGTATAAGTTCAGCATGGTTGGGACCAACCCCAAGATAGGCTCGGCCACCACCACTGTTCCGGTGACTATCGTGCCTCTCAGGCTCACCTTCTCCAACGGTAAGGCCTTTGATGGGACGACCAAGGTGCCGGAGACTACCGGTTCACCGATTTTCCAGAATGCACCGTTTATCAGCGGCAGCACCCAGTACGGTGACGCGATTCAGCGTGCGGAGTTCTGGAAGAGCGTCTCGACGACAAGCCCCAATTATCATGTGCTTGTAGGAACTCCTAAGGTAGCGACGGCTGTCAGCCTGGCTGTACCAAAAGCCGATGGAGCTACCGTGACGGGCTCAAGCAGCGGTAAGACGATCGGCATCATCAACGTCAACTGGTTTGATCCCCAGTTGCAATCCCTGCTGATATCTCAGGGTTTCACCCCCAATATGCTGCCGATTTTCCTGTCCGACAACGTCTACCTGTCCCAGGGCAGCCCCACCCTCAGCAACTGCTGCATTGGGGGCTATCATAATGCCGTCAGCAATAATGCTGGCCTGCAAACCTACATCTTCACCAACGACGCTGATCCCGGTGTCCAGGGCGGGTTCGCTGAGGATGTGAGTGCGCTCAGCCACGAACTGGCAGAGTGGCTGAATGATCCATTTGGCACCAACGTTGTACCCAACTGGATTTCTCCGATTGCGCCGCAGTACGGATGCAGCAACGTGCTTGAGGTTGGTGATCCACTGGTCGGTGTCGTCTTCACCGTCAGCGGCTTCAGTGGCTCGCACCTGCAGGATGAGGCTTTCTTCTCTTGGTTTGCACGCCGGACGCCATCGATCGCCATCAACGGCCTTTACACCTACCTGGGAACGTTCAAAGCGCTTTCACAACGCTGTTGAGACCCCAGCGTGAACGTTGCAAAGTAAGCCGGGTCCCTGAAAAGGGACTCGGCTTTTTGTCTGTAGCATCGTCGCATTTCTTCCTCTGCCGCAGTGTTTTGTTGTGTTTGGGATATCTCGATACAACCGATACAAAAGATACAATTGATACAATTGATACAAACCTGATTGGAAAGACGCTAGGCAGTAAAAATCAAGAGGCGGAACTTTTAGCCCTTCAGCACCGTCACTATCGATGACAGAGGGGAGTTTTAGCTTGCCCCCAGCGTATAAAATATGATCGCTTATTCTGCGCATCTGTTCATTGCAATCAAAAGGAGTGGTTCTATGCGTAATCTACTTGAAAAGAATTTCGTGAAAAGCAACCGTAAACGTTTAACTCTCCAGGGCAGCCTGGGAATCCTCTTCATCCTGGCCTTTCTGCTGGCAGCTTGTGGTGGAGAATCAACTGTTGGCAGTGCTAGCGTGCCTACATCTGCCCACGTTCCTGCGCAGCTATCAGGTAGCTCGTCCTCGCAGGGTTCCAGCACGAATTCAGGCACGACTTCAAGTCAGAAAAGTAGTTCTTCAGCCTCATACGGGCCCCAGTACTTGATAAAGTCGCTCCAGGTCAACATGCAGGTGAAGGATACGCGGCAGGTGGCGAGTAATTTGCAGTCCTGGATCAGCACTACCGACCCACGTTCATCTTCAGCGGGTATTGACTATGAGCAAACGGGCGATAATCTCTACACTGTATCCATGACCTTCTCGGTAGAGTCCACAGAGTATACGCAAATTGAGGAGTATCTCGCCGGTTATGCGCAGCAGCATGGAGGAAAACTGCTCACCCTGCACGAAAGCGTGCAGGATGTAACCAATGACTACGTCGATACGCAATCACAACTCACGAACCTGCGTGGTGAGCAGCAGCGGCTGCTGGTATTGCTCAGCAACAGCACAGCCTTGGGCGATATTATCACGGTTGAGGATAAGCTGACGAATGTGGAGGGGCAGATCGAAGACATTGAAGCCCATCTCAATGCCTTGAAGAATCAGACCACGTTCTATACAGTAACTATCAATCTGCAGCCAATGGCACCCGCTGCTACACCGCCCCCCACGCAACAGACTCCATGGAGTATCGGCCAGGTTTTCCATGACTCATGGTCGGCTGTGCTGTCATTTGGCCAGGTACTGGCTACGTTCTTGATCTGGCTCTTGTCAATCAGCATCTACCTTGTTCCGGCAGCGTTGATAGCATGGTTCATCTGGCGTAGAACACATCCAAGGCGGGTGGTGGCATCGCCCAGGGATCCTTCGCAATTGGGGCTATAGTCGTAAGGTGTTAGAATAGGTAGGGGCGCGATGAATCGCGCCCTGTTAAAAGTGTCTGCTGACCAAAGCTCACGTACCCTGTCAAATAGTCGCCCACCTTATCCCTCTCGTAAATCGCTCTTGAAGGGCCGCATAGAACTGTACCTTCGTGCAGGAAAGAACTGGCCTTTTGACTGGGGCAACTACATAGATTGCTCGTTATAGTAGGAGGAGATCATTTATAATCAATCCTGCTCATGAAAAAGGAAAAGCGCAATGACGATAGATACATCTCGCACGGCACTGATTACCGGTGCATCGCGCGGGCTTGGCCTGGCATTAGCCCGCCAGCTTGCCGCGCAAGGCTGGCAGCTCATCATCGACGCTCGCGGAGCCGGGGCGCTCGAAGCCGCCCGCGTACTCCTTGCAGATCAGGCGCGAGTCGTTGCTATACCCGGTGATGTCACCGATCCTGCTCACCGTCGTGCTCTCGCCAATGCAGCGCGAGAGCTGGGTGGTCTTGACGCTCTTGTCAACAGCGCCAGCATTCTTGGGCCTAGCCCGCAGCCGCCTTTGCTAGACTACCCGCTCGAAGTGCTCGAGCAGGTGTACCGCACCAACGTTATTGCTCCCCTGGCGCTTATCCAGGCGATGCAGCATTTCTTGAAACCTGGCGCGTGCATAATCAACATTACCAGCGACGCGGGTGTGGAGGCATATGAGGGTTGGGGTGGCTATGGATCGAGCAAAGCAGCGCTCGAACAACTTTCGAACATTCTCGCCGCCGAAAATCCTGCATGGCGTGTCTACTGGGTTGATCCAGGCGATATGCGTACCCAGATGCACCAGGAGGCATATCCAGGTGAGGATATCAGTGATCGCCCGCTGCCGGAAGTGAGTGTGCCAGGTCTGCTCGAACTGCTCACAGGTAATCGGCCCAGCGGACGTTACGCGGCCCGTGCACTCTCATAAGGAACTGGAAAGAATATGAACCTGCTTGCCGCATCCAGTCACTACATAGATAGTCCTTTCAACTTTACTTTGCCAGCGGAACTTGAAGCAAGCGAACCGCCGGAAGCACACGGCCTTGCGCGTGACGAGGTGCGCCTGATGATTTCCTACCGCTCAGACGATCGCGTGGTTCACACGCGGTTCCGCGAGCTTGGCGCTTACCTCGAAGCTGGTGATCTGCTAGTAATCAATACCAGTGGCACACTGAATGCAGCGCTGCCTGCCACGCGTGCAGATGGCACTTCCTGTGAGTTGCATCTTTCAACCCATCTCCCTGCAGACCTGTGGACAGTCGAAGTACGCTTGCCGGTTGGAACAACCACGCAACCTTTTTACGATGCCGGGGTGGGCGAGGTATTACAACTCCCTGCCAGTGCAACGGCAACACTACATGTGCCTTACGCTCAGCAGCGTTCAGGAGGTATGCTGTCTTCCTCGAAAAGCATGCCTCTTGTACCTGCCGGGGAAAAAAGCCGCACCCGGCTGTGGGTCGCCACCCTACAACTGCCCGATTCCTTACAGGATTACCTCACGCGCTACGGTTTCCCCATTCGCTATAGCTACATCAGGCGGCAGTGGCCGATAAGCTACTACCAGACGGTTTACGCCACCGAGCCAGGCAGTGCAGAGATGCCCTCGGCGGGACGCGCGTTTACTCCCGAACTGATCACACGGCTTGTCGCGCACGGTGTACAAATCTCTCCTCTGATCCTGCATACAGGCATTGCCAGCCTGGAAGATCACGAGCCGCCGTACGAGGAGTTTTACCGCGTACCTCTGGAAACCGCCCGCCTGGTAAATACAGCACATAAGGCGGGGAAACGAGTCATTGCAGTAGGGACAACGGTCGTACGGGCGCTTGAAACCGTCACAGACGTCGAGGGAATTGCCCACCCCGGAGAAGGCTGGACGGGTCTTGTTGTTACCCCTCAGCGGGGCATACGTGCTGTGAACGCAATGCTGACCGGGCTACACGAACCATACGCATCACACCTGGCTATGCTCGAGGCTCTTTGTGGGCTTGAGCATTTAAAGATCACGTATCAAGAAGCACTGCGTCAAGGCTACCTCTGGCATGAATTTGGTGACCTGCACCTGATTTTGCCCTGATGTAGGAACTCATTTTCAACTTCCGAGAATATTTACTCCACGACCAACAAGTATCACAATGACTGTCACTGAAATTATTGCCTCTATCATCATCAGGGCTTTCGCAGTTCGAGTTAGAGGATAGGTATCAGCTGGGCTAAGGGCAGTGGCCCCGGTAAAAGCCAGGAAAAGGTAATCGAGAAAATGTGGCGCCCAGCCGCTGGTATTTCCCTTTGCCTGTTGTGGAAACATGAAGTCTGCTGCTTGATGTCCAGATAGGTGTCGTTTCAGTGGGCCTCCTCCATCTACTTCCCAGTACCATAGTGCAAATACGAGTACATTGAAACTCCAGAGGAGCGCCGCAGAGCGCAGCAAGTTAGTAGCATGTTTATCGGCTGGTAAGGTAATGATCAAGAGCACAACACCTATAATCAGCGCTAAGGTAAGCAATCCAAGTAGTATGAGAAAGGACGCGCGTATAGCTCTATGTGAAAAAACCGGTCTAACCCATATAGTTATTACCAATGGAAGTAGCATTACTGCTTCGATTACCAGTAGTAGCCAGTTAGGCCCGATTCTCAGGTTTGGTGGGAGAACAGCATAGATAATACCTACTGCCAGTATACCAATTATTGTTGTCCATAATGGAACTGTGCCTATCCGACCACGGCCAGCAATCAGCTTTTGTGTCAAATCATCGGTATTCTTTGAAGGCGCTTTATTCGCCGGTTTCATTTGTAGTGTTGCCCTTTTTTCTTAGAACATCAAGAGTGCTAATTTCTTTTTTGACCCTCTTCCTCTATTATTATTATAGACGGCAAGTCCTCTTGATGCACACTAAGATCAGGCTTCCAATATTTTCCTTAGCTGCACGCTTCATCCAAACAGCAATCTGAATTCAGACCCTGAAATCATCTCCTCAGCCATACTCATGTAAGCGCCTTGCTCAAGCAGTTCGCGAGCGATGCGACGAGTGAATGTATTAAGACTTGCAATTACAACGACGATTGCAAGGCCTGTTCTGAAAATCACAGCAGGCCTTGCAATCGCCGTTTACATCTAACCGTAGTCGTACTATTATTCACTATCCCTGGAGTGGTTCAAGCTACGCCACTACCGGTGGCGAGGAGGAATAAATTGTCCCACCCGTGTGGTAGTACCACCTTTGTATTCCGTTGCTGGTATTGAGCGTTCGCAAGGTACCATTTTGCAAGCCAACATGAATGATACCGTTCTTTATCGCCGCCGTGGTAGTAATCGGAGTCCCTATTTTCGTCTTCCAGACCAGAGCGCCCGTACTGGCATTAATGGCATACATAACTGTATTCATACAACCAATATAGACTACCCCAGAGACCACTACCGGTGAAGCCGTTACCGCGAAAGTTTTTCCTACCTGGTAGTGCCAGTTGAGCGAACCATCGCTCGCATTGACAGCAGTTACAAAATCATTTGCTGCGGCAAAATAGACTATGCTATTCACTATGGTTGGTGTTGATACGGGGCCACCATCTATCTGGGAACTCCAGATCAAATTGCCGTTGGAAGCATTCACCGCATAGAGAGTGCCTGCGGGACCACCGAAGTAGATTACTCCATTGGCTATAGCCAGGTTGGTTAAAGGCGTTGCGGGTAGTTGATAGTTCCCGATCACTGAGCCGTTAGTCGCGTTGAGAACATCCAGTGAATGAGTACTTCCTGAAGTCAGAGAATGTTCTGCAACATAGAGTACACCATTGTATGCAAGCGGGTTACCAAAGACATCGTTGGTCCCTGCTGCATACGTCCAGCCCGTCGAGCCGCCCGCTACATTGAGGGCATCGATTTTACTGGTACTTACGTTGCTATTTACCGCAAAATAGACCAGGTTGTTAGCCACTGCTACAGCGTCTGCGCCAGAGGTTTGCGCGGGGAATGTATAGATCCAGCGTTTCGAGCCATCGTTTCTGAGCGATACCACGGCCGTACTGCTGCTATTAGCTACCTCGAAAAAAAGCACGCCGTTAACCACAACTGCGGGAGACCAGGTATTGCCACCTTGCTGATACTGGTAGGTCCAACGTAGTGTTCCATGTGGTGCATCAAGTGCATAGAAATAGTCATTATCTGAACCGAAATAGACGCTCAATGCTGTCACAGCATGGGACACGCCTCGATGGGTAAAAGTAAGAACCGTCGCACTTGCTAAAAAGGACAAAGCAAGTAAAAGAAGTATCGAACGCTTTATTGTATGTGACATTTCCTCTTCCTTAACTAAACCCGTTACACAGGCTACGATTGTATCTCCGAGGAATATCACTATACTATGGGGGATAAACTTTTTACTATAGGCAATATGCCTAGAAGCGTGTGGGCATTTTGCCCGGGAGGAAAAAACTACGCTTTGCGACTCATCTCCAGAAAATCATGGTCTCCCTGTTTCGTGTGTTGCACGTATATTCCCACCCGTTGAAATCCCGCGCGTTCATAGACCTTGATAGCGCGTTCGTTGAATGTGAGCACAAATAAACGAAAATAGTCTGGCTTGAACTGCTCTTTTGCGAAGGCGAGACCCGCATTAACAAACGCAAGGCCCAGCCCCTTACCTACCAGGTCCGGTCGCATACCGAGTCCAACCGTAATCGTGTTGTTCTCGCTATACAGGTGAGGTTCACCACTGTCCCATACCTGGGCCGAAGACCCGAAACAGAAGAAACTGATCAGCTCGCCCTTATCGTCCTGCACAGCATAGTAGGGGCTGCGTCGATCCAGCATTGCTGGTATACCGCCATCATCGTCGTCCTGATTATAGACGCTGTAAGGTCCCTCATAACGCCATGCCTGTATAGCACGTGCATCCGCCTCGTCCATCGGTTTGAATGTGAAGTGCATGTGCCCTCCTTGCTTAAAGGGTGATGGTTCGGTTGATCTTGTCACTTTACGATGTGAGTAACTCATACACAACCGTTACAGTATCAGGTATAAGTGTAATAAAAAGAATAAGTAGGAGAAGAAGGGAGAACTCTCTCTCCCATGGGCGTGGTACCACCACCTGTAGTGCTAAAAGCTCACTAAAGTGAGCGTGATTTGCATAATTTGCACACCTTTGAATACCGTCTCATCTGACTCTACCTTGGAGGTGAAGGAAAAATAAAAAAAATACGGCGCAAATGCGCCACAGTTGCACCATATCTGGCAGAAAGCAAACGCGAGTGCTCATTCGCCATCACAGTCCGATACAAACCTGATTGGAAAGATACTAGTTCAGAACATGTGCTTGATCACATATCTAGACGATGGTATATGCCGGTGTTATACTGCTCAAGAGATGTGAATGACAATATCGCCACTATCAAAACACTCTGAGGCTGGTTTATATTGCCTGGACCAGAAGAGACATAAATACCAAGCACATATGCAAGGAGAAAATTTCATGCCTGATACCCGCCTGCAACGCATGGCTCAAGTATTAGTCCGTTACTCGTTGGGCATCAAAAAGGGAGATCGCCTGGCAATCGAAACCGGCCCAATTGCGGCCCCACTGGTGCACGAAGTTGTGCGTGAGGCTCTACATGCCGGAGCCTACCCTGAAACCTTTGGTGCTCTTCCGGGAGTACGTGTTTTTATCAAAGATAATTTGGAATCGCAACTATTGACACCCGCATATCCCGACACGTATACTGCTTGTGCCATTGATGCTTTTAGCTGTATTTTGATGGTTGGATAAGGAAGATAGAAGAGAATTGTGGAAGAGCAGTACGAAGGGAACGAACACTTATGGAACAAATAGCACTATTAAATGTTATCCGCATGGATATGACATATCGGTTTCGTCTCGATCTTCCCGATGGCCCCGCTACTGATCCCCCGGAGTGTATAACTGAACTTACTGCCGAGTTGAATGAGCGGCTGCGTCGTGCCTTGCTATCAACCTCGCAGTATATACAACCTCTGGAGACGAAGGCCCAGGTAAGACGAGGCGGAGCTGTTGATAGTTTGTTTTCCCTGGGGCGGTTACTTTTTGACTCACTTCTTCCAACTCCCGTACAGGAAGCCTTGCACCATCTCGATATCCCTCTTCTGATCAGCTCTAATGCACCCGATATCCCCTGGGAGCTATTGTACGACAGTAAGGCCGCGCCTGGGCACTTCCTATGCCAGCATTTAAGCGTTAGCAGGCAGTTGAATACCGGTCGCAACACGACAATACATCGTATTCCACTATCAGACCGTACAGGCGGTGACACCCCGCTTCACAAAGCCCGAAAGGCTGGACGGCCTGAAGTACAGGGCCTCTCGATTTTATTTCTCGTCAATCCTACCGGGGAATGTTCGCTGGCCGAAGAAGAGGTTGCCACTCTTTGTACGACTATGCCCGAAGCAATAGCGCGTATTATTTTATATCGTCAGCAGGCCAATCAGTTAGAGATGCGTATGCGTATTAATGCCGACGCTCCCAAGGTGTTGCACTATGCAGGTCCGGTGCCTGTAACAACCGCGTCGAGTGAACCGTTGCTGGCGTTGGCGGGCAGCTCTCGTTTAGATAGAAACGCGGCATCACAATTATTTCAAGCATTCCCCAGGCGTCCCCTGGTTTTTCTCAGTTGTTATGACAGCTCACAGGTTGGCGTACTTCCTGCGCACGAAATGGAGCTACTCGCCGGTAATCTCTTAACAGCCGGAGCTGGAGCGGTTGTCGTCATGCGATGGCCTGTCAATATGCAGCGTGCGCGTGAATTTGCTACTCTGTTCTACCAGGAATTAGCCGATGGGTTCTCGCTCGGTGAAGCAATGCGTCGTGCCCGCTCAACAATGGCTCAGCGTCGTCCAGATGAAATCTCCTGGATATCCTATGTCCTTTATGGTGATCCGACAATCTCGCTGGTGACAAGTGCTCCTGCTGGCCGTGACCGCACCATGGAGTTCTCCCTTGATGCGCTCGACGAAGATCACATAATCCCGCCCATGGGTCCCTCTTCCAACGCGCTTGACCGCCGCTTCTTACAGGAAGTGCTGGGTATCGCGCTCACGGAGGCGCGGCGCATGCACAAAGATTACCTTGGTACGCCGCATCTCTTCATCGCTCTCACCAAACTGGATGGAGGATGTATGCAAGATGCCTTGCGCAACCTGAGTTTTTCCCCCAAGCAGGTGCGTGAAGTCATTCGGCTTGCTCTCGGCCCCGGCAAAGCCAGCACCGATACGCCAATTCTGCCAACGCGCCGCTGTAAGGAGATTTTACAAGCGGCCGAGCGCAATGCTAGTAACGCCGGTTCGACCTCCATTGATGAGCGTGCGATAGCGCAGGCAGTCCTGAGCGAGAGAGATGGGGTCACCTATGAACTCCTCACCAAAATGGGCATTAACCCGTCGCACCTGATCGAGCTAATCCTGGCGAGTAATGCGCGTGCCCTCCTCGAACTCGTACCTTCAGTCAGCGCCAATCCTGCCGCTGCTCCGGTTGAGTTACCCGTGGGTATCGGCCCTGAAGGGGCGCTTAGGGGCGGAAATTCAATCCTTGATCGCCTGGGACGTGATTTGACCAAACAGGCCAGCATGAGACAGTTGCCGCCACTTATTGGACGTGAGAAGGAAATGCGCCTGTTGATCCAGACCCTGATGCTCAAGGACCGTAATAATCCAATCCTGGTCGGCGATTCGGGCGTTGGCAAAACAACCATCGTGGCTGGCCTTGCCCAGCGTATCGTCGATGGCAAGGTTACGCCTGAACTGCGCGGCAAGCGCTTAATCGAGCTTTCTGCCAGCTCACTAGTCGCCGGAACCAAGTACCGTGGCGAATTTGAGGAACGGCTTTTGAAGGTGCTTGAGGAAGCCGAGAGCAGCGGTGATATCATCCTGTTTATCGACGAGATGCATCTTCTGATAGGCACGGGCCGCGCCGCTGAGGGTAGTATTGATGCGGCAGGCATACTCAAACCCGCTCTTGCGGGTGGACGGCTGCGCTGCATCGGGGCCACCACACCACAAGAGTATCGTGCCATCGAGAAGGATGCGGCTATGGAGCGCCGCCTGCGCCCGATCATGATTGAAGAACCCTCGACTGAGGAGGCCCTGGATATCTTGACCGGCATGCGCGGTTTATATGAACAACATCATCATGTCACTATCACCAAAGAGGCATTGCACACGGCGGTACAACTATCTGTGCGATACCTGCCCAATCTACGCCTGCCCGACAAAGCATGCAGCGTGCTGGATGAAGCCTGCTCACAGGCGCGTGTATTCCTGGCAGAGGATGAAGTAGGCGGTGAACTAGAAGCTGCCGGAGACGATAACGACGAACTGGTTATGCAACGACCGGTAATTGTCCCCTCGATGATTGCAGAAGTAATTTCACAGCGTACAAACATTCCGGTGCTTGCACCTGGCCGCGAGGAACGTGATCGCCTGCTGAACCTGGAAGCTCTTCTAAAGAGGCGCGTCATTGGTCAGGACGAAGCGATCAGCCGCGTGACCCAAGCTATCCAGGTAGCACGTGCCGGCTTGAAGCCGCGCAATCATCCCGCTGGCATCTTTCTCTTCCTGGGTCCGACCGGGGTGGGCAAGACCGAATTAGCACGTGCCCTGGCGGCTGAAGTGTTTGGCTCCGACGAGTGTCTTATTCGCGTTGACATGTCAGAGTATATGGAGAAGCACGCCGTCTCGCGCATGATAGGCGCCCCTCCAGGCTATATTGGTCATGACCAGGAAGGTCAATTGACAGGCAAGCTACGTCGCCGCCCGCATTGTGTTGTGTTACTCGATGAAGTTGAGAAAGCCCATCCAGAAGTCTTCGATCTCTTCTTGCAGGTCTTTGATGCCGGTCGCCTGACCGATGCCCAGGGCCATACCGTGGATGCGCAGCATGCCATCTGGATCATGACCTCGAATGTGGGCACTGATATGTTAGGCCGTTCGATGCCCAGCGGTTTCCGCGCGAATGTAAAAGGTACAGGCGAAGAGATGCAGCGCGATCGTTTAATGGAGCGCTTGCGCCAAACTTTCCGTCCCGAGTTCCTCAATCGTGTTGATGAAGTCGTAATTTTCCAACCATTGGGCCAGCAGCAGGCGCGGGCAATTACCAGGTTACAGATGAACGAGTTGGCCACACGTCTTTTAGAACAGGGACTCACCCTCCACGCCGATGATAGTGCTATAGATCTTCTCTGTAAAGAAGGCTTTAGCCAGACGCAAGGTGCAAGACCATTACGCCGCGTCATCGAAAAACTGCTCACGGTGCCCCTGAGCTTGCGTATTCTGCTGGCAAATATTCCCGAACGAGGCGAGGTGCAGGTAAGCGCCGAGGATGGGAAGCTGACGATCGATATACAGGAGCCTGCGAAGCTTGAGGTAGAAGAGGAAGATGTCAAAGTCGATGCAGTATAAAGCAGGTCTATCCTTCTGAAGCAATAAGAATGTGCACCTTGTGGTGGCGATGATCGAAGCTTGTCTGGAGCATAGCTCAACAGAGGCCATACCCGGAACGACACCTGGCAGCTCTTGTCCGGAGCAAAGCTCTACAGAGCATAGCCCAGGCGAAGCTCAACAGACATAATCCGGAGCAGCGCTCAACAGAGCAAATTGGCACCCCAACGATCACCACTCACCACTACCAACAGTATACACATAGCCACTTTACCTGCCCTTATTTTGTACTTCAATCTAAATCAAATCACGCTCATACGGTATATATGTTTCTAAGCCCCTGACAAGCCATTTCAGCGATATATAATCCGGTTGATTTATAATCTTCTCTATCAGTCTTACATAAGACAACCATCAAGCAGGTACCGATCACTTTGTGATATGATAAGGAGTAATAGATATGGAGGAGGTGTACTTTTTTCCATGAAAGCCGTAAAAACACATGTTGGGCGTTGTGATGCCTGTGGCGAACCGGCTGCCTATGCTCAGCTTTTGCCTGGTGGGCGTACCTTTCGCTTTTGTGAGCAGCATGTCCCTTTGCTTGTAAAGAAACAGGCCGAATCAGCTGCCGCCGCAAATAAAGAGAAGAAGTAGCAGAACTTTTAGACATAGCGTATGAGGGAGAAGCGCCGGGCACGATCGCCCGGCGCTTCTCCCTCATACGTGTTAGCTATCTCTGCTATGATCAGCAGACAAAACAAAAGTGGCCAGTAGAAAGCCTTGGAGTAGTAAATTCTTTGTTGTTGCTCAGCCAGCGTTTATACCATGACTGGGATTTTTGTGCATAACCCTGTAAAGGCATTTCTGGCTGGTGTGTCGAGCACTTTACCTCTGATAGGTCTGCGTCTAAGTCCTTGATACTCATACCCGATTCAACGTATCGAGTAGAATTTCTACTGGATAGGAAGATCAGGCTAGAGGCAACTGGATATGGAATGTAGAGCCGGTGCCCGGAACGCCGCTGCTTTCAATCCAAATATTTCCATCCATCGCCTCAATCAAGCGGCGAGAGATATATAATCCCAGGCCGGAGCCACGTACTATGCTATTTAAATCACTTTCCAGTCGCACAAAACGCTGGAAAAGTTGTTCCTGATCCTGTGGCTTAATGCCCTTCCCCTTGTCTGTTACGCTGATAATAGCGCCTGGCACTTGGTCGGGCACAGCGCGAGCAGAGAATGTGATTGGTGTGCCTGCATTCGAATATTTGAGAGCATTTACGCTGAGATTCAGCAGTACCTGCCGCAGGCGCACTGGATCTGCTTTTACAAAGAGTTTGTTTGGAACATACATGTATACCTCGCGATGTTCCTGCCTTACCTGCGGCTCGATCAGTTCAATTACTCCCCGTATCTCATTCTGGACGGGTACTCGTTCCAGGTGAGGGGGACGTATCCCTGCCTCGACCTCCAGGCGACTTGCATCCATTACATTGCTCAGAAGTAGCACTAATTCATCGCAGCCGCGCCGTGCTTTTTGCAGGAATTCTTGCTGCTGGCCAGGCGAGAGTGCCTCTCCATACTCAGCTAGCAGTTCAAGGTAGCCTTGTACTGCTGTAAGAGGTGTGCGTAGTTCGTGTGAGGCAGTAATCATGAATTGATCTTTCATCTGGTCGAGCTTTTGCAGTTGTTGATGTGCATTGCGTAACTCCTGGTAGAGTTGAGCGTTGGTAAAGGCGACGACTGCCTGCTCCGCAAAATCCTGGGCTTGCGGCAAGTCTGCCACCGCAAAAGCTTTCTTCTGCTGCACTCCTCCGCGTAACGAGCGAGCAAGGATGAGCAGTCCGACAGGTGTACTCCCGGAAATTAGTGGTGCAAGTATCGCCGTCTGCACATTACGCCGTTGCAAAACTTCTCGCAGGCTCGGGTTCCGGCGTGCTCGTAGTCCAGCTTTTGGGATACGCATAGGAAGAGTATTGGAAAAACTTTGCCCTTCCAGGGGCGTCGGTAAAGCCGGCATTTTTCCGCTTACAGCCGGTAGATGACCACTACTGGTATACAGGTCGTTAATTTGAAGGAGCGTTGGCTGAAGTGAGTCGAGTGCCCTGGCCTCGTAGTCGTGCTTACGAATGGGTGGCCATTCACTGGGCCTGATTACCGGTTCCCTCTCACTTACGTAAGTAGCAAATGGTACAAGTTTTCCATCGTTATTCACATACAATAACACATAATCGGCCTGTAATGCGTTTGCGCCTTCCATACAAATCAATTGAAGGATTTCGACCCCGACACCTGGGCCTGTGGCGATAGCGCTGTTCAGACGCGTTGCGACATTAGCCAATGCTTGAGCGAATAATTCATGCTCGCGAGCCGCTTCATAAAGATATGCACGTTCAATTGCTGTTGCAGCTTCCTTCGTATAGGCACTGGCAAGATATAGGTCGCGCTCGCTAAGAGGCTTGGCTTTTCGACGGGCGAATCCCAGGCTTCCATGGGTTTTTCCCTGGTAGGTAAGCGGTACAAAATGTGTTGCGACAAGTTGCTGCTCTTTTTGCCAGGCCTGTATATCCGCTGGTAAATTAGGCTTCTGCTCAGCCCAGACTATGTCAATTTGTTTGCCCGCAACAACAGTGCAGAGATTGAGCTGTTCTCCCTGATATCTCCAGGTGTACACCTCCGGTGTAGTGGTCGATGCTGCACGAACCAGCAGAATAGACTGTTTATCAAGTGGGTGGTCGTAATCCTCTGTCAGCAGGAGCATCACTGCATCAAAACCCAGGACTGATGTTGCCAGGCTTACAGTGCGTGTAAGCAAAGGGTCGAGCGCGAGTTCTCCAGTCAATTCAGTGGCAAGCATACGCAGGAGCTCGGCCATTTCACGCCGCTGCTCCCGTTCTCTTAGGAGTATTTCGTTCTCGTTGGTAGCAAGAAGATAACGAATAGTCACGAGCGTGCCAGCGATAATAGTCGTTACAACTAGGAAGAATGAAAGTTGATTATCCTGCGTGATCTCGCTATAAAGTGTTAGGGCCAGCAGAATTGCAAGAGGGAAATAAATAAGTAAGCTTTGCAGGAGTACGTAGCGACGACGTGATCTTTCATCCTCGCTATTGGGTACATACTCTGTATTATTGCCTACCTGAGATGGTTTGGATCGTTCGTGAAAGGCTCCGCGAGCTATTGTTGCATATTGGTATGGTGCAGAAAGCCCTATCAGCAAGTAGCCGATAAACCAGAATGTATCAATATAAGGTGTGCCGGTATTATACGTATTCATCGGAACCGTATAGGCATAAAGTGTATCAGCCCAAATTTGGCTGAGGATGCCTGCGCCAAGTAGTAGCAGGGATGGATGCAAGATGCGTACTACACGCCGCCGTATAAGTAGCACAATAGCAAGGATAAGTAGTATATCCCAGAAAGGGTAGGATACCGAGACAAACAATTTCCCTAAGGAAAAATGTGGGGCGCTCATCTGCGATGCAAATATTGGCTCAATTACAAAATACCAGCTTACTCCCAGGACGCAGACCGTTGTTATCAGAGCATCCAGAGCAATACGTACAGATGATTCTCGACGATTCGACTCCGTGGGCATATAGAGCAAGCCAATGAAGGCAAAGATATAGAAAAGCGTAAAACCGATATCGGCAGGGGATGGCACAGGATTTTTCTGAACGTAGTCCTCCAAGTAGGTGTAGATTATTCCCCCCACGCCATTTGCAAATAAACCTATGCCAATCAAAAGCCATGCTAATTGGTGACGTGGTCCCAGCCGCAAGGGACCATAACGCGCTCGATAAGCCGTCATACATGCCCAGTATGCGCCAATCAAGGAGGCCACCCCATACATGGAGTTGGCGAAGAAGGTAACAGCCGGGCCTGCATATCCACCAAACTGAAAGATCAACCAGATCAGGCTGAAGGTGACAATCAAGGCAGCACTTGCTGTAGCAATATAGTTTTGCCGGCTTAGTTTCTGTAGATAGGCCAGCGTCAACTTATCCGTTGCGCTCATCTTGTATAACTCAGGCAACCGTACTTGCATGGTTTTCTCTCAGTGAGTGATACCCTGAAGTTAAATGACGAATGGAGTGGAGAAAAGACCCTCCATAGTATACCTGAAAAGCATATAATTTGTCACATTCATACATAAGATATCCTTGACAAGGCCAATGAGTACTACATACAGTTGTGGTAGTACTAATGGTACCCATGTTACAGTGAGGAAGAAAGGATTAGTCCCGATGCAACCAGTCATAATTACCGCAGCTATGGTCGGTGCGGAAGTAACTAGAGATCAACAGCCGAATTTACCCGTAACACCACAGGAGATTATTTCCGCGTCCGTGGAATGTTATGAAGCGGGTGCTGCGATTATCCACATTCATGTACGTGATGCCGGGGGAAACGCCACGCAAGACGCCCATATCTTTCGCGAAGTTGTTGAGGGCATTCGTGCGCGCTGTGATGTGATTACACAGGTATCGACGGGTGGTGCCATCTGGATGAGTGCCGAAGAACGCCTCCAGAGTAGTGAGTGCCGGCCAGACATGGCAACACTCACTACAGGTACGGTCAACTTCGGTGATGGTGTGTTTATGAACAACCGTGGGCTCGTTGAGAGTTTTGCCGGACGTTTACTTGACTATGGCATCGTGCCAGAAATTGAAATATTTGATACAGGCATGATTGATGAAGCCCTACGCTTGCGCAATATGGGTTTGATTACCGATCCGATGCACTTCGATTTTGTGATGGGTGTCCCGGGCGCTATCGGTACTGACCCCGCTCATCTTGTTCACATGGTACGCTGCCTGCCGGCAGGAAGTACCTGGAGCGTAGCAGGTATCGGGCGTCATCAATTAATCCTGGGTACCATAGCCCTGGCAATGGGCGGTAACGTGCGCGTAGGCTTTGAAGATAACATTTACTACCGCAAAGGCCGATTGGCAAAGGCTAACGCTGAACTGGTAGCCCGTATTGTACGTATCGCTCAAGAGTTGGACCGCCCTGTGGCAACACCCGCCCAGGCAAGGGAGGTGTTACAATTGGGTAGGTATAAGGCAATCGGCTAAGGTAGTGTAAGCAACTGCGGTGCACCCTCAGTTATCGCAATAGTATGCTCGAACTGTGCCGAGCGTAAGCCATCGGCAGTGCAGACCGTCCACTTGTCGGCCAGCACTCGTGCCTGGTAACCCCCGGCATTGATCATCGGCTCAATAGTAAAAACCATGCCAGGGCGGAGCCTCAGGCCAGTACCTGCATGACCATAATGTGGTACCTGCGGGTCCTCGTGGAGTGAACGACCGACACCGTGACCAACAAACTCCCGTACCGTCGAAAAGCTTTGCGATTCCGCATATGCTTGAATTGCAGCACCGATGTCACCGAGTTGTTTATTCGGGCGTGCCTGCTCGATGCCCAGTTCCATGCAGCGCTGAGCCACTTCCAACAGCCGCTGCGTCTCACTATCGATAGTGCCAACAGCGAACGTCACACATGAATCCCCAACCCAGCCATTATAAAGCACCCCAATATCAATACCGATAATGTCTCCCTCGTGCAGAATCTGCTTGGGACTGGGGATACCATGACAAATCACATCATTGACCGCCACGCAAATAGTAGCAGGGAATGCTGGAACAGCAGACAGCCCGTTCCTGGCAGGTCGAGCGCCATAGCCCTTGTAGATAGGCTTTGCCCCTTTGCTGCGGATATAATCTTCCGCAATCCTGTCTAGTTCTGCCGTGGAAGTACCGGGCACAACATAGGGGCGTAATACTTCATATGTCTCAGCAACAATACGCCCAGATTCACGTAATTGCGCGATCTCTTGCCGTGATTTTAACATAACTGCCATCGTTTCCTCTTTTATCCTATTTGCATCTCGTGACCACTTATTCGTTCTACAACCTTGTCCTGAATTGTGGATAGCACCACATGCATCTCTCAACCAAGAGAAGCAAGCCTGCTATCTTCCTCCTGATCTTGCTCCCAGGCAAGCAGGTCACTAGTTGTAACATTAAAATAAGTATTGAAATAGCGCAGCAGGTGATCAATCGTCGTGTAATCAATGCGTTGACTGCGGCCTGTATTTAACGCGGTCAGCGCACTCAAAGACACACCACTCTCCCCAGCAAGGCGCCGCAAACTCAAAGGCGGCTTCCCCTGTGTGGCTCGTTCAACATTTACCCTGGCGAGTAATAGCCGAAGCCTGCAAGAGATCGTCACGATCAGATACCTCCTGGAGAAAGATTTCTCACATATTACCACGATGGGCATCCTAGGTATATCATAACAAAGACCGTTACGATATGTCAATACATTGTATTGACTTACGATAACACGAAACACTTTGAGAAGGCTTTACGTGGAAAAGTCAGCAAGGACACGAATATGTTCTTACCGATTAGATGAGACCATGAGAAACTAGTCTTGGATGTGTTGGAATGTTGTTTGCTATTTACTGCATTAGCACTATGCTAATCTCTCCGCCATGAGCTGCGCCAGGTGCAGCACCCGCATCTTCCTCCCACTCGCATCAACTCCACCCCTCAGATGCATCAGGCACCCTGGATTATCTGCCACAAGCACCGCCGCACCTGTACTCTCGGCATTATTCAACTTATTATTCATAATGCGCTCTGCCACCTCGCCATGCTCAATCGAAGTCGAACCTCCAAACCCGCAGCAAACATCCGATTGTGGCATTTCCCGTAATTCCAACCCCAATACGTCCTGGATGATATGACGAGCTTCTGAGCGTAGTCCCAGGCAGTTGATCGACTGGCAAGAATCATGATACGTCACAATAACATCATCTGTCCTCTCACCACCTTCACGAACCGAGAGTTTCGTACCGTTTGCCAGCAAAACATGATCCATAAAGCTTGTAAAATCCATCACCTTCTCAGCAAGCGCCCGCGCGCGCCGCAGCCAGCCTGGCTGCTGGAGATCCTCAAAGAGCTTCATATAGTCCTGCACTATACTCACTACACAACTCGCCGAGGCGCTGAGAATATAGTCGGCCTTACTTTTTTCGAGCGCCTGCTCAAGCGTTGTAATCGTCTGGCGTGCCATTGTCGCCCCGTCCGCCCAATCTCCCGAGTTGAGAGCAATCAGGCCACAACAGTTTTGCTTTTGTGGGAACGTGACCTGCACGCCGCAGGCTCTCAGCACTTTAATTACGGCTTCGCCCATCTCAGGAAAGAGACGATCAGTCATACAACCCGCGAAGTAGCAGACTGTTATGGTAGACCGTCCTAGCTCGTCCTTGCTTGATATCTTCGAAGGAGACAACACTTGCCCTTTCACTCTATCCCGCAGCGGTTTCGTCGCGAAAGCAGGAAGGCTGCGCCAGCCCGCCAGTTTAACAATTGCATGCATACCCGGAAGCTTGCCAAGTATGCCCAGGCTGCGAGTGCGAACGTAATTGCTGCCACGTGTAACGGGAAGCTGAGCGAGGCTGAAAAAGCGAACCGCGACATCAAAAAAGCGTGGACGTGCCAGCGCTCCAAAGATCGCTTTCTTTAGCCACGGCAAGCCTTTCGCTTCAACGGCGCGATGCCGCACATCCAGGATCAGGCTAGGTAGCGGTATCTCGACCGGGCATACAGTCTCACAGGCATTGCAGCTTACACACAAACTCTGTGGTCCTGCTCCTGCCTCGATACCATGATGAAATGGTGTCACGACCAGTCCGATTGCGCCGCTGTAGATGTAACCGAAGGCGTGTCCTCCGACTTGCTGATAGGGTGGGCAGATATTCGCACACGCCGCGCAGCGTATGCAGCGCAGCGCATCTTTAAAACGAGGATCGGCCCTCATCTTGCTACGCCCATTATCGACGAGCACAATATGCATCTCTTTATCAGACGTGGCAGGTCCCGTAATAAACGTTGTATAGCTTGTAATATGCTGTCCGGTTGCGCTGCGTGCGAGCAGGCGTAACTGCGTCATAGCCTCTGCAAATGTCCCGATCAGCTTATCGTAGCCTGCCATCACGACATGCACAGGTGGTAGAGACGTTACCAGGCGTCCATTCCCTTCATTGGTTAGCATCATTACCGTGCCGCTCTCGGCAATCAGCGCGTTTGCTCCGCTGATGCCCATAGCAGCGTTCAAAAATGATTTGCGATGTTCAACTCGAATTACCGCCACTTGCTCAGCAACATTTTCGCGCGAGATCTCACGTCCGGTCGCCTCTGTAAGCAGCGTGCCCACTTGCTGCCGCGTTTTATGGATAATCGGCATCACCATGTGCGATGGCCGTTCATGAGCGAGCTGCGCAACCCATTCACCGAGGTCGGTCTCAACAGCCTTGATACCACGGGCTTCCAGGTAGTGATTCAGCTCTGTCTCTTCGCTCACCATCGTTTTCGATTTGACAACGAGATCGATACCCTTGCGCGTGCACAACTCATAAATATACCGGTTTGCCTCCTCCGCCGTACGGGCCTCGTACACGATGGCTCCCGCTGCCTCCGCCATAGCCCTAAATTGCGCCAGCAACTCGGATTGATGCTCAATAGCATAATCTTTCGCCTCGCGCAACAGAGAGCGCATGTGTGTAAAACTATAATCTGGGCCATACTCGTCCTCTTCATAGCCAAAGACGGCCTGGCGTGATGCACGCCAGGAGGGAGCGAAGCGTCCCAGCGCACTATGCATCTGCCCATCTGCCAGCGCATGCTCTAACCGTTGCTCAAATGGCTGGTGCTCGTCGGTCGGATTTGCGTCGTCTTCTACTGCAGCGCTTTTGAGGGATTCCTGTTGTTGAGGGGGTATTTTATTTTTCATACTTTTCTTCGCTATCTTACCCAACAACTATAACACACAATACCCTTGGGCCTTGCACTCCTATAGTCAAGGTGCGCTCAATATCGGCTGTACGGCTGGGACCCGTGACGAGTGAGATATAGCGGCGCTGGTCAGGGCCTGCCACGGTAAGCTTTTGTAGTAGATTCCCTGCATCTTCTAGCATAGGTAAGAGCCTCTCTTCACGCACGAGTACAAAATGCGTCAGGGTTAACATGCCAACTACTCGAGCCTCGAGCGAATTTTCTGCCAGGAGCACACTGCCCGTCTCCGCGATAGCCAGTTCAGCTCCAGAGATGCCGGCGGGAGCATCAGCAACACTCGCCGGGCTTCCTGCCTCACGTATTTTAATACCTTTGCTAGTTAATAGTGGAAGAATTGCTCCCCACGGTTGACACGCAGCAAAATTTGGGGCAACAATGACCTCCCCATCTGTTAGCGCTGGATGAGAAGATATGACCTCTGCCGCCTGCGTTATCCCTGCAACGGCATGCGCCTCACCTCCGACGGCAGTAAGCCGCTCTTGAAAACGTACAAAAGGGTCTATTGTTGTCATATTAGCTCGTAGGGGCAATTTATTGCACCCGCCTGTTCTTAGAAATAATTCGACGTGATACCACCATCAACGACAAGCCATGCCCCAGTCGTCCAGGATGATTCATCAGAGGCAAGATAAAGCGCCATATAGACGATATCTTTAGCCTCTCCAAAGCGGCCCAGCGGAATACGGTTGAGACGCAGGTTGCGCGCCTCTTCGCTTGTCCAGAGAAAGCGCAGTAGGGGTGTCTCGATGGGTCCTGGACAAATAGCATTGCAGCGTATACCGTAACGGCCATATTGCACCGCAAATGACTTGGTCAACGAGAGCATACCACCCTTAGAAACGGTGTATGCATCCTGTGGTACCGTGCAGCCCATAAAGGCAACAAATGATGCCACATTGATGATCGAACCACCTTTGCCTTGCTTCACCATAGGCGGTATAGCGTACTTCGAGCACAAGAAAGCGCTCTTAAGGTTAACGTCCATCACCCTATCCCAGAGCTCCTCAGAAATATCCGTAACGCTTCCATCATCGGATGGCATAATCCCTGCATTGTTATAGAGCACATCCACACGACCAAACGCATCAATAGCCGCGCCAACCATATTTTTAACATCAGCTTCATTAGCAACGTTAGCCTGGACAAATAGGGCTTTGCCACCGGAATCGCGGATTTTCTGAGCGGCCTCTTCGCCTGCATCCGTGGCGATATCGGTAATCACAACACTCGCGCCCTCTCGCGCAAATAGCTCTGCTGCAGCTTGACCCATGCCGCCTGCAGAGCCAGTGATAATCGCTACTTTGTCTTGCAATCTCATGTGGTTCGTGTCTCCTTTAAAATTTTCTTACCAGGTCAAGATACCAGAACGGCATACGTTTGCGCAGCAGTGGTTTACTGCGTACCACGTTGCCTGGAATGCTTTCGCGAATATCATAGGCCAACTCCCCGGTTAGCGAACCCGCCAATTCGCCAGGGGCATACTTGAGTTCTGTTGTTGAACGCCGTCCAGTGCGTTGTTCGCGCGTATCAATGGTCATCATTGTCAGTGTAAGCTCGTCGTCATCATCGGCAATGACTTCCGGCCATGGATACGTAGAGTAAGCAGGTGAGTAGATGCCGCTGTACCCATTGGCGCATAATCCTTTTGATTCGCCAGTCCAGTTTGCCAGGGCCAGGTAGACATTGTGCTCAGCAGCCCGCACGCGCCAGATCAAGGAATGTGTAGGATCATATTCGTCAGGTGCGAGAGGCTGACTATACTTAATACTCGATGGGCCGAGGCCGATAGGTTGCGGGAAGTTCAGGTACACTGGAGCACATACCAGGTCAGCGCCTTTCCCAGCGAGCACGCGCAAAGTTTCTGGAAAGAGTACATCGTAACCCGTCACCAGTCCGATGCGTCCTGTAGGCGTATCAAACGTAGGCAATCCCAGGTTGCCAGAGCTGGCCCAAAGGCGGTCGCCACGTGTCAGGTGCAGCTTACGGTACCTGCCATATACACCTTCCGGGTCAATCAACAAAACAGTATTGTAATACTTTGTCGCTTGATTGCCTGTGCCCTCAACCCGCTCTGCAACTCCCAATACCAGGCTTAACTGGAATTCATTTGCGAGCGTAACCAGGGTGTCGGTTTCCTGCCCTGGAATCTGGATAGCCCCTGCTTGCATAGCAGCTACGGCGTTAGATGTCCCGTCGCTTACATCCAGCGGTCCTGGTAGCATCAGTTCAGGTAGTACCAGCAAATCCGGTCGTGCCGGGGCATGGTTGTTCAGTAGTGTTCTAAGCGTGTCACGTAACAACCCTATGGGTGAACCTTGCGGGTGTCCTTCAGGGAAAAACGCTCGCAGATCGGTCTGGATAAAGCCGACGCAGGCAAGTTGTCCCGGCGGAAGCTCTCCCAGTTCATACAGACCATGATATTTCAGAGGCTCCCACAGGTATGTATTATTGACAATGGTAATATATTCGGCTGGCTGGCGGTCAGCCAGCCGGTCACCAGCGATTTCTTCTTGATTTGCCCCCCAGCTCTTGTTGCGGCTGCGAGTCAAATCAACTTCGCCATAGACAATCCCCTCACCATTGTCCAAGTAGTTCTGGATTGCTCCATCAGGATCAATGACACAGCTGCCGCCACTGAACTGCACGCCACGTTCGAGACCATAGCGGTTCGCAGCTATAAAGTACACGCCATTCTCAAATGCTCGTGCCATCCACCAGCTACTTGGACATTTTTCTTCCAGCCAGTTCGTCGGAAAAAGCAAAACATCCGCATTGTGCAATGCAGGGATACGTGCTGCCTCAAAGTACATAGCATCCATACAGATAAGTCCTGCCAGACGGCCCAATGGAGTTTCCCACACAGGCATACCCACGTCACCATCGCGTGCCCAGCGTGGTTCAGAGATGTACGAGTGAATTTTGCGGTATGTTCCGACGATACCCTCTGGGCCGATCAATACCATGCAGTTGTAGTAGACATTTGTAGCTGGATCAACTTCGGGCATGCTGATTGCGATGTAACAGTTATACTGCGTAGCGAGTTTTTGAAAACGGTCGGTGGTTGGCCCGGGAACTGGTTCAACATATGGAGCAACCTCAGCGCGGGACTCCCAGCAGTAGCCGCTTGTCGCCATTTCTGGTAAAACAATCAAGCGTGCTTCATGCTGGGCTGCCTCCTCAACGAGGTAGAGAAGATCGGCTACATTCTTCTCCGTCTCGCCCAGTACCGGCTCATATTGAATAGCTGCAACCCGGTAACGAGTAACGGTGGGTGCAGATGCGCTCATCTAAATCCCTCAATGTCCTGTAGGTTGAAGCTGTATAAGTTTGAGGATGACTTAACCATACCATTTGACTCAACAAGCGTCAATAGGCAAATTTACGTTATTCATTTTCTCCGCATAGCTACTTTAGCTATCGATTCCGAGGTGCTTGTGCTAGAGAACATCCGACGGTTTTCTGCATAGGGGAGCATAGATCATCCCTACCCCGCAAATTTTGCTCCTGTGCAAGCACTTGCGTACTCCTCGCCGCGCGGAAATGCTCCAACATGGGTGTGGATGAACAAAGATTCTCTTCTGCTTTCATCCGGGGTGGTGTAGCCCCTGCATGATTGCCTCGTGGGACACAAGATGCCCAGGACCGTCTGAATTTTCAAGCGGTCCCCCTTTTTCACCAGTTAGTGGGGCTGTACTGCTTGTAGACCTAGGAGTGTCAGGGAATCGGAATCGGAGACACATGCAAATATGCATACTGGTTGGATGCGTACATACCCGGCTGTATTGTCGCTGCAAAAGCGTTTTGAGCGGCCGGAGAAGATTCAATTCTCCAATCCGTCTCCTTGTCTATATTGAACCAGATCACCGCTTTAATACGGGGAAAATAATGAGGGATCTGCGTCGTATAGGCATCGCTAATCCAACTCGCTTTATTGCCAGCTTGCTCCGTTGAGGCCATTTCGCCAATCATCATCGGCTTAGCAGTAATCGCAAGTAGATCATTATAGGTTTGCTGGAAGAGCGCGGAAAACGATTCCCAGGTATGCCAGGCACCGACATTCCCCCAGTTATAGCCGTCCATCGCGACCCAGTCCACATAAGCATCACCGGGATATAATTCGCTGAGCGGCGTACTGGTTGAATACTCAATGTTAGGAGACCACACCCACGTCACATTGGTAACGCCCTGTGCGGTGAAGAGAGCATGTACATGTCTCCAGGCCAGCACAAATTGCCCCGGTTTATTGCCATTCACCTGCTCTGACCAGGGATTCCAGTTCCCATTCATCTCAGGCGCAAAACGTAAGAAATAAGGGTGTCCCCATGTTTTCGAAGCCTGCGCCCATGTAATAATGTAGGAATCAAAGTTCCCATTGATGATATTCTGTAAGGTATAAGCCGGTTGATTTGTTGGTGACTGCGTCGGATCCCATGGATCCCATGTAACAAGCGGGATAGAGCCATGGGCACGCACGGCGTCCATCCAGCCGGGCTGAAAATATTGATACCCGTTCGTCAATCCCCATTGTTGATACCACATTACGATGGCAACCGGCTTGTGTGCATCCGCTTCAAAAGCGTTTACGAGTGACATGTCTAAAAGCGCAACATGCACGCCGTAATAGACCCCCGGGGACGCAGGAAGTGCGGTTGGCTGGGAGGTTGTAGTTGAAGTCGTTGGTTTAGTCGTATGCGTTGGGGAAGATTTTTGTTCAGGCATCGGTGTAAGCTCCAATGCTGGTATGGCTGTAGGACTTGGTGTCGCTGTATGAACTGCTAAATTGGCATACGAATGTCTTGTTGATGATGAACTGCCCCTCCCCATTGCTACGTTAACACATAAGCCAAACAGCAGCACTGCCGTGAACGTCCCACATATCAGGCTCAGCTTTATCTTGCGTGTCCTTGATCGATACCATTGCCAGGGAGTACGTTGTTTCTGGCGCTGTGTTTGCTGGTTCATGCAACTCTGCTTTCGTCATTGCGTTTGATTCCCCCAATAGAATAGGACGCAAGTTCAGTTTCTGAGTAACCAGGCTAGTACTTCGAAGTGCGGTTCATATCATATGATAGCACTTACACCAGTCAAGTAATGCTCAATTTGCTAGCAATTGTTATCGCATTTAAGAAACATAGCAGTAGGTTAACCAATTACAGTATCAGAAACGCCCAGGAAACGTTCTTCAGTACTTTCGTACCATTCTAGATAACTATCCAGGCCCGCAAAGCAACTAGATAATAAGCTGAAGCGTTATGTTTTTTGAAACCTGATCAGTTCATGACCAGATTTGATGTATACTGCTTGCTTCCTCTTCAGAAGGAACGTAAAATGTAAGCAAATCCCGTCTGAGACAAATTTGTCTTCGAGAGGCTTCTCACGGGCGGTAATAGTTCTTTTTTATGTCAATCTGGCATTGTAGACAAGCAACCCAGGACAAATCACATCATTGTCATCTCTGGTTATTCAGGCAGAATAAAGGGGTGAGCAGTCCTGAAGGGAAGAGGATAGGAAGGGAGGCAGAAACACATACGCAACTTTTCGAGCCTGGATATCTCCTGGCTTTAGACAAGGATGATCTATGTACTCTGATCTTCTGGAAGATCAAGCGGAGGCACGCCTGATCCAGTTGACACGGCAGCGCCTGCGAAAGCCTAGCAAGGCTGAGAAGAGGGGCACGTCTTCTTCGGCCACAGAATATGTAACTGACGCCACCAGGACCTCCGTAGTCCCCATGCCCGGGATGCCGTTCCTGACTGATGCCACCAGGACCTCCGCAGTACCGATGCCCGGGATGCCGTTCCCGACCTTGCAGTCCGGAGGACCCGTCTACGCACCAAAACAGCTGTCAATGGGGCCTGCAGCTGGCATGCCTGTAGGGGGTCAGCCGGTCATTGCGTCAGATGCTCTGCCCGCGCTAGCTCCACAGGTCCATTGGAACCTAGCTCAAGCCAACGCATCCGCTGTATATGCTCCTGTTCTGGCCGTCGAATCCTTGCCTGGTGTGCGAGCAGAGGTCAGGCAGCGATCGGCCTTTGTGGCGGCGCTGTTCTCCTGGACGTATCGCGCCTGGCTCATCGGCGCGACCATGATTCTGACGCTGGCTTTGTTCGAGCTGCAGGCAATCCTTGACCATGTGCATCGCTCGATGTCCATCTGGCACACGCTCGTGCAGTGGGCAGAGCTGAGCTGGCTGGCGCCCGTTCCCCTGGCTCTCATCCTGTGGCTGGGCTGGTTTCTGTTCGCCGAAGCCGTGCGTGGCAACCCCGCGCCCATTGGGGTGCCCAGCCTGGCATCGCGCACCGGGCTGCTGGCTTTCGCGCCAGCCAGGCCGGTGCAGCTGGTCTTTCGCCTTGTCACTCGAGGCGAGAACGTTGAGGTCCTGCGCGACAGCGTGAGAGCGATCCACCGCGCCTTCGCGTGCTACTCGCGCGCCACCGGGCCCTATCGCATCGAGATTATTACTGAGTGTCCCATTGATCTTGGCCTGGGGATCGACCCAAGGACGCGTATCTATGTGGTGCCGCGCGACTATGTCACGCCACATCGCTCGCGGTTTAAAGCGCGCGCTCTGACGTATCTGCAATCCCAGGTCTGTCCGCAGCGCGAGGACTGGTTGATCTACCTGGACGAAGAGAGTCTGGTTGATGAGCATCTGCTCGCAGGCCTGTACCGGTTCGTTCGGCGGACGGTCGATGACGAGGCGCAGACGCGGAAAAAGCGGCGTCACGCCGGTGTCATCGGGCAGGGGTCGATTCTTTACCAGGGTGGGAACTGGTTTTTCCGAGGCGCTGACGCGCTGCGCACCGCCGATGACCTTGGCCGCTTCCGCCTGCAATACGCCCTGGGCGTTCCCATGTTCGGCGTTCACGGCTCGTACATCGTTGTTCGGGGCACAGACGATAGGCGCCTGTCCTTCGATGTCGGCACGGCCAACTCGATCACCGAGGATGCCGCCTGGGCTTTACGCGCATGGTCGCAGGGCTATCGCTTTGCCTGGGTAGAGGGCCATTTGCACGAGCAGCCCCCGCAGCGAGTGAAGGATTTTGTGCGCCAGCGCAGCCGCTGGCTCACTGGCATTCGCAGCGTGATACGCGACAAACAGACGCCGCTGCGCTATCGCCTCTGCCTGGGCCTCTTCACCGCTCTTTGGCAACTGGCCTTCCTGCCGTTCCTGATCTCGGTGGCTGCGCTGCTGGTACATGCCAGTCCCTTCTTCTGGATGCGCATTCCTGCGGACTTCGCCTGGGCTACCTTCTTCCTGGGCTACCTGCAAGGGATTGACGTCCAGGCCACACACGCGCACCCTTTGCTGAAAAAGAAGCCCTTTGAGACGTTCTGCAAGCGCGTGCTCTCCTGGCCGCTGGTGCTGTGCAGCATCTGGTATGCGCTGCTGGAGGCCTGGGGAGTGCTCTACAGCCTGAAGCCAAAACAGGGCTTTTTCGTGATACAGAAGCCGAGCCTGGCCAAGGAGAACAATCCAGCCCGGGGTCGGCGAGTACAGCCCTTTCCCATAGCGAAAGGAGGCAGACCGCTGTGAAATCGCGTTCACACCGCTATCGTGTCTATCTGCTCTCACTGCTACTCATGGCGGTAGGAGTACTTTTTCAGGCGCTCCTGCTGACCGGCCATATTCCTCATATGCACCTGGGACTGCATCCTGCGCCCACTCACCCGCCCGGTTTTTATACGTATCAGACCAAGGTAGCCGAGCGCGACCTGGATGCAAGCCCCGTTGTGCGCATGCACCGGCCCACGTTTGAGACCGGGATGATCTTTCCTCAGTGGGGTCAAACAGCGTATAGCAAAGGGGATCCCAACTGGAGCATCGGGCTGAGCGACATTCAGCAGCAGACCGCGGCGCAGTGGGTTGCGATCCCGATCAATCTGTATCAAACCTCCGTCACCTCGACCCAGGTAACGACCGCTGCGATCACGCCCACGATCCAGGCCCTGGTGGAGGGCATACACGCTGCGAAGGCACGGTATTATCATGTCTTTGTGGTCCCTCTGCTCACCGCTGGCGGAACTTTAACCTGGTCAGGCTCGATTCACTTCACGACCCTGGAGCAGGAGCAGGCCTGGTTCGATAGCTACTGGCAGGCGCTGCAGCCTTTCGCAGCGGCAGCAGCGCAGGCAGGCGCCGATCAACTGGCCATCGGCACCGAGTTTGAGCAGTTACAGTTAGCCCCCGCCTTTTTCTGGCACCAGTTGCTCGAGCGCGTTCACTCGGTCTTTGCAGGCCGGCTGACCTATGACCTGAACTGGTCGTCTCTCTACAAACCCCTGCCGACCTGGCTCAAAGACCCCTTGCTGAACATGATCGGGGTCTCGGTCTATATTCCGCTGACAGACACTCCCCAGCGCCTCGATCCTGCCGCGCTGCCCGGGCTCTGGCGCGAGCATATCGGCAAGCTCCTGGACAAGCTGTCGGTCCAGATCCACAAACCCGTCCTCATCTCTGAGATCGGCTATCGCGACAGCGCTTATGCCCTCTACCGTCCCTGGCAGCGCGACGCTGTGGCCCAGGCAGAGCCACCCGATCCTGAGGAACAAGCTGCGGCCTACAACGCTGCCCTCTCCGACGCGCTGGTCGATCCCTCTATCAACGGGATTTTCTTTTGGGCGTGGTCAGTTCCCCTCTTCGAGCCGAACTGGAAACCCGCTGCGAAGATCCTGTACAAGTGGTACACCTCGCGGCAAGCGTAAATAGAGGGAGGCCTTCCCACAGCAGACGACAAAAACAACGTGTGGCATCCGCATTGTCGTATCAGCGGTACATTTGCCCTGTTTCTGAGCAGGTGAAAGCACACGATCAGCACCTATTCCTCTTTTCTAATGAGAGCATAGAATGCTCGCATAGACTCTTCGTCCATGTGATAACTCTCGGCATCCGAGGGGAAAGTGCCCGCCTGGACATCGGCGAAGAAGCGTTGCAGTGCCTCGGTAGCCACATTAGACAGGTGAGCGTACTGGCGTACGAACTTGGCAACCCGGCCATCATACATGCCCAACACATCGTGAAACACAAGTACCTGTCCATCACAATGTGGTCCTGCACCAATACCAATCGTCGGTACAGGTACTTCCTGTGTAACCATCTGCGCTAGCACGTCGGGCACGCCTTCCAGAACTATGCCGAAGACACCTTCCGCAGCCAAAGCGCGAGCGTCCTCCAACAATTCGCGGGCGGCCTCAGCCCGCTTACCCTGCACCCGGTAGCCGCCCATAGCATGGATAGATTGCGGTGTAAGCCCCAGGTGCCCCATCACAGGGATCTCAGCAGACAGGAGAGCTTCAATCATCGGCAAACGCTTGCGGCCTCCCTCTAATTTCACCGCTTCTGCCCCGCCCTCGCGCATCAAGCGCCCGGCATTGCGCACGGTCTCTTCCACGGACAGGTGGTAGCTCAGCCATGGCATATCGCCCAGCACCATAGCGCTTGGTTTTGTCCGTGCGACGGCAGCAGTATGATGAATCATTATATCCACTGTGGCAGGAAGTGTATCATCGAAACCTAGCACTACATGTGCCAGTGTATCGCCCACCAGGATAATATCCGCTCCGGCCCTATCGGCAATACGTGCCGACGGGGCATCATAAGCCGTTACCACTTTAATCTTAGGCCCGCCCTTTCGAGCCTGTATCGCAGGTACAGTGACTTTGTCCCGCATGTAATTATTCCTTTCACTCCACTGTGTATGGTTAGAACGGCCCTCACGGCCAGTATGCTCATTCAGTGATACGGATTCCAATATCCCAGGTGCCATCCGGACGTAATAAGAAATTATCGATTAAACGCGCTGGGCCAACCCTCGCTGCGATGAGCAGCAGTGCCGGGGCATGGAGTTCTTCTAATCGCGTAAAGCTGTTAGGGTCTCTCACTTCTGCATATTCCAACTGTGCGTGTGGCTCCTCCAGCACTGCGTGAGTCATTGCCTGAGTGACTGCTAATAGCCCTTCATTGGGGTGAGCTTCAAACGCCCTGCGGCCAGCTTGTAATGCTCTATAGAGTACTGTGGCAGCGGCTCGTTCTTGGAGGTCTAGATAGGCATTTCTGCTGCTCATTGCAAGGCCATCACGTTCGCGTATTGTCGGTAGGATACGTAACTCCATAGGGAGATTGAAGTCTGTCACCATGCGCGTGATAACCGCAACCTGCTGTGCGTCCTTCTGGCCGAAGTATGCCTGATCTGGTCGCACGATCTGGAATAATTTCAGCACCACAGTTGCCACGCCCCGAAAGTGTCCAGGACGGCTTTTCCCCTCAGCCTCCTCGGTGAGGGGCCCTATCGGATCAACATAGGTGACGAATCCTGGCGGGTAGACCTCCTCAGTTGTGGGAACGAATGCCACGTCCACTCCGAGCGTCTCGAGCATGCGCAGATCGTGTGGTAGGTCACGTGGGTATTTTCCCAGGTCTTCGTGCTGGCCAAACTGCGTAGGGTTAACGAAGATGCTCGCCAGGAGTTTGTCGCTCTCCTTACGCCCCTGCCGTACAAGCGTAAGATGCCCTTCGTGGAGGTATCCCATCGTAGGAACAAATCCGATCTTTGTGGAGCCAGCCCATCTCGAGCGCTCATCCACCATCTCCTGGACCGTGGTGATTACTCGCATCCTTCTTCCGCTCCTGTTTCAACCTTATCCTGGGATATGATAACCTGCGTCATCAGCATACCCCTTAATACTTCCCAAAGTATATCATCGGAGCGTGAAGTGTGCAATTGAAGTCAAGGGAGTAGTTTTATACCCTCTGGGCCACTTATAATCGCCAGCTCCGCCATATGCAAAAATAAGCCTGACTCAACTACCCCTACGATCCTGCGGATGCCTGATTCTAGCTCTTCCGGGTCGGCGATGCCCTGCGCGAAGAAACAATCCAGAATGACGTTCCCATTATCGGTGAGAAACGCCCTATTTGCTGCCTGCCTCATCTGCACTGATGCTCCAAGGGCTTCTAAGCGCCGGCGCACCGGTGTCGCTGCAAATGGAATAACTTCGACCGGTAAAGGTGCTGTGTATCCCAGTTGCGCTACTTGCTTTGTCACATCTCCAATCACAACGAAGCGCTGTGCAGATGACGCCACAATCTTCTCCCTCAGGAGAGCTCCGCCGCCGCCTTTGATGAGGCGCAGCTGTCCATCGATCTCATCTGCCCCATCGATAGCTAGATCAAGCTCTGGGTAAGTGTCCAGGTCGGTGAGAGGGATACCTAGCTTGACGGCAAGTTCTGCAGTGGCTTGCGAAGTAGGCACTGCGCCCCTGATACGGAGCCCATTGTGAATGCGTTGCGCAAGTGCATAGATCATCTGTGCCGCAGTCGTGCCTGTGCCAATACCAAGCACCATGCCTTCTTCAATAAATTTCACCGCTTCCACTCCTGCTGCATGCTTCCAGGTATCTTGATGATCATGTCCCATAGATTTTCTCCTCTTTTGCCCAATGTCAGCATAGGCTCTTACATCGCAAAATATTTCACGCAGTTCTGTCTCTAATCTAGTCCCAGGTACATCCTCTTTATTACACTCCTATAGCACTTTTATTGTATCGCATCGTTGATATCCCTGTTTTTGTACTTGTCATTCTAACGCCATCGTGATAAACTCTCCGAGTACAATAAAAATCGTGCCACTTTATTTTTTTGGTGATTGCAATAATGTCAAAACAGTGGCGTATTCTCGTAGTTCAAGATGAGGAAAATCTCAATCGGAATATTGTCACCTCACTTCAAAGGGACGGGTATTCGGTTCAAGGTGTTGCAGGTGGTGCCGAAGCAATACGTCTACTTTGGGCCGAGCATTACGATGTTGTCATCAGCGATCAGAAGATGCTCGATTCAAATGGTCTTGGCTTAGTGCAGTGGATACGCACCTATTCCCCAAACACACGCATGATTATGGTGGCTAGTGCCAGCTCCTCTGTTACACGTGCTCAGGCGCTTGAAAGCGGGGTCGTTAGTTACCTGGAAAAACCGGTTGATCTCCATGTGCTCAAAGAGGAACTTCGCCGCCTGCTCCAGCAAACCGGCTTTACTGCCAGCCTGGACTCGTTTGATTTGTTGGACGTGGTTCAGATTGTCAATATGAGCCACAAAAATATTGCAATGGTGGTGAATACCGGGTTAGAAGAACAGGGATTGCTGGGCTTCCAGGATGGTGAGTTGGTCTGGGCAGAGTATGGTATATTGCGCGGTGAAGAGGCATTTTTCGCCCTGGCAGCACATAAAAACGGAACGGTCACTCACCAGCCCTGGAACAGGCAAGTTACGCCAAATGTCAAGCAGCCTCTGTCACGCCTCATCTTCCAGGCGCTTCAGTATCGCTCCAAGTATGCAGCCTTTCATCAAATCAGTGGAGAGCAAGCTGCAGTTACTCCAGCAACAGCGACTTCAACGCAGTTGCTCAGCGATGACGACGATCGGCCCTTTTTGTTTGCAGAGCCATCCATTGCAGATGCTCAACCACTACCATCCCAGAAGTACTCACAACAGGCTTCCCTCCAACAGGTGACGGAAGAGTCAATGGAATGGTGGCAAGCACCAGCCTCCCCGAGCCGCTCAAATAAATCAGTAGCCGAGCGGGCCGTAAATAATGATCCAGCCACGAATCAACAGATAGATCACCTTTCTGCCAGTAGCTTGAACAGTACTAATGGCACCAGCTCTACCGGTACCAATATCACCCCATCGACCGTACACAAGACGCCCGCAGGCCGGCGTCCTGATTTGCCTTCCTGGTTAATGGAACAGCCGACCCAATTTGATATACCTGTATTACGTCCATCGTCACTCACCGGTACGGGCCATACCCCCGCGACACCATTGCCAGCGGAATGGCAACCTGCATCGTCAGCGACCTGGGCGAACGAGCAGTCATCACATAAACCCGGCTCTAATCGCCCATTACATCGACAGAGTTCCCCTGAATGGCTTCCGCCGGAGGATACCAGCGTAGGTCAACTAAAGTCAAACCCAACGGATTCACCAAACCTCCAGTTACAGAGCCTGGCTACGCCCCGCGATCCCCTTTCGCCTGCTACAAGTAGTGAGCTGCCCGCCAATGGCACATCCGCGGCTTTAAATAGCGACGTTTTATCAGGAAATATAGCCGAAAGAGCTGGGGAAATCCGTCAATCTTCCTGGAAGCGCACTAAGTCTGACACAGGCTCACAGCAGGCATCAAAACGCAACTACTCTGCTCTCGTTGCAGCCTTGCAAACGTTGGGTTATTCTATTCCTGGTTTTATCGCCACTGCGGTAGTAAGCCTGGAGGGACGCCCCATTGCCCAGATTGCCGTGGATGATCTCGATATTGCGCCGATGTGCGGCTACTTCAGCGCTATTTTGCAAGGTACACTCCACTCACTGGATCAGGGGATCTGGGGCAACTATGAGGATACGATCATTACGAGCGATACGCATCATATTCTACTCCGCCTTGTCGGCAGTGCAAGAGAGATTTTTCAGGTTCTCATCACCTCTCGTGAATCTGATCCAGTAGAAAGCCTGGAGGAAATGGCTAACATTGAAGCTGCTGTTGCATCCGCTCTATGAGACTCTCTTGCTTTAAAGACAAGAGGTCCTTGTTCCTACCCCAACGTTTCTAGCCTACCATGTCGGTAGAGTGGCTCTTGTCGGTTCGGGACAAGACTTTCGGGCAGACGCGCTCTGGCGCCGGTGATGCCGACGCTTCGGGGCACGGCCTGCCCCTCTTTCGCGCGTTGGTATAATGGCTCTAGTGCTGCCCGCAGGCACAGTTCCGCACCCTCCCAATACACGTGGTACTGGGCACTAGAGGGAAGGTAGTCTGGTGGGTCAAGATAGGCTGCCAGGAATGCTGAGTAGAGGTCACGTTGGACGGGGCCTACCCCACAGGCACACTGATGCCAGCGCTCTGAGAGGGGTTTCTTGTTGTTATGTGGACACTTTATGGACCTGTTGTTAAGCATACCACGAAGAAAAGTGTCCACATGAACAAGAATTATGTAGACATCTTGCAAAGTGTCTACATAATTGGCGTGCGTCCGGCAACCATGACAGTACTGTGACAGTTTGGTACTGCGCGTGGGAAACTCGTGTAGGATGCCGCCAGTCTTTGCAACTGTGCGTCTCAAGTGCTCTATCAACATCCCTAGAGCACGCATGCCCACGCTCTTGCCAAACTGCTTCTGCCAGCCTTTATAAGAAATCTTCTCGATACGGATATCGTTACTAGTATGGATAATCTCGTTGACAAGCCGTCCATGCAAGCTCTTGCGATGGGCGGCAAGCTTACGTTCCTGGTGTGCCAGTCGTCGTCGCGTGACAAGGTAGCCATGGCTCGTCTTCCAGCTGAGGCGCTGCTTACCTCGTTTCTTGATGCGCCCCTTCTCGTCGTAGTTCTGCGGGTTGTTAGCGCGGCGCTGGCGGTCCAGCTTGCGCTCTAAGCGCCGCTTCTTACGGGCATCGGGCTTCAGTTCCTCGCACAAGGGCACAAGCCGCGCCTCGCCCTCACGCGGCACGATAGCAAGGGTGGAGGGTCCCAGGTCCAACCCGATCACATCCTGTCCCGGTTTCTTTTTCGGCTTCTGGTAGGGGGTGCCCACTAGAGCCAGTTGGACGTAATAGCGATAGCCCTGGCAATCGGACCCTTGCGCTCTTGGGCTAGACGCCTTACGGCGCACCAGCCGTGCGTACTTGATGTGGTGGTCCAGGCCGTACTTGACCACCGGGTCCTCCCAGTCGATGATGGCGGGAAGACGGTCCTTGCCCCACACTAACCACCCCTGATTGCCCTCTTCGGGAGGCTGGAGGACAAAGCGTAGCCCTGTATTGTTGCGCTTGCCCTCGATGCTATCCAGGCCGCGCCCCTTGCTCCGAAAGCGCACCTTCTTCGCCTTGCCAAGGCACACCCGGTTGACGGCCTGGTAGGCGCGAGTCGCCAGTGTCTGAGCGGTCACGGCATCGATATGGTCAGCAATCCAGGTACAGTTGGCGTGCTTTGCGTAATCGTGCAGGGCGTACTCAGAGAAGCCATACTCCTGTCGCAGTTGGGAGAACGCAGCCGCCCGTTCCTGTTTCAATGAACGTGGTATGGCACGTGCCGTTTGCCAGGCAGGGTCAGCCCACATGCGGTGCAGACGCGCAAGGGCCTCACCCAGCAGCGTATTGTAGAGCGCGCGTGCTGCCTCAAAGTGTGCCCGCAGGTATTTGGCTTGTCCTGGATTCACAGCAAGCGGCAACTCTAACAGAAATGTCGGCGTCGTGCTCTTTTTCATGCGGCTGTGCTCTCCTTTCATATGCGCTCTAATCCAGTCCGATACGTTGCCATAGCACCCCTCTCCTGTAGCACCACTACAGGATGGGGCCAATGGCTTACCACTCCAAAGGAACCCAACCTAAATCTGCTAAAACTACCTCGGCTTGGCCCTGCTCCACAAGTAGATCATTTACTGCCTCCAAGGTGGTTTCAGCGATACTATACTTCACTACGCCGCCACTTTCTGCCAGGCCATACACCCTGGTAGATAAACCTGCGCGAAGCGCTACCACTTCTCGTCCTACCCCAAGTACCATTTTTCGTACGCAGAGCAGCTTGGTACCCTTACATGAAGGAATCCTGTTAACTGCTGAACTGCTTTTCCTCGAAAACCTTCCTCTCTCGTCCGCAGACGCAACATTTGTCAGAGGAGCACCGGCCCGGAGCATCCTCTGTATCTAATGGGACTCTCTATTAAAAACCCCAGAGAAACTGCATCCTGTCTCTAGCACCTCTAGGTCGGGCAAGAGGGCATTCCGTCTCAGATCGGCCAACCACTGACACTTGGGAGTATTAGACCTATCCCGGAGACGTCCTCGTAGCCGTTCGTCAATATCTATAGCACATCCAATGTTACGCACGGTGTTGTCGCGTGGATCGATCAGGGCGTATATAGAGCGTGAACCCTCCTCACGACTCCTATGCGTCCTCTTTCTCCTAAAAATCATGCGGGTAAGAGCAAAGACTCCTCTACTCGAGATTGAGTCCTAAGTCATCCAAGGTAAGTGCTTGCCGATTACGTTCCGCCAATAGGCTGTTTATTGCGTTCAGAATATCCATGGCGGTCGAATACTTGATAGCTTTGCCGCTCTCGGCGTTGACATAGGTACGCAAGCTTACTCTGCTTGTCCGGCGTGCAACCATCTCTTGGGTGACTCCAAGACTTTCCCTGATTTCTTTTAATCTTGTCACAATACAATTCCTACCTGCTTGTATCATTGCTGATCAAGCCTGCTAGTAGTATAATTCATGAAACGGAAAAATGCAATATATTTCATGACGTATTATTCTAGTAAATGCTTGCCAGTTGTCACCTTCATGCGGTTTACCTCATGAAATACGCTGCTTACTAAATAAACTCCCTGTAATATAGAATAGTAACAAGACAAAATATATGGAGCCTGTAATCCTTGTTCCCTGGCCTCATTATATAAAAATAGCATCCTTTAGGATGCACAACAAAGCAGATAATAACTTTTAGTCAAATAATGACAAGCAATCTATCACCCTCCGCTAGTTTTTCACAAACAGCGACAGACTGCTTATAATCTAGCAGTAATTCCCCATTCTGTCCATAGAACGGTACTCTTAAAAAAATATAACACTAATGCTCAGCCATTTTGTCAGGGTTCCAGGCCAAAACATACTCTGCACATCTAGACGCGGATTACCGGGTATGTTACAGGGAGTCAACAGGGAGTGAGCCTTTTGCAAGACTGCATATCTAGAGTGAGATTCAGCACGTTCGTGCGAGCGGGCCGTTCAAGGCATGAGTACGAAGCCGCTCCCCGACGGCTACCACTCAGACGCAATTTGACCGAGCTTTTCCCTTTTTTTCAACAGCCTTATCTCGACTTCTTGCCATTTTTACGCTCGGTATACGTCGTTGATATATCAATATCGAAGCGGCAAAGATTGAGTTTTCCCCGTAAGAGTTGCGCTTCGCTCTACAACCCAGCATTTTCAGGCACCCTCGTACATGAGGAGCAGAGCAATCAAAGCACCTGCGAAATCAGGGCTGTTCGCTTCTTGCAATTCTTGTATTTTTCGGGTAGAGTAGCTGATGGATACCCCGACTTCTGCACATCTCGTCGTTTTTAGGTTGATCTTTCGTTTCTTCGCTTGCGCGTCACCATTTCTGCTGAAAGGTGTTCATTTCAGAAACTGCATACTGAAGATGACCATGAGGCCTCACCATTGCATACGTGTAGCAGATCAGTTGTCTATCCTCATGCAAGGGAGGCAAGGAGAAACAGATCATGGCGCTCATCCAGACACTCAAGCGGCATGCGTTACTTACCTACTTTGTTCTAGTCTTTGTACTGACATGGGCCTGCTGGATCCCACTGGCCCCCTCAGATGCCTTTAATGACACTGCTCCTCCTTCTCGTTTATTGCTCTTATGGCCTTTGGGGAACATCATCCCCAGCCTGGTGGGCATCCTGTTGACCGCACTCTTCAGTGGGAAAAGCGGTTTAGGAGGGTTATTCCGTCGCCTGGGTCATGTGCGCATTCCTCTCACCTGGTATGCGGTCGTGCTGTTGCTTGTCCCTGTGCTGCTGTTTGTAGCCATTGATGTCAATACACTGCTTGGTGGAGCAACGATCGCCTATGATTGGTCAAGCTTGATTTCATTGCTGGTCCTCTCACTGCCCATTGTGGGCCTAGGTGAAGAACTCGGCTGGCGAGGATTCGCCCTCCCACGACTGCAAGCTCGCCACAAGGCATTCGCTGCTAGTCTGCTCCTCGGCGTCCTCTGGGGTCTCTGGCATCTCCCGCTGCTGATTGCCGACGGCCTTGTGCCTTTGACATCCCTGGGCATCGTCAATTTCCTCATCTTTGACCTGACGATCACTGCCATTGCAGTGCTCTTTACCTGGGTCTACAACAACACCAACGGCAGTCTCTTCCTGATGGTCCTGTTTCACACGGTAGCCACGGCTACCACGGATACGTTCCTGATTCCCGTCAAGAATTTGATGGTTCCCTTCCTGCAAAAATATGGTGACCCCTTCCTGTTTCTCATCCTGCTGTGGGTCGCAGTTACTATTGTTGTAGTAACGGCAGGGGCAGCACGGCTCTCTCGCAACGTCGCTCTGGCTTAGGACGATGAGAGACGCTTCGAGGACAGATGTCCAATACCTTTCACTTCGCTTCCTTCCCTTATTCTCTTGTTCAGTAAATCAGGGACTGGACAAACCACGAAGGCATGGAATACTCTACGTAGGCAGGTCCTTGAGGAGTATAACTATCAGTGCGCAATCTGTGGAGCTAACGGTGGACAATTGAATTGTAATGAGCAATGGGAGTATAACGACGAAACAAATACCCAAAGACTCGTTAGGTTAGTACTGTTGTGTCAAATGTGTCATCTGACAGCCCACATGATGGAGCGAGGCAGTATCACTCACGATGTCCTAGCTGAGCACTTTATGAGGGTGAATGGATGTTCACGTCAAGAGTTTGATGAGTATTATCAGAAATGCCGTGAAGAGCGGATGCGGCGAGAAATAGACGACACGAGAGGGCCTGTAATATGGGAGCAAGATTGGGGAGAGTATGCACCACTTCTCGCACAAGAAGGAAATTTGAAACAAAGATATCAATGGTATAATGGGTATATTGTATCTGTTGGTTCAAGGAAGCGTTTAAGGAAGCCCCGCTCGCAGACCGATTAGCAGGCTGCTGCAAGCTCGTTCCGGGTACCACAAAACGCAGAACGCACTTACGGTAGCCTGTAATCACTAAGCTAGGAGAAGCCGGATATGAGTGAAACAAAAAAGCCACTCACTGAGGAAGAAAAGAAAAATAACCGCTTTTCATTCATCGTTGGCATGCTGATTGCCCTGGCAATTATCATTATCTTTGTGCTATTGTTCCATTAGCTTCTTCAGTTTCGCAATCTCCGTTTCCTTCGCGGTAGTATCCGTAGCGGGTGGTTCATGCTTTTCTGATTTTGTACTTGCGCGTTTTTTCGCCGGTGCACTATTTTGTGGTGGTGTAGGGATGAGAGGTGACAGGCGAGAATTACCCTCTTGAAGCAGCGGGGGTTCCTTTAAGGGGCGTTTCTTCGCCTTGAGTTCGTTCAACTGCTGTTCAAGAAGCTGTTCCTGGGATAGTTGCTCGAGCTGCACATCCAGGTCGCGCTTGTGAAGATCCGCCATCGCACGTGCACGAGCCTCGGCTTCCATCACTGCATCCTGCGCTTGTTTGCTACGCTCGTCGTCTTTCGATCCCCCGCTGGTCTTGTTGATCGCGTCGAAGACACGTTGTTGCAGCAATGCGTTGCGCTTGCGTGTAATAAGCAGCTCAATAGTAGTTTCAACCTCGGAGATCTTCGCCTCGAGCTGCTGCAGGACATTTCTCATCGTAGAAACTAATTGTTCCTGTTCCTTCTGTTGTTGCTGGTAACGTTGAGCCTGCCTGATGAACTCGTTATAGCGTGTAAGCGCAGCGCGTGCCGCAACATCGTTATCTTGCTGGATCGCCTGTTCTGCCCTTTTCTGCCACGTTTCCGCCTCTGCTTTCTTCTCCTTACTGCGGCTTTGCAGCTTACGACTCTCGGCAATGGCTGTGGCGACTTGCGTCTTAACCTGCATCAGTTGATTGCGCATGTCAAGCTGAAGTTGCCGCAATACCTTCTCTGGGTCATCTGCCTTCTCAACCAGTGTATTGAGGTTGGCCCGCAACAAGGTAAGCACACGTTCCAGCAGATTCATCTATATTCTCCCCAGTCCATGAGGCATGGAGGCCTTTCCATCATAAATAGCAAGAAAATGGTTTTGTCTGGCATCCGCAAGGGATGCCAGACAGCTTCATAACGACTAAAATGAAACTACTTTTCACTCGAAGTCGCGTCAATGGCAGCGCCAGTACCATTGGAGCCTGTGTTATTCGTACTAATCTGCTCGTCCCGGTTAGACAGGGCGGGAACGCGGTTCATGAGGTCACCGATGCGCGTGCCGCTCAGCAACTCGAAAAGCGCCGGTACCTGTGCCACCATGTTCACGATATCGCCGGTGAGACGGCTCGCGCCAACTCCATTGTTGCCTGCGCCTGTGGAGACGATGGTCACTTTGTCCACCTTGCTCAGTGGCTCGGCGATGGCGCGCACGATCTCAGGCATACCTGTCAGTAGCTTATCCAGGACAGCCGCTTGGTTATATTCGTGGAAAGCTGCGGCTTTGACTTTCATCGCATCGGCTTCGGCTTCACCTTTGGCACGGATCACCTCAGCTTCGGCCAGACCTTTAGCGCGGATTACCTCAGCTTCAGCCAGGCCACGAGCGCGATTGGCGTCAGCATCACCGAGGCCGCGCGTCTTAGCCGCGTCAGCCTGGCCTTGCGCTTCGAGTATGAGTCGCTGCCGCTCGGCCCCGGCAACCGTCTCGATACGTCTGCGCTCGGCCTCGGCTGCTTTCTGGATCGTCGCTTGCAGTTCGAGCTCGCGGCGCTGGATTTCGGCCTGTTGCACTTTAATCTGCGCGCTTTTCTCTACCTCGGTCACCTTGACCGCCTCGGTGACCACCTGCTGCTGCATCAAATTGGCCTGAATATCGTAGGTCTTATCAGCGGTGGCTTGCTGCTTCTTCACTTCAGCATCAAAGGCTGCTTTTTTCAATGACAGGTTACGCTGTGACTCTGCCTGCAATGCCAGCGACTCTGTTTCTGCCTTCACCCGCACCTGGTCTGCGGCAGCTTTGGCGACGGATGCTTCGCGGGAGGCGTTAGCCTGTTGGATCTGCGTATCCCGTTGTGCCATGGCTGTGGCAATGTCAGCCTGTTTCTTAATCTCAGCGATCTGCGGGCGCCCCATGTTCGTGATGTACTCATTCTTGTCACGTACATCCTTAATGGTAAACGAAATCACTTCCAGACCCATCTTCTCCATATCGGGAGTGACGGTCTTGAGCATCTTCGAGCCGACGTTCTCAGGGTCCTTGACCAGTTCCTCAACCGTGAGCTGGCCAACGATGCCGCGCAGGTGGCCTTCCATAACCAGGCGGATCAAGCCTTCACGCTCCTGCTGGCTTTTACTGAGAAACTGCTCGGCAGCCGTCTTCACGCTCTCATCGTCGGAACGCACTTTGATCTGTGTGACGGCTTCGACATTCACGGCTACGCCCTGGGTGGTGTACAGGTCTTGTGACGGGGCAACGTCAAAAGACATCAACTCGAGTGAGAAATCCTGGGCGCGCTGGTACAGTGGCAGCACAAAATGCGAACCACCAGTAATGACCTTGGTTCCGCCCGCACCATAGACGATCAATGCCTGGTTCGGTCCAACCTTGCGCAGCAGTCGCCCTACGGTTTGGATGAGGCTGAAGACCACCACAACTGCAGCGACGACTATGATGATGATGAGAATAAGAGGATCCATGCTGTGTTACTCCTTTTGCAGATCTTTTCGTACAACCAATTGTGAATCTGACTTACTGGATTCGTCAAGCAATGTACGTAATTTATCAAGTTCATCGGAGAAGGATACTTCAGAGTGTGTTCCTTCCTCGCTAATAAAATGATCCCACGTGTCGACTTCTGCTATGCCGTGCTGGTAATTCACAACAACTACCTCTTGATCGCGCTCCAGCCGGCGTCCATCGATACTTCGTGCCGGGATGCTTTTACGCATTCCTCCAGGTGATACGTAGATGATCTCGCCTAAACTGTTCTCCTGGATGGTAATGCTCACTTTTCCTAGCAGGCCCGTGCGGTCCGAGACATCCTGTACTGTCGCTCCCTCACTATCGCCAAAGAGGCGGCTGAGCATGATGAGCAGTAGTACTGCTATGGCAATTCCTCCGATACCCGCCAGAACCAGTGTGAGCGCGGCCACGAAGTGGACTGTAGTATGGAAAAGGTAGCCGAAAAAGCCAAATCCAAACAGGAAGAGCATAATGGATGTGGGGTTAACGATTGACATTAAGGATTGATGTTGCCCTTGCGAGCTGTCATGGGCTGTAGCATGTGAACTTGCCGCATGCCCAGAAGCGTGAGCAGGTCCGTGACTAACGGCATGCGTACCGATCGTGTGTATACCGCCGTGATGTCCAATATCGACATGGTGAGCAGCGCCGTGCGCGAAACCATGCCCAAGGTTTCCCAAAAGGGCTGCCACGATAAAGTATACCAACCCAATCAGAAAGCAGACGATGAATAACACAGAAAGCGGATCAGTTGCAATCATGAGTTATGTTCCCTCCTTCGGTTGTGGAAACATTTCAGCAGGTAGACGAAGGCGATCAATGCGCTCGATCAGGCCAGTGATGCCGGTAAGTATACCAGCTATACCCGATACAAGCGCAAATAGCAGACATATCGATCCTGTGGGTATCCCAAGTAGTGTCAGTACAGGAAATAGAATATTCGCGAAGAAACTGGCGATGCCAAGCACAACTGCCCCGCTTAGAAATGTAACTGGTACCAGTACAGGATGCCGTTGTAATAGAAGGTCTCGTCTCGGCGTTAGGAAACGCTGCTGACAAGAGGAAAAGTAATATTGGCCCTGAATCATCGTTCGCTCCCATAGTTTTATTGGCGCAAACTCTAACACAAGCTACTTTGCTCCGTGCAGATTACATTTACTATATACGTAAAACCATCACAGAATTACAACATCAGCAGCGTTAACTGGTTTTGATAGCTCGGACGGTATGTTCTAGTTCTTCTACAGGAAGATCCATTAATTCATTTAACAGCGCAATAGCACGACGCGGGTCCTCAGCATTGGCAAGGCGCTCGAAAAACTTCTGTATGGATGGTTCAACGCGCCATTCTTCTGCGCTCGCCATTAACCAGGTGCTCAGGCGATCTGTCTCATAATCCATATCTGTAAGTAGATCGGTACTATAATCAGGAAGGTCACTGACAAGATATCCCGGTTGCACCTTAAAAAAGCGCGACAGTAAGTCTCGACTCGATGCCGTCAGGTGAACTCTCTTACCGTTTTCTAGTTGCGATAAGTATGCCTGGCTTATGCTCTCATTCAATTCCTCTTGCATGGCTTTGACGACTTCCATTTGCGTCATTGGCCGGTTGAGACCTCGTAGTCCACCCTCAAACTCGCGTAAGTGTTTGATTTTCTCTGAGAGATTCATAGCCAACCTCGCATAACTATTTGCTATATTTAATATAGCTGTTTGCTATCGATTTGTCAAGGGGCACGCAGATATTCCTTAGCCATAACCTCAAAGCCGTTGTATAATGATGCTACTATACGCAAAACGCGAAAAAACCAGGAACCGCACCCTCTCAACCCCCTCCAAACCTGGCACTAAAAAGAGCACATCAGAAAATAACTGCCAGCGACAGCAAAGTTGACAGCAATTCCGGCAGAACCAACCCTCTAACTCCTCAAGTCAAGCCCCAGCGACCTTCTCTCCACTCAACCCCTCCTTACCCGGAACTTCATAAAGTACCAGGGGATGAGAGCTAACGCTATGACGAAAAACAACAACCCCACTATCGGGGAGAGAAGCCAGAAAGCCATGCCTGCGCCAAAAGTAGCAATAACGCTACCAACAAGGATAGTAGAGATCGAACTGGTCCTTTCCATCTGTTTACGAGTAATTTTTGTCTTACCTAGACTGGCCCTTGCTAAATCGGCTGTAAACAGCACGGCCTCGGTAAAGTCAGCTCTAGTCAAATCGGCCTCGGTTAAATCAGCCCCGATTAGGTTGGCTCCGATCAGCTTAGCTCCAGCTAGGTTGGCTTTATGCAGGATGGTTTCAGGTAGCGTAGCTATATACAAATTGGCTTCAGTCAGGTTAGCTTTAGTTAGATTAGCCCTAGTTAACTTAGCTCCACTCAAGTTGGCTCTAGTCAGGCTAGCTTCTCTTAGATCAACCCCTCTTAAGTTAGCTCCGGTCAAGTTGGCTCCGCTGAGGTCGGCTCCACTTAGATCAGCCCCAGTCAGCTTGGCCCCAGCCAGCCTGGCTCCCCTCAAGTCGGCCTTTCTTAGCCTAACTCCGGTGAAATCGGCTCCGCTCAAATCAATGACACTGATGAGATGAGACTCGGATAAGAACTGAAGTAGGCTCCCTTTACGCTCTGTATTAATTCTGGATAGTACCGTCAATGTTCGTGCTCGTGCAACATTCCGTACCTCGTCATCTGGCTGGGAGGTACGTAAGTCTCTCTCTAGAAGTAACTCTGACATTCGGTCAAGGTATTCTTGTAGAGTAGCTTGTCGCTGACTATCGATTGCAATTCGTTGTTCACTCTTGCGCTCAGTACGATTGAATAAAAGTGCAGCGATGGCGAGTGCAACGGGGATGATAAGTAATTGCATCCAGTCCCAGAGCGTCTTATGGAAGCCTGTCCAAGTCAAGTTAAACCTATATCCTACAAAGATCAGCGCAATCATTCCCGTAAATGCAGCAATGATGCCCATAATTATCAGAAGTGGTCTGTTCTTCTGCCACCAGCCAGGTTGTTCTCGTTTCATAGCCTCCCTCCCTCTTCTAGCATGCTGAGCCGGACAGAGAAAATAAGGTACGAGGTAATATATCAGCATTGTAGACTTAGAACTGCCAAAAATCTACACCTGTGTAAAAGCATCCCGAAGTCCGCTAACAATCACGAATGCCCGAACAGATCATCTATCTTATCAGCCGCGTCCTGCTGCATCGAAGGCAACACATGAGAGTATACATTCAACGTCGTCAAAATCGTACTATGCCCCAAGCGCTCCTGCACCACCTTTGAATGCACCCCCGCTATAAGTAGAATTGTCGCCGCGCTATGCCGCAGATCGTGAAACCTCATATCCGGCAAACCAGCGTCTTTTAAAAGCACCTTGAACTTTGCAACAACCGCACTAGGGTTAAAAAACCCACCATAAATGTTACAAAACACAATCCCTTGCTCCTGCCACTTCTCACCCGCCTTGATACGCGCTTGCCCCTGATACTCTCTATGCACCTTCAATGCCTCTGTAGCCACCTCCGGCAGTACGATCACACGCCGGCTCGACCTCGTTTTCGGCTCACTCTCCTTATAGCCATATCCATAGATATAGCTCATAGTACGCTGTACATGAACCACACCCTTCTCAAAATCGATATCATTCCATCGGAGAGCCAGCAACTCGCCCCGCCTCATACCAGTAGCAAGCGCAACCAACAGCAACGCCTCTATACGGGAACCACCCGCTACCTCTATAAGCTTCAAGGCCTGCTCCACCGTCAACGTTTGCGCCTCATACCGCTCAACACGCGGAAGCGTTACCAACTTCGTAACATTGCGCGAAACCAGCCCCCATTTTACCGCGTTGTTCAGAGCCTTACGCAGCACCGCATGAATAAGGGCTATTGACTTGGGAGCCAAACCCTCATCAAGCTTCCGAGCATAGAAAGACTGCACCTTTTCAGCCGTAAGTTTTTGCACGGCAATATTCCCGAGAGCAGGTATCAAATGATAATTGACAATCGAGCGATACTGCTTATACGTGTTCGGCCTGACCGTTGGCTTATAGACCTGCTCTAACCAGTTAGTCAAGTATACACCGAGCAATTGACGTGAGCCAGTCGCCAATGTCCCTTGCTCTTTCTCATGAAGAAGCTTTCTACGAGCAGCCAACGCCTCCTTCTCGGATTTAAAGTAAAACTGCTTCTTCTTACCGCTCTCCAGTATAATCTGAACAACCCAACGCCCGTCCTTACGCTGAAACACCGAACCATCACCGTGTCTCTGACGATGCGCCATAGCAACACCTCCATCAGAGCAGGGTTTAGGCACCCTGCTCACGCCGCTCTATCCACTGCTCAAGCGCCTTAGCAGAAACACGCACCGCCCGACCAAAGCGCACGACAGGTAACTCCTCAAAGTCGATCAGTTGATATACCTTGGCACGACTGAGCCGCAACGACGCTGCTGTTTCTGGAATAGTCAGCAACAATGGCTGTGTCACCAATCCATCTCCATGACCGGCTTTCGTCCTTTGTCCAAGTCTCGATACTGCCATCACACCACCACCTTCTCACTCACTTTATGCCGACTGCAATCCGAACTTGAGCCGTTTGCGCTGGACTTCCAGACTAAAATCACGTTCGACCCGTTCCAGGTACGCATCTCCTTTCATGGCAAGCCAATGGAGCACGACTGACAGATCAACCCCGTCTTCGGCCAATTCACCACCAGCCCAGGCCGCTAACGAGGTCAAGTAGCCCATCACCGCCTCGATCCCTTTGTCGATGTTATGCTCTTCCCAACGCTTGCGCACAATCTTGCCAAACTGGAGAGGTACTTCCATCGGGTCTATAAACGCTGTTTGGATGAGTTGCCATACGGGATGGGTCGGCCAGCGCGAGCGGTTCTTATCGTCGTTGGGCACGACACAGCGCAACCAGCCATCAGGAAGTCCATCAGGGCCGCCATCCACTTGCCCAACCGCATATGCCCACAGCACGGGAAGACGATCAGGAAGCTCATACGCATCCTCAATGCCCCAAAACACGACTTCATGTGAGGTGTTTTCCTGTTGCAACTCATGCAACGCCTCGCGCTTAAAGCTGAACTCCACACGCCACACACGCCCATCTTCCTCAGACCAACCATGAGCACGCCACAGATCAAGAAACCACTCCTTGCCCGACTGCTCTAGCTCACGCGACTTGTCATACATCCGGCAGGAGAGCGCACTTAACCCGTGTTTATTCCGAGAAAAGTCAAAGCCCGTGCGCTGAAATCCCACCGAATACTCACGCGACTTCACCTCACCAATCCACTCCGACTCATCGCGTACCATGCGCTTGCGCGAACGGCTTATGAAATTCTGGACACGATCGAGCCGCTCCACATCCTCCCATCCAGCCACATCCACACAGAGGTCCACGGACGACACCTGTAAGAACATCTCCACCTTGAAGAGCTCATCCAAGAACGCCTGAGCATTCATAAGCGCCTCAAGCACACCCCGACACGACCAGAGGTAGTGCGAACTAAACCGTATCGATGCGATGCCGTTCCAATGCCCACCAGAGACATACAGCGTGATATCTTTCGTTTTGAGCATCCAGGGCCACTGTCCCTGACCCGCTCCATTGGGGGACATATGCAGCACCGCATCATTGAACACCAGTGTTGTGGGACACTCCTCATGGACCTCTTGCGCCGCCCGTTTCCATTCATCCAGTTGTAACCGCAGCGACGTATCAAGCTCACGCTTGCACGGCCTGCCGCGCTCATCGGTGTAGAACGCATTGAGCACCAACGTATCTACCCCAACATTGACCACTTTTGCTTTACCCATAGACCACCTCCTTGAACTCACACAACCACACAGTAACACTGTTGATAGAGAGGAA